>ERZ1643251.4509-NODE-4509-length-12071-cov-6.781292_pt1 | contig 12071 bp, 11 predicted proteins | sample MGYA00579261_ERZ1643251 | MGnify/ENA primary metagenome ERZ1643251 (study PRJEB29033, sample SAMEA4952267) | chicken gut metagenome | biome: Broiler Chicken; feature: Gastrointestinal Tract; material: Caecum | place: Ireland | collected 2018 | study: Broiler... | reverse complement strand
TATAAGATTTTTAATTTGCATTAAAAATCTCATAACTTTCTAGACATTATAGCATATAAAATTAAATATATAAAAATAAGTTGTTTAAAACAAAGTCTTATATTAAATTGTATTTTTGTATATTATTTGCTAAAATTAATATTATTAAAGGAGGTTTATTATGAAATTATTAGAATTATATAACTTAAAATTAAATGAATATAAAAAAACAGGATTTAAAGATAAACCAAGTAAATTGCTTGCCTTATTACTTTTAGCCACGAAAGATGAATATGTTCCTTTAAAAGATAGTATTGGTATATTTTATAAAATACATAAAAGTAAAATAGATAGTAAATTATTCCAAGTAGAAAAAGATTTTAATTTTTCCAAAGAAGAAATAATGGAATATATAGAAAAAGTAGAAGCATGTGATGATTATGAAAATCAAAAAATATGGATTGCTTTTGAAGATGGAATAAGTGCTTTACAATGGGGATTATTATATCGTCAAGATAAAACAGGTGAAGAAATATATTCAGAATATTTTGAAAGTAATGAATTAAAAAAGGAATACGATTTAGAACAATTAGCAATATCAAACAAAATTAGCGTTTCAGATATAAATAAATTAATAGATAAAATTTTGCAAAATCCTAAAGAATTTTATGAAAAAATTTGTGAATTATTAACTTTTGAAGAAAGAAATTTTATTATTAAAATGCTTAAGGATAAAAGTTGTCAAAATTGTCAAAATGTTAGTTGTAAAGTAAAGAATAGTGATAAAATAAGTTTAGATGAAAACAATCAACCATTGAGCTTTAATTGTTTAGATTGGTATAATGCTGAACAAATTGGAAGAAGTAAATTGAGTAGAAAAAGATATATATATAAATTATAAAAAATCATTTCAATTTTGTTTGAAATGATTTTTTCGTTAAAGACAATATTCTTTCTAAAACAATTTCATTATCATATCCATTATACTTTGGAGCATTTTCAAGTTCTGGAATATCAAATAAATCCCAATATTTTAATTTTATATGATAGGTTGCAATTCCTTCGGGAGTATCTATTCCAGCTATAAAATTTCCTTCAAACATTGGATCATTTTCTTCATCAAAATGTTTTTTAGATTTCCAAGAAATTTCAGGAAGCAAATTACATAAAACACAGAATAAAATTATTCTGTTTTTATATAAATCGCCAAATGTATGATGACCATCACTTATGTTTTTAGTAGAAATTAGATTTGCTTCTGCATTTTCTTTAATTATTTTATTAATTTCTTCTGTTTTATTCATATAAATTAAACCTCATTTATATTTTCTGTTTTTAAAAATTAACTATTTTTAATAACTATTAAATAAAATGGTGCCGATTAACAGAATTGAACTGTTCTCTGATGCTTACCATGCATCTGTACTACCACTGTACTAAATCGGCTTAAATACATGTTAGCATATTTTGTTTCTTTTGCAAATATAGTTTTACAGATAAATGTGTTTTTTTGATGAAATTTATCTATATTTATTGTACTTTTTATCAAAAAAAATTATAATGTACTTATAGAAAAGGAGTGAAAAAGATGTACTGCGGTGAATGTGGAGCTAAGTTGAAAAAGAATGCTCAATTTTGTGAAGAATGTGGAGCAAAAGTAAAAAAGGAAGAAAAAGCAAAAACTTCCAAAAAAGTTGAAACTTCTAAACCTAAACAAAAAATGTCTAAAAAGAAAAAAATTATTTTAACAGTAGTAGTTATTTTAGTTTTAGCATTAGGAATTAGTTTTAGCATTTTATCAAATCGTTTTGGACCTAAAGGAGTAGCAACAGAATACCTAGATGCATTAATTAGTAATGATGCTAATCGAATTTATAATTCTTTAAATTTAAGTGGGGATACAACTTTTACTACTAAAGAAGAATTTGTTAAATTATTTGAAGATGAATCTAATTCCTTTAAAAATGTAGTGAATTATAAATTAACAGATATTAGTTACAATGAAGGAAATTTAAGTGCAACAGTAAAATTTACCGTTGCCCTAAAAGATTCAGATGATGATGAAACAATAAGTATTAAAGTTGTCAAAAATAGTAAGAAGAAATTTTTAATTTTTGATAATTGGCAAGTTGCTAATATTAATAATTCTATTGTAGTTGAAGATTATCAACTATCTGTTCCTAAGTCTTCTAAAGTAAGCGTTAATAATATTGAATTAACTGAAAAATACTTGAGCAGCGACAAATCAACTGATGAATTAGATGTTTATATAATTCCTCAAATATTTGTTTCTGATGCAACTATTAAAACAACATTACCTTGTGGAATAACTGTTGAAGAAGTTGAAAGTATTTCAAATTACAATTCAAGTTATACAGTAAGCGTTTCTATTGATAATTTAGATGAAGCAATGGAATCAAAATTAAAAGAGCAAGTTAAAAGTGATATAACAAAAATTTATTCTAATATTATAGGCAAAAAAGATTGGAATAGTATTAAAGATTCATATAGTTATAACAACGTTGATTTAACCAATTTAAAAGATGAATACGAAGATATGTATGATGATTTAGTAACTGACAGTGATATTACTTTAAAAAAATTTGAAATAACTGATGTTAAAATTACTGATATAGCTCTTAAAAATGGACGTTTAGAAATAGACGCCAAATATAGTTATAATTATTCAATAGAATACAAAAACTATAACAATGAAGTAAAAACAAAAGATGGTAAAAGTTCTTATACTTCAACATTAACCTATGATTATTTTGAAAATAATTTTAAATTATATGATTTATATGGAACTGTAACATATTTTTCAACTTGGTAATAAAAAGAAAAATTTTGAAATAAAATTAAAGTGAGGAGAGTAGATTATGGCAAAATTTTGTACAAATTGTGGAAAAAAATTAGAAGATGGCAAACCATGTGATTGCCAAAAAAGCAAAAAAAATGTTGTTGAAGCAGAAGTAGTTAAAGCATCTGCCAATGATTATGTAAATGATTACATTGATGGTTTAAAAGGAATTTTTACCAAACCAGTAGATACAATGAAAAAATATGCAAAAAGTTCTAAGTTTGTTGTCGCATTGATAATGCTTGGAATTAATGCTCTTATTTCAGCTTTATTTGTTTATTTATTTGCAAAAGAAAGTGTAGGACTTATAGCTTCTTTAAGCGGATATGGATCATTAATGAGATCACATAGTATTGATGTTCCTTTCAAAGTTTACTTTATGGCATTTTTATTTATGGCAGTATTCTTTTTCTGCTTAGGTGGTTTATTGCATTTTGTATGTAATGTTTTGATGAAAAAAGATAGTGATTTCAAAGAAATTATGGGCTTACTAGGTATAAATGCTTTATTTACAACAGTAACAACAATAATAGCAATAGTTGCTTTATACATTAATGTCTGGATTGCTATAATAATTTTAGCAATTGCTGGTGTTATTTATTTAATTAATATCTATCAAGGATTTACAATGATTGCAAACATTGACAAAAATAAAACAGCTTATGTGTTTACGTTATGTTATGTAATTACATTATTTGTAGTTTGCTACATTTTACCTAAAATATTTTCTTAATAAATAAACAAATTTGAATTTTCCAACTTCCATGAAAAATGGAAGTTTTTTTATTAATATGCTAAAATATCATTAGGTGATTTTATGTCTACATTTTCTTATGCAATAAAAATGGCTATAATTTTATTTCCAATTGTTTCTTTAATTTTTACTATACCTTATATAATTTATCAATATCATAAATACGGCTCCATAAATCCGTATCGTACGATTATAATTTATAGTTTTTTATTATATTTAATGAGTGCTTATTTTTTAGTTATATTGCCGCTTCCTAGTATTGAAACGGTTTCTAAAATGACAACTCCTAGCTATAACTTAATTCCTTTTCATTTTATATCTGAAATTTTTTCTTTATCAACTTTTTCAGTAAGTGACTTTGCTACTTATTTTCCAACTTTAAAAAATCCAGTCGTATATGAGTCGATATTTAATATTTTCCTAACTGTTCCTTTTGGTATATATTTACATTACTATTTTGAATATGATTTTAAAAAAACTTTTTTTTATAGCTTTTGTTTAACCTTATTTTTTGAATTAACTCAATTAAGTGGCTTATATTTTATCTATCCTCGGGGATATAGAGTATTTGATGTAGATGATTTAATACTTAATACTTTAGGTGGGATTTTAGGCTATTTTATAGCTTATATACCATTAAAAATATTACCAACTAGAAAAAAAATAGATGAACAAAGTAAAGAAAAAGCTAATAGTGTAAGTATATTAAAAAGAGGCATGGCTTTCCTAATTGATTTTCTGATATATAGTTTATTTTTAGCTTCAATAATCTATTTAATTCATAATTTTATTAGTAATAATTTTTATTTATATCTTATTATACTATTAATTTGGACTATGATTTACTATGTTATTTTACCTAATCTATTAAATGGAAGAACATTAGCAATGAAATTTTTTCATTTACAATTCTATTCCGAAAAAAGTGTTACTTGGTATCGGATATTAGCTTATTATTTTTGGTTAGTTTTTATATATGTAATTTTACCTATATTAACTTTAATTATTGGTTATTTTCTTCAAAAAGAAAAAATAATTACTAAAAACGCTTGGGAGTATTACATCATTGTTACATTAGCTCTTACTTTAATGATTTATTTAATTCTTTTATTAAAAAGAATATTTAAAATTCCAACAATTAATGAAAATTTAAGTCATGTAAAAATTATAAGTAAAATTAGAGAAAATTAAAAAGATAAAACTTCAACATTTATATCTTTTTTAATTTCTTTTATAAAATAAGATGGATTTGCTTTAGGTACAAGTAAATAAATAATTGACTTTGTTCTCGTAAGTCCTACATAAAATAATCTTCTTTCCTCTTCAAAAGGATAGGGTTGAACAGTTTTTATTAAAGAAATAATTTTTTCATCTTTTTGTAAAGACGGAAAGCCATATAAAGTATTTTCTAAATTAAGTAAAATGACAATGTCACTTTCCAAACCTTTCGCTGCATGTACTGTTAAAAAACGAATATTATGATTAGCAAAATTTTTAAAAACAATTTTATTATTATCTTGTACTTTAAATGGTAGTTTCTTTGTATATTTTTTTAAATCAAAGTTATTACGTCCCAAAATAAAAATCTCTTTATCTCCAGAAATTAATTTTAAAACTTTTTTCAAAATAGAGGAAGCATCTTTATAAAAAACAATTTTTATTGGTTTAGCAATATGTTTAGAACTTTTAAGCTCTTTTTTTACTTGATTAGGATTTTTTTGAATAAATTTACCAGCTGTTTTAACAAGTTCATCGCTATTTCGATAAGTTGTTTCCAATTTATATATCTTAACATTTGGAAAATAATAAGAAAAATTTAAAAAAATATTTAAATCACATCCTGAAAAATGATATATTGATTGATAATCATCGCCAACAACACACAGCGAAGCATTAGTTTGATTTAAAATTTCTTTTACAAAATTAAAACGACACAGTGAAGTATCTTGAAATTCATCAATAATAACTAATTTATATGGTAATGAACACTTATTATTTTTTAAATACTCCGTAGTTTTTAAAATAATATCATCAAAATCTAAAATATTTGCACTTTCTTTATTAGTTTCATACAATAAATAAATGGCATAAATAAGATAGAGTAAAGATATATTAGAAGATTTTTGTAAAATAATTTTTATATTATTTTTGGAATAACCATTAGCTTTAAACAAATTAATAAAAGTAATAATTTGCTTTTTAATTGCTAAAAATTTTGAAGAGTTAATAATATATTTCCAAGGAAAAAAACTAGGTATATCAAAAACAGAATAACATTTTTTTATTAAAAATTTATTATCAAAACATTTTGCTTCAAAAAATTCTTGAATTGTAAAATCAAGCAAATTATCATTAGCAATTTTATAAGTAACATTATTAGCTTTTAAAATATTTAATGCCAACTTATGAAAAGTAAAAGTTGGAACTTCAACCAAACAATTTTTTAAAATATTTTTCTTTAAATTATTAGTTGCTTCATTTGTAAAAGATATTGTACAAATTTCTTCTGGTTTAATAAATTTATTTTCTAACATGTATTTGATTTTTCCAATTAAAGTCAGTGTTTTACCGGAACCGGCACCTGCAATTATTAAAGAATATTTGGCATTATCTAATACCGGTTTCAATTGTTCTTCATCAAGTTCATAATTATTCACAGTAATTTTGGTCATAAAAATATTATAGAAAATTTATTGTCAACTTGTCAAATTATGCTCTAAAGTAAAAAATATATTTATTAATAAAAATAAATTTAACAAAATAAAATCAATTTTTTTGTTTATAATTGTCAAGTTTTAGCGATTATCTGTTAAGCAAAGCGGTTTTTTGGTATAATAAAAAATAAATGAAGGTGATATTATGCAAAGAAAAACTTATGCGGCAATTAAAGGTGAAATACTTACTGAGAATGTAAAAGAAATTATAAATAAATATCCAGATTATAAATATTATTTTGGCGTTGTAAAAAATAATGCATATCATCATGGAATAAAAAGCGTTTTAGATTTGATTAAAGGTGGCATAAATTACTTAGCAGTTTCTTCATTAGAAGAAGCTTTAGCTGTTAGAAAATATACTATCGATATACCAATACTTTGTTTAGAACCAATTAGTTTAGAATATGTCATGGACGCAATTAATAATAATATAACTTTAACAATAGAATCATTAGATTATGTTAATAAAATTATTGAAATGGATTTGTATGATAAATTAAAAGTTCATTTAGCCATTGATTCAGGAATGAAACGTTTAGGATTTTATAAAAAAGAAGAATTAAATGAAGCCTATAAAAAATTAAAAGATAATGATCATATCGAAGTCGAAGGAATTTTCAGTCATTTTGCAACTTCAGGGGTAATGGATCCGTATTTTGATAAACAAGTAAAAAACTTTTTAGAAATAACAAGTGATATTCCTCTTAAAGATATTCCAATAGTTCATTTTGGTAGAAGCTTAACCTTAGTAAATCATCCTAAACTATCATTTTGTAATGGCATCCGTTTAGGAATAATTATGTATGGCTTTTCTCAAAGTAGAAAAGATGGAAAGTCTATTAAAAGTAAAATAAGAAAAATTAAAAGAAAAATTCTTCAAAAAAAATATAAATGTAGCCAAACAATACTAGAAAATGATTTAAATTTAAAAACAGCAATGGAATTGTACACGGAAGTTATAAGTTGTCGACCAGTATATAAAGATGATGTTGTCGGTTATAATACTTATAAAATTAAAGAAGATGGCTATATTTTAACATTACCAATTGGCTATGCTGATGGTGTAACCAAAAAATTTGGCTTTGTATATATTGACGGAAATTATTTGAAAATAGTTAGTGATTGCATGGATATGCTATTAATTTATAGCCCTAAAAAAGTTGAAGTTGGTAAGAAAGTAGAAATTTTTGGAAAACATGTTCCTATAAGTAGTGTTTGTAAAATACTCGGAATAAATTCGTATCACTTATTTAACCAAATAAGCAATCGAGTTGTAAGAGTACATATCCATGATAACGAAAAAGAAGAAATAACTTATTAAGGGAGGTTACATATGGATTTTTCAGTCCTTATTTTGGGAAGTGATGCTAATGCCTATTATATGGCGAGAGCGTGCTTTGAAGCTTATCGTAAAAAAGCACATTTAATTGCCAAAAATAGATTAGCTTTTACAAAATTTTCTAATATTTTAACGATTGAGTATCATAAAGACTTATGGGAAGAAAAGGCTTTTATTAAAATTTTAAACAATTATGCTAAAAATAAGAAAGAAAAAATATTAGTAATCAGTACTAATGAAACATATTCCCTTTATTTAGCTAGAAATCAAAAGAAATTTGCCTCAAACTTAGTATTTTTTAAACAAAATGAAAAAATTATTAAAAGTCTAATAAACAAAGAAAATTTTTATAAAACATATAAAAATTCAGTTTTAAATTTTCCAGAAACATACTACATAGATGTTTTAAAAAATACAATCTTGCCAACAATGAATTATCCAGTAATTTTAAAACCAGCCAATGTTGTTCAATATAATCATATAGAATTTGAAGGAAAGAAGAAAATATATAAAATTTTTTTCGAAAAAGAATTACAAGAAACAATAAACATTATAAAAAAATCTGGCTATAATGATCGAATGATATTACAAGAATTTATTCCAGGTAACGATTCTTATTTATTCGATAGTGTAGTGTATGTTGATACAAATGGAAAAGTAAAAGTTATCAGCTTTGCTCAAATAGGTATTCAAGAGCGAAAAAAAAGCGTGGTCGGCAATGCCGCGGCTTTAATAAACGGATTAAATACATTTGATGGTAATGTTGAAGAAACTAAATCAAATATCATAAAATTCATGGAAAAATTAGGTATGAATGGTTTTTTTGAAATAGACATGAAATATGATGACAGAGACAAAAAATTTAAAGTATTAGAAATTAATGCTCGTCAAGGAAGATGTAGCTATTATTTAGTTCCGTTAGAAGCTAATCTAGTACAAATCATGGTTGATGATTTAATTTTTCATAAAGAATTAACTTTTAAAGATTTAAAAGATAAAATATTACTTTCCTTTATACCTAAAAGCGTATTAAAAAAATACACATCAAATGAAGAATTTAAAAAAGAAGCACTAAAATTATGGAAAAAAAGAGTAAGCCCTATGGAGTGTCCTTTAGATAAAAATTTTAAACGATTTTTAATGATGAAAAAACGCTTATGGCATTATCGAAAAGAATATAAAAATAGTGATTGGGAGGAATAAAATATGTGTGGAATTGTCGGATTTGTAGACAAAACTAAAGAAAAAGATAAAAAAATTATTATAAAAAATATGGCTGATAAAATTATTCACCGAGGTCCAGAAGGAGAAGGGTATTATACAGATGATTTAGTTGCTTTTGGACATCGCCGCTTATCAATAATAGACATAGCAGGTGGCGCTCAACCTATGTATAGTTCTGATAACAATTATATTATTACTTTAAATGGTGAAATTTATAATTATATAGAGTTAAAAGAAGAATTAGAAAAAAAAGGTTATAAATTTAAAACTAAATGTGACACAGAAGTAGTATTAAATGGTTATATTGAATGGAAAGATGAATTATATGATAAACTTAGAGGAATGTTCGCCTTTGTCATTTATGATAAAAAAAATAACGAAATAGTTGGTGCACGAGATCATTTTGGCATAAAACCATTTTATTATTACTACGATAAGTCAGATAATGAATTTGTGTTTGGCTCAGAAATCAAATCATTTTTAGCTCATCCAGCATTTAAAAAGGATTTAAATACAGATGCTTTAAAAATGTATTTAATATTCCAAAGTTCAGTTAAAGAAGAAACTTTTTTTAAAAACGTATTTAAATTAAAACCAGGTCATTTTTTTCATTATAAAAATGGTAATTTAAATGTTCAATCATATTTTGAAATCAGTTTTGATAGAAAAAAGATAGACTACAAAAAAGCTTGTGAAAAATTAGAAAAAGTTTTAGAAGACTCAGTTTACTATCACCAAACAACAAGTGATGTTGAAGTCGGAGCTTATTTATCAGGCGGCGTAGATTCATCTTACGTTGTTAGTGTTGCTAAACCAGAAAAAACATTTTCAGTTGGTTTTTCGTACGAAGGATTTGATGAAACTGATTATGCTAAAGACTTATCAAATTTATTGAATATTCAAAATGTTAGAAAAAAAATTAGTGCTGAAGATTTTTTTAATGCATTACCAGCTGTTCAATGGCATTCAGATGAACCAAACGCTAATTTATCATCTGTACCACTATATTTTTTATCAGAACTTACCAGTAAACAAGTAAAAGTAGCATTAGCTGGTGAAGGTAGTGATGAAATGTTTGGCGGATATAACGAATATAATGATCCATTTTTATTAAAAGTATATTTGCATTTCCCTTTAATGTTTAGAAAAGCAGTTAGAGTTATTTGTAAAAAATTACCACATTTTCCTGGAAGAAATACATTAATTAAATATGGCCTTCCATTTAATGAAAGATATATAGGTCATGGTTCTTTTATGGAAAGCGATGAAGCAAATAAAATTTTAGCTAATAATCTAAAAAGCAATGAAACTATAGCTGATGTTTTGGAACCAGTATATAAAAAGGTAAGACATGCCGATGAATTAACTAAAAAAATGTTTATAGACTTTCATTTTTGGCTACCACAAGATATCCTTTTGAAAGCTGATAAAATGAGCATGTCTCATTCAATTGAATTAAGAACGCCTTTGATGGACATTGATGTTTTTAAATATGCCAGAACGATTCCAAATAAATATTTATTAAAAAATAAACAAACAAAATACATTTTTAGAAATGTAGCCTCAAAGAAAATACCGGAAGAGTGGAGTAAACGTCGTAAATGTGGTTTTCCAGTTCCTTTTTCAAAATGGCTTTACGAAGAAAAATTTTATAATATGGTAAAAGAAGAGTTTAGCAAAAGTTATGTTTCTAAATATTTTGATCAATCGTATATTTTAAAGCTTTTAGAAAATCACTATTCCAAAAAGGAAAATAATGGACGAAAAATATACAATATTTATTGCTTTTTAGTTTGGTATGATCAATTTTTCGATTAATAGATGATATAAGAATTAAGGAAAAGGATTTAAGATTCTTTTCCTTATAATATAATTTTTTTAAATAAATTTATTAAATTGTTATAAATTTTTGCTTTTTTAATTAATTTTTATTGACATTAACTTATGTTTTTGGTAATATTTAAAGTGTCTTAAAGAGAAGACGGGCGTTTAGCTCAGTTGGTTAGAGCATCTGCCTTACAAGCAGAGGGTCTGCGGTTCGAGTCCGTAAACGCCCACCATTATTTTTTTTGCCGACATAGCGTAACTGGCAGCGCAACTGACTTGTAATCAGTAGGTTGGGAGTTCGACTCTCTCTGTCGGCACCATTTTTATTGGAGGGATAGCGAAGTGGTCAAACGCGGCAGACTGTAAATCTGTTCCTTCGGGTTCCATGGTTCAAATCCATGTCCCTCCACCATTTCTTAATAATTATTGCCTCGTAGCCAAGTGGTAAGGCATCAGACTTTGACTCTGACATTTCGGTGGTTCGAACCCACCCGAGGCAGCCATTCTTATTTTGGTTCGCTAGCTCAGTTGGTAGAGCATTTGACTTTTAATCAAAGGGTCTCGGGTTCGAATCCCGAGCGAGCCACCATATAGTTAATAACAAAAGCAGTCTGATGCCTTTGTTTTTTTTTTGCGTTATTTAAAATTCGACATTTTTTTGCTTTGTAGGTTGGTATAATTTACCAATAAGAGAAAGGAATTTATAAAAAAGTATAAAAATATACCCATTTTAACCTTGTGTGGTTAATATATTTTATCTGTAAATTGATATACTTTTTGTAAGGTGGTAAATGTGAAACTTTCTGAAGCAATATCAATAAAAATTCAAAAAATATGCTCTACTTATAATATAACACCTAATAAGTTAGCTAACATTTGCTGTTTAACTCAAAGTACGGTTCAAAACTTAGTGGCTGGTAAATCCAAAAATCCTAAACTATTAACAATAATCAGAATTTGTGAAGGACTAAACATTACTTTAAAAGATTTCTTTGATGATGAAATTTTTTACAAAATAGAGAGGGAAGATTAATGAGAATTTTAGATAACAAAAAAGAGAAAATAATAATTTTAGAAGATGGTGATATTTTAAAAGTTAAAACATTAAAAAGAAATCCTTTAACATTAAAAATAGAATGTAAAGATGGTTGTATTCTTGTAGATGAATTATTAATTAATAAAATCAAAGAGATTAAGACAGAACAAAAAGAACTAGAAAAAATTAAGCTTTTTAACAAAAAAAATCAATAATTTAGCGCTTTTTCCTTGCTTTTTTAAATTGAATATTATATAATCATATTGCATTAGTAATCGCGCCCATAGCGCAATTGGATAGAGCGTTAGACTACGGATCTAAAGGTTAGGGGTTCG
>ERZ1643251.4504-NODE-4504-length-12083-cov-5.950865_pt1 | contig 12083 bp, 10 predicted proteins | sample MGYA00579261_ERZ1643251 | MGnify/ENA primary metagenome ERZ1643251 (study PRJEB29033, sample SAMEA4952267) | chicken gut metagenome | biome: Broiler Chicken; feature: Gastrointestinal Tract; material: Caecum | place: Ireland | collected 2018 | study: Broiler... | reverse complement strand
GCAAAAGAAAAAGACCGCGTGAGCGGTCTTTTTTACGCGGCGCAAAAGTCCGCCGAAATCATTTGCCGCCGTTGAAATCCGCCCCGCGGTATGATATAATGCTTACAGAATTCAAGGAGCGGACAAAATATGGGCGAACTGAGAAAAATCCCAACGTTGGCAGGCAAACCGAACGATACCTGATTGCCATGGGATATGATACAATCGAATCATTGAAAGGCAAAAGAGCTGACGAACTTTACGAGCAGGAATGCGCCATGCGCGGCGTGACTGTCGACAGGTGCCAGCTTTATCTGTACCGCGCGGTGGAGTATTATGTCAACACAACATCGCCCGACCCTCGGAAACTGCCGTGGTGGCGCTGGAAAGACGATTTCGCGCTGCCGTCGCCATGCGGTTTCCGTCTTGGCCGAAACATTGCCCGAAAACAAAAAAGACACCGAAAGGTGTCTTTTTGCGGCTGTGTGGCGGATTCGTAAGGAGCGGAGCGACGGAATAGCGTTTTGCCGGCAGCAAACGCGTCAGCGCCGACCCGCACGCCGCGCGGTTTCCGTCTTGGCCGAAACATTGCCCGAAAACAAAAAAGACACCGAAAGGTGTCTTTTTGCGGCTGTGTGGCGGATTCGTAAGGAGCGGAGCGACGGAATAGCGTTTTGCCGGTGGCAAACGCGTCAGCGCCGACCCGCCCGCCGCGCGGTTTCCGGCTTGGCCGAAACATTGCCCGAAAACAAAAAAGACACCAAAAGGTGTCTTTTTGGAGCTGATGGGCGGATTCGAACCGCCGACCTATTCATTACGAGTGAATCGCTCTGCCGACTGAGCTACATCAGCAAAATCCGTCATGTTCAAGCGGCCGATAAAGGCGCTGCCGCAAGACGCTTTATATTTATATCACAACGGCGCGTTTTAGTCAATAAAATTTATCGTTTTGGGCGGCCGCGTTTTATTTCCCGCCGCAAAAAATAATGAGCGAAATGTGCCAAAGCACTTGAAAATACACGCCGAAAAACTTATAATTCAAATATGAATTTTGTCGAAATTTTTGAACTTGTCGGCGTCGTCGCATTTGCCATGTCCGGCGTGCTCGTCGGTATAGAATACGGCTTTGACGTGTTCGGCATCTTCATACTGGCGTTTTTGACGGCGCTCGGGGGCGGTCTTTTCCGCGACATGATGCTGGGGCAGGAGCCGCCGGTGTGTTTCACGCATTTTTCTTACATAATATGCGTGGCGATTACAGTGCTGCTGTTTCTCATTTTTCTCAAAGTGTTCGACACGAAACTCGCGCGGGGCGACATCGAACGGCTGAAAGCGCTCATCACTTTTTTCGACGCGATAGGGCTGGGTATTTTCTGCGTGACCGGTACCGCTTTCGCCATAAATATGGGTTACGGCGACAATATTCTGCTTTGCGTTGCCAGCGGGCTTGTGACGTCCATTGTGGGCGGTATGTTGCGCGACGTGCTCGCCAACCGAAAACCGGTTGTGCTGCGAAAGGAAATTTACGCCCTGGCGGCGATAGCGGGGGCGCTGCTGTACTGCCTGCTGACGCCGTATATAGGCGAAACGGTAGCCACGTATCTCTGCGCCGCCATTGTTGTGGTAATCAGGATGGTTTCGGTGCGCAAAAACATAAACGCTTTGTTCAGGGTCAAAAACCAGGATATCATGGCGATTGACGACGATGACGGCGAAATAAGGCACAGCGACAAATAAAGAAAAAAGCGGCTTGAAGCCGCTTTTTTTGTGTCTGAAATCAGAAATCTATTTTGCTTTGAATGTATTCTTCGAGTTTGTCCACGCTTATTCTGATTTGTTCCATCGTATCCCTGTCGCGGACGGTTACGGTGTTGTCTTCCAATGTGTCGAAATCCACCGTCACGCACATAGGGGTGCCGATTTCGTCCTGTCTGCGGTAGCGCTTGCCGATGCTGCCGGTTTCGTCGTAATCCACGCTGAATTTTTTGGCGAGACTGTTGTAAATTTCCGACGCTCTGTCACCGAGTTTTTTCTGCAAAGGCAGCACGGCGACTTTGTAAGGAGCCAGAAACGGATGCAGTTTCATGACGACTCTGGTATCGCCTTCGCCGACTTCTTCTTCGTGATAGGCGTTGCAAAGGAAGGCAAGCAGAACCCTGTCCACACCGAGAGACGGCTCTATGACATAAGGGACATAGCGTTCGTTGGAGACGGGGTCGATATATGTCATGTCTTTGCCGCTGGCGTTGGCGTGCTGCGTCAGGTCATAGTCAGTGCGGTCGGCAATGCCCCAAAGTTCGCCCCAGCCGAACGGGAATTTGAATTCGAAGTCGGTGGTGGCTTTGGAATAAAACGCCAGTTCTTCTTTGTCGTGGTCGCGGAGTTTGAGATTTTCGTCTTTGACGCCGAGGCCGAGCAGCCATTTGTGGCAGAAGTCTTTCCAATAGGCGAACCAGTCGAGGTCTGTGCCGGGCGCGCAGAAGAATTCGAGTTCCATCTGTTCGAATTCACGCACGCGGAAAATAAAGTTGCCAGGAGTTATTTCGTTGCGGAAACTTTTGCCAATCTGGCCTATGCCGAAAGGAATTTTCCTTCTGGTGGTGCGCTGGACGTTTTTGAAGTTGACAAATATGCCCTGCGCCGTTTCGGGACGGAGATAGATGATATTTGCGCTGTCTTCCGTAACGCCCTGGAAGGTTTTGAACATCAGGTTGAATTTGCGTATAGGGGTGAAATCGCTCTTGCCGCAAACAGGGCAGACGATGCCTTTTTCGGCGATGTAGTTTTCCATCTCTTCGTTGGTCCAGCCGGCGATGTTTTCGTCTATGCCTTTTTTCTTCATGTAATCTTCAATGAGATTATCGGCTCTGTGGCGGGCTTTGCAGTTTTTGCAGTCCATCAGCGGGTCGGAAAAACCGCCCAGGTGACCGCTGGCTTTCCATACTTCCGGGTTCATGAGAATGGCGCAGTCGACGCCGATGTTATACGGGTTTTCCTGCACGAATTTTTTCCACCAGGCGCGTTTGACGTTGTTTTTGAGTTCGACGCCCAGCGGACCGTAGTCCCAGGTGTTTGCCAGGCCGCCGTAAATCTCGCTGCCGGCAAAGATAAAGCCTCTGCCTTTGCAAAGACTCACGAGTTTGTCCATGGTAAGTTTGTTGTCCATCATTTCCTCCGAAAAGGGCGTTTCGCAATCCGTATCGGTTATTTAACGTCCGTTTTGTCAATAAATATAATCGTTAATATTCTAATAAACCTGTCCGCCGTTGTCAAGTAAAGGCATTGACAAAAGGGATGTTTAATATTATGATTATGCCAAGGTATCGGGTGTTTCCGATATTTCAAAGGAGGTAATATGAGGAGTTCGAATCCTGCGATAAAAAAGGTGCGCAATCTCAATGAAGCCGTCGGCTTCGGCGCCGCCAATCCCGCGACATACGGCGGAGTGGGTCTGAAAGTGATGTACTATCTGGCGCTGACCATCGTTTCGGCGATTGTGTTCATCGCGCTTCCGCTGGGCAACGCCACGACGGGCGTGCTCATCGGCATGCTGATTGTCGGCATGATATGCGGCTTTCTGGCATGTACTTCGCCTAAAGCGACCATGATTTGCGGAAGCATTTACTGCGTTGCCGAAGGCGCCATGATAGGGCTGATTTCTGCGCTGTTCGACGCGTTGGTGCAGGGCGTCATAATAATGGCGCTGCTGTCCACCGTGCTGACTCTCGCCGTAATAGCGCTGCTGTATTTCACCGGCGTCGTGCGCGTGGGCTCCAAGTTCCGCAGATTCATCATGAGCGCGCTCATCGCACTGGTGCTTTCGCAGTTGGTGTTCATGTTGCTGTCATTGTTCGTGCCGTCGGTTTCCGCGGCTTTTTACGGCAGTTTTTGGCTGCAACTGATAATAACCGTTGTGTTTATCGTCATCGCGGCGCTGTCGCTGTTTACCGATTTCGACGACATCACAATGATTGTCGAAAACGGCATGGATAAATCATGCGAGTGGATGGCGGCTTACGGGCTGGTGCTGACGCTTATATGGCTGTATCTGGAGTTTTTGAAACTCGCCGTGCTGATACTCGGCAACAGAGATTAAAACAAAGCAAACAAAAAAGAGAAGCGGTTACGCTTCTCTTTTTTTACATATCCAGCTGAATCTCCGCCGCGCCCTGAGGCGCTCCGCACAGCGGACAGGTTTTCCACGCTTCCGTCGACGAATGTTCGTATCCGCACATGGAGCATTTCCACCTGACGGGTTTTTGCGAGGCGTAAAGGGTGCCGTCCCGCATTTTTTTGACAATTTGGGCGAATATCTTTGTGTGCTTTTTTTCCACTTCGCCTATCATGTCGAAAAGTTCGGCGATGTCTTCAAAACCTTCCTCGCGCGCTTTTACGGCAAAAGACGGATAAATGCTTTCCGCCTCTGAGCGTTCGTTTTCCATTTCCATTTCGAAACGTTTGTCAAAGGCGCCGCATTTGAAAGGATATCCCGCCGTAATTTCGATGTTTTCTATGATTTTTTTCGAACAGCCCACGATTTTGTCAAACAGCACTTTTGCGTGCGCCATCTCGTTTGTGGCGAGAATTTTCAAAACGCCGGCGAGATAGGGCATCTGTTTTTGCGTCGCCTGTTTGCGCAGAAACTGGTATCTGGCGCCCGCCTGACATTCTCCGGCGAAGGCGCGCGCCATGTTTTTGATGGTCTGGGATTTTTTGAGTTCCATAAAAATAACCTCCTGGCGTGATTATTGACCAAGGAGGTTTTTTTATTCGTCATGACGTTTTATTTTTATTTTGCCGCCGTTCTTCCGACATTATGTCGATAAACAGCCGCACGGTTTTTTTGAAAAAAACTTTGGTTTCGTCGTCAAGTTCTTTGTACAGCGCGTAAACGCTGCGCAGGTTTTTGACGAGCGTCGACAGGTTGTTTATCCTCGACCTGAAATCCGTTATGCCGGCGGTACGCAGAAACAGAAATATAAGGTCAAAAAACCGTTTGCGCTCTTCGTCGCTTATGCTTTCTATCCATTTATTGAGGGACGAGTCAAAATAATACCAGCCGGGGTGCAGATACGGTTTCGGCACGAAAGAATGGTTTCTGACAATCCATTTGTACGGATTGTGCTGAAAAATCGACACGCTTTTGCTGTCGACTACGCTGAAAGGGGTGGGGTTTTCCAGCATCATGCCGATTATCGACGAATGGGGCACCGTTTTTCTGATTTTGCTTTCTATTTTCAGGTAACCTTTTGTCAGGAAAAACTCTCTGCGGAACCCCGGACTGTCGTGGGCGAAAATCGCCGCGACGCGCCTGCGCACTTCCTGCGGCGCCATTGCCGCCGAATAGATGGCAAGATTGCCGCCTTTCGAATGACCTCCGGTGATGATTTTGTGTTTAGGAAATTTCGCCGCGATGTGTTTTAAATATTCCACCGCGTGTTTCTGCGCCGGTATTTCGTCCATAAAGGACAGGTTGACGTCTTCTTTCCAGCCCGCCACGGTGGCGTCCGTGCCCCTGAAAGACACATAGACAAACTCGTCGTTGCGGAAGCATACGGCGCAGAACTGTTTTTCGACGGTGTCGTCCAGGTCGTTTACGAAATCCGACATGATAAAACCGCCGTAACGTTTTGACGCCGCGGCGCTTTTGAACAGAATCACATGGTTTTTGTATCGCTCTTTTCCGCGTTTTGGCACCTGCACGCTTTGCGTGTCGACGTCGCCCATGAGTTTTTCGCCGCCGTTTTCCAGTATCGTTTCAAATGGGAAATAAGCCAGCTGGGCGAAAACAAGGCTGTCGACATCGTTAAAGGGCAGTTCGCCGAAAGAAAGGCCGCCGTTCGCGGCTACGTCGTCTATTATGTTCATGTCTTTCATAGTGTTTGTTTCTCCGTGGCGCGGATTTCGCGGTAAAAAAAGCGCTCCCCGCGGGAAGCGCTTCCGACGCAGTGTTTTACAGATTGTCGTACGTTGCCGTCACGCAGAATCTGTAAGTGGAGTCAAGCGCCTTCTGGCAGGCGGAAAGGCTGCCGTAAGAAGCGCTCATGCACAAAACGCTCTTTTGCGCGTTGCGCAGTTTGAAAACATATTTTCCGTTTTTGTCTTTGTCGATGACAAAATTGCCCGCCAGAGCGTTCTTGCGGATATTGAGCATCGACGCCTTGGCGGCGTCATATGTGCTGACGTATTCGCCGGAAAGCAGCAACTCGCCGTTGGAGGCGAAAAGTTGCGGGCAGAAATAGCCTTCGTCGTCGTCCTCGGTTATTCTCCATTTGCCTTTGTAGGCGGTGTTGGCGTCCACATTTTTGTTAGGCGTGTAGTCGATGACGGTCATGTCTTCTTCTATTTTGTCCATGACTTTGGCGGTTTCGGCGAAACGCCTTACCGACTCAATCGCGTTTACGCACGACTGCCTGGTGGAGTAACTTTCGCCTACGCATATGAGCCTGTTTGCCGAACTTTTGAGTTTGTAAAAATATCTGTCGGCTTTATCCCTGGTGACTTCAAAGTTACCCAAAGCGATGTTCTTTTTGATTGTCTCGATACCGGTTTTGGCGCCGTCCACAGTGGAGTAGACTTCGCTGGTAAGCAGAATTTCACCGTTAGAGGCGAACAGATACGCGGTGTATTCTTTGTCGCCTTTGTGTTTTATTATCCACTTGCCCGCCGCTTTCTTTTTTTCGGCTGTTTTTTCGTTTGTCTGTTTCGCTGCCATGTCAGTTCCCTCGTTAAAAACTTTGAAAAATATGCCCGGTAGGGCTGCCCATATCTATCTATATATAATTTTATGACTTTTGTCGGCGTAAGTCAATAGCGGTGAAAATTTTTTGTTAAAATTTAATCGTTATTTTCGCCGCCGCGTTGAAAGAGTGTGATTTTTGTTGTATTATATTTATCAGGGGACAGCGTACATTATAAAATCGCGGAAAGGTCAATCGGGTTTTATTCGTTTGGCAAACGTGCCCGCGTATGATAAACTGTTTCGGGCGGAATCCGCCCATGGAGGATTTAATGAGCCGAATGCAGATAGTGACGCCCAACGCGGCGCAGCTGACGGTTGAGCGTCTGTATAAAGACATGGAAAGGCGCATCGTGGCAAGTCCGCCCGGACTGTGCCCGGTGGATTTGCAGTTGTCGTTTTTGCGGCTTTGCCACTCGCAGACATGCGGCAAGTGCGTGCCGTGTCGCGTGGGGCTGGGGCAGTTGCAGCGCCTTATTGAAAGCGTGCTGGAAGGCAACGCGCGGATGTCGGTCATAGACCTCATCAGAAACACCGCAGAAGACATCATGAACTCCGCCGACTGCGCCATAGGCTACGAGGCGGCCCGCATGGTTCTTAACGGGCTTAAAGGTTTTGAGGAAGAATATATACATCACATAAAATACGGCAAATGTTCGGTGCACATCACGCAGTCGGTGCCGTGCGTGGCGCTTTGCCCCGCCGGTGTGGACATTCCGGGCTATGTCGCCCTTGTCAAGGACGGACGCTACGCCGACGCGGTGCGTCTTATACGCAAAGACAATCCTTTCCCGACGGCGTGCGCCTTTGTGTGCGAAAAACCTTGCGAGGCAAGGTGCCGCCGCAATCTGCTTGACAGTTCCGTCAATATCAGGGGGCTGAAACGCATGGCGGTGGACAACGCCAGAGCCGACAAAGTGCCCGTTCCCCGCAAAGCGGAAAGCACCGGCAAAAAAGTCGCCGTCATCGGCGGCGGCCCGGGCGGGCTTTCGGCGGCGTATTATCTCGAACTGATGGGGCACCACGCCGTCGTGCTGGAAGAAAAAAGCAAACTGGGCGGCATGCTGCGTTACGGCATACCTAACTACCGTTTTCCGAGAGAAAGATTGCAGGAAGACATCGACGCCATATTATCGACGGGCGTCGAGGTGAAACTCAACACAAAGGTCGGCAACGGCGAGGGCGAAATACCTTTCGGCAAACTGCGTGAAGAATACGACGCCGTGTATATATCCATCGGCGCGCAGACCGACAAGAAAATCGGCATAGAAGGCGAGGACGCCCAAGGCGTTATTTCCGCCATGGAAATGCTGCGCCGCATAGGCGACGACGATATGCCCGACATAAAAGGCAAAACAGTGGTCATCGTGGGCGGCGGCAACGTCGCCATGGACTGCACGCGCTCCGCTTTGCGTATGGGCGCCAAAAAGGTGTGCGTGGCTTACCGCCGCCGCAGGGAAGACATGACCGCCCTGCCGGAAGAAATAGAAGGGGCGATTGCCGAAGGCGCCGAACTGTACGATTTGCGCGCGCCTAAAAAGATAGAAGCCGACGAAAAAGGCAGGGTTTCGGCGCTGTGGGCGCAGCCGCAGATTATCGGGCAGATAGACGACTGGGGCAGGGCGATGGTTTACGCCGCCGATTTGCCGCCTGTGCGCATACCTTGCGACGTTGTTATCGTGGCGGTGGGTCAGGGCATACAGACGAGGCATTTCGAAGAAGAAGGCATTGCCGTCAAGCGCGGCACCATAGCCGCCATGGAAGACAGCGAAGTGCGCGACATGCAGGGCGTGTTCGCCGGGGGCGACTGCGTAACCGGTCCGGCGACGGTCATACGGGCCATAGCGGCGGGAAAAGTCGCGGCGGCCAATATCGACGAATATCTCGGGTATCACCACGTTATTCCGTGCGAGGTGGAAATTCCGCCTGTCGATTTCGACGACAAGGAGCCGTGCGGCAGAATTCAGATGCGCGAGACCGAAGCGTCGGAGCGCAAGCGCAATTTCCTGCCGTACGAGCAGTGCATGACCAAAGAAGAAGCGTGCCGCGAAGCGTCGAGGTGTCTCAGGTGCGATAAATTCGGTTACGTCAAACTGAAAGGCGGCAAACCCGCCATCTGGTAAAGGTGTCAAATGAACAGAAAGACGGTAAACATAATCATCGACGGCGTCAGGGTGCGTGTGCCCGAGGGTACGACCATCATGCGGGCGGCAAAAAAAGCCGGTGTTGAAATTCCTCATCTGTGCTATCTCGAAGGCGTCAACGAAATAAGCGCCTGCAAAGTCTGCGTGGTGGAAATAGCCGGCAAAAGCAAACTCGTCACGGCGTGCAACAGCCCCGCCGAAGACGGAATGGTGATATATACAAATTCGCCTAAGGCGAGACGTGTGCGCCGCACCAACGTGCAGTTGCTTTTGTCGCAGCACGACTGCAACTGCCCGACGTGCGCCAAAAGCGGTAGCTGCAAATTGCAGAGCCTTTCCAACGACCTGGGCATACTCGACGTGCCTTATGAAAAGGACATCGCCAGAGCGCCGTGGGACAAAAATTTTTCGCTCATACGCGATTCGGCGAAATGCGTCAAATGCATGAGATGCGTTCAGGTGTGCGACAAAATGCAAAACGTGCATGTATGGGACACCTGCAACACGGGCGCGCGCACCACGGTGGACGTGGCGGACAACAAGTCGATAGCCGAGTCGGACTGCGTGCTGTGCGGTCAGTGCATAGCCTATTGCCCGACGGGCGCGCTGTCCGAAAGAAACGACCTTGACAAAATATACGAAGCGCTGGATAATCCCGGCGTCGTGACCGTAGTACAGGTGGCGCCGGCTGTGCGCGCGGCGTGGGGTGAAGCGCTGGGGCTCCCGAGGGAAAAATCGTCGGAAGGGCACATGGTGGCGGCGCTCAAAAAAATCGGGTTCGACTATGTTTTCGACACTTCTTTTTCCGCCGATCTGACCATCATGGAAGAAGCGGCGGAACTTGTCCAGCGGCTGTCCGGCAAAGAAGAGCACCGCTGGCCGATGTTTACTTCGTGCTGCCCCGGCTGGGTCGATTTCGTCGCGGCACGCTATCCGAGATATCTCACCAGCCTTTCCACCGCAAAGTCTCCGCAGCAGATGTTCGGCGCCGTCGCGAAAAGTTATTTCGCGGCGAAAACCGGTATTTCAGCCGAAAAGATATGCAGCATAGCGGTCATGCCGTGCGTGTCTAAAAAGCGCGAGGCGACGAAACTTATGATGGACAGCGCCGGCGCGGGACGCGACGTTGACATCGTCATCACCACCAGAGAATTTATAAGACTGATAAGGTCAATGTACATATATCCCGAACGGCTCGAACCAAAACCTTTCGATTCGCCTCTCGGCGAGTCGGCGGGCGCGGGAGTCATTTTCGGCGTGACGGGCGGCGTGGCCGAAGCGGCGCTGCGCACGGCGTACGCCATAATCGAAGGGAAGAACCCTGAAAAAGGCTCTTTCGCCGAAGTCAGGGGGCAGGAAGGCAGAAAAGAAGCGCAGTTCAAAATAGGCGGAAAGGTGCTTAAAGTCTGCTCGGTAAACGGGCTGTCCAACGCCCGCAAACTGCTGGACGACATCGAAGCGGGAGTAAATACATACGATTTTGTTGAAGTCATGGCGTGCCCGGGCGGGTGCGTCGGCGGCGGCGGTCAGCCGTTCAGCGACGACTGCGACAAGTCAAAAGCGCGCGGGGACAAACTTTACGCCCTCGATGAAAAGAGGGAAAAACACTGCTCGCACGAAAATCCCGAAATAATCAAGTTGTACGAAGAATATTTCGGTTCGCCTCTTGGCGAAAAAGCGCAGCGGCTTCTGCATGTTAAATATTGAAAAAAGCCCCGAAAGGGGCTTTGTTTATTTTATTTCGTTTATCTCGGCTTTCAGATATTTCAAAAACACAACCGCCGCTTTACCGAAAACCTGACGCTTTTTCCACACTACGTCCAAATATGTTTTTACTGCCGGCTCAAACGGCACGAATTTCAGGCTGCCGTTTCCCGACGTGTTTATTATGCCGTCTATGCCTACGGCGCAGCCTATGCCTTCATTTACCAGCAGAGAAGCGTTGTAAACCAGGTTGTATACCGCTTTTATATTCAGCGCGTCGGTATCGCCGCCGAACAGACGGCGCAGAATGCCGCCTTGCGAAGCGCCCTGTCTGGACACGATGAGGGGCAGTTTACGGGCTTCACGGACGCTGACGGAGTTTTTCGCGCCGATGGGGCTGTCTTTTCTCACCAGCAGACCCCATGTGTCGCCGTATGGCAGGCGCAGAGATTCATACGGCGACGTATCGCCGTCAACAAGCACGGCAAAATCCAGCAGACCTTTTTCGAGTTTTTCAGTGACGCTCTGGGCGTCTCCGCTGAAAAAGTCGAATTTGATGCGAGGATAGTCTGTCATGACCTTTTTCGCTGCGGCGGCCGTTACGCTCATGGCTTGGCTTTCGCCGCCGCCTATATAAACGGTGCCGCTTATTTCCTTTTCGTGGCTCATGAGTTCGCAGCGGGTTTTATCATATAAATCCATCAACTCTTCCGCGCGCTTTTTGAGCAGTATGCCCGATTCCGTCAGAGTGATTTTTCTGCCGCCACGGATGAACAGCGGGGCGCCGATTTCCTCTTCCAGATTGCTCATCTGCTTTGACAGGCTGGGCTGCGAAATATACAGCCGTTCCGCCGCTTTGGTTATGTTCTGTTCATCGGCTACCGCCAGAAAATATCTCAGTTCACGAATGTCCATAGCGTTTTCTCCTGAAAATAATTATAGCATAAACAATAGTTTCACGCTATGGTTTGTTATGCGATATTGATATTTGACATAAAAGCCGCCGCGGCGGATAATCGAAAGGAAAGGGGCTGAATTATGGATATAGACCAATACAAAAAATATGTGGCGGAAACACGTCACATAGAAGCGGACAGCGAGGCGCATATGCTCATGCACGAAGCCGCCGCCGAAGCCAGAAAAATTACCTGCGAAATAAACGGCGCTTATCACGACATGGGAGAACTGCGGCGGCTGTTTTCAAAACTCATCGGTAAAGAAACGGGCGACGGTTTCGGGCTGTTTCTGCCGTTTTACACCGATTTCGGCAAAAACATCACTGTGGGCGCCAACGTGTTTATAAACTCGGGGTGTTGCTTTCAGGACCAGGGCGGCATCGAAATAGGCGACAATTGCCTGATAGGCCATCAGGTGGTGCTGGCAACGCTTAATCATGACCTCGCGCCGTCGGACAGAAAAAGCATGACCGCCGCGCCGATAAAAATCGGAAAAGGGGTGTGGATAGGGGCGCACGCCACGGTGCTGCCCGGCGTAACGATAGGCGACAACGCCGTTGT
>ERZ1643251.4499-NODE-4499-length-12089-cov-30.018448_pt1 | contig 12089 bp, 9 predicted proteins | sample MGYA00579261_ERZ1643251 | MGnify/ENA primary metagenome ERZ1643251 (study PRJEB29033, sample SAMEA4952267) | chicken gut metagenome | biome: Broiler Chicken; feature: Gastrointestinal Tract; material: Caecum | place: Ireland | collected 2018 | study: Broiler... | reverse complement strand
CTCTTATCTGACCTTCGATACTTTCTTCTCTTTGGTTGTCGCTCGAATAGCGGGCGTAGATAACGGCTTTCATTTGCTGTTTTTCTCCGTTTCGATTACTTGTAACTTTGTATTATCAATTGTATAAAGAGAAGATTTACCAGAAAAAGGAACATTGAATTTTTTGCAGAACTCTTTTACTATATCAATATACCAATCAGGAGCAAAGGGATGTACTATAACATTTTGAATTAACATAGGTAAGTTATTAATTGGTATGCTGATGGATTTTGCAATCCCATCAGGATTAGGCTTTGTTGCAAATATTCGTACTTCATTTTCATGCGCAAACTCTTTCCTCTTTTTGGTGAAAGGTAAGAATAAATTATCGCGACTTGGATGAATTAACAAATCTATCATTTCGTCTATAGTTAGGTGCGCATCATTTGTATAGTTCATTTCTTTTAATGTGATTTTTGGAATATTAGAAAGTATATCGTCGCTAGTCTCAATCATTATAGCTTTTTGGTTATATGAATATATACTCCATAATGCAGCGGAATCACAATTTTTACTCCAGCATAAGGCAAATATACTATTAACAGCCTTTTTTATTGGTATAGCAACTTCCTTTTTGGTGCTTTCAATTAGACTTTTCCAAAACCATCCTTCATAAGAATCTTCCCATAATAACGGTGACACTAGAGAGAGCCTATTATTTATAACTATATCTGCAAAAGTTTCAAATGGAATATATCTATACAATTTCATTATTTCTGTTCCTCCCGTAAGAGTTTAAGCACGGCTTCTTTGAGTTTGGCGTTGGCGGGAGATTTGGGGTCAAAACACATCTCCACAAACTGTTGCATCTTCTCGTCGTCGAAGGCTTTGGGGTTATAGTCATATAGTTTGCCCTGCGGCTTGTCCGTGCGCCCGAAAATGTAATCGAGCGACACGTCGAAATAGTCGGCATACCACAACAAAATGGCGTTCGGCACGTCGGAATACCCATTTTCATAGCGGTTGATTGCCGATTGCGCAATCGTTCCGTTTGCCTGTGCCAACTTCGCCTGTGTTATACTGCTTCCTTCCCGTAAGGCTTTAAGCCTTTGTCCTAGCATTTTAACGTGCATATTTACCTCTTTGACAATATTATAATCTATTTTTGGATATAAGTCAATCTAATTTTAGTTGTTTAGATAATTGTCAAGCTACTCGATAAAACTCAAATAATAAATTTCCAAACTAAGGATGAAGAAGTGTTCCGACATTGACAAGCGCAAAATATCACTTCACAATAAATTGCGTCCCATGCTGGCAGGAGACAACACAAATTTACGAAGAGATCTCTATGGCGACTGCCACTCACTGGGACGATTAACGGTATCATATAAAATAACGCTGATTATTCAGATTGTTTATATTTTATGAATATTTATGCGATATTCTTACGTGTAACTTAAATTTTTACGAATATAATTTATGGGGTTGGTAGTTCATAATAAAAATAGTGTGCCAAAATGTGGACAAAAATTATTGTGTCAAAAAGATAATTATATTAGAATGCCAGTTGATTTAGCTTAAAATATGTGCTATAATAGGACATGAAGTTATCTATGGCGGAGAGTGAGTGTTGGATAATATCGGTGACGATATTTTTAGACTCAGTTCTTTGAGGTTATTGAATAATTTTCTTGCAGATAAAACCAAGAAAAGAGAGATAATATTGGTACGTGAGAAACGGTTAGATGTATAATAAAGATGGTAGAGCCTTAATTTAGTACGCCCGTTCATTATGTAACATATAAGACTATATAATTTAGGTTTAGCTTGTAGGTAAAGCTCATCGAATTTAAATAGGGGTATGTATACTTGCAATTGCACTGGTTATATGTTATAATATAACATATAAGTTTAAAGTTTGGCGCTTTATATGAGTAAATAACCAGATGTTGGAGGACTTAGATTTGAAAGCATTGAAATTACGGAACATTGCGTATAGAATTGTTTGTTTAATAACAATGCTCGCTCTTTATATATGCGGTAAATATATTTACAATGAGATCGAATTTGCGTTTGCGGAGGAGAGGTATGAAACTCCAGCAGCACTTGAAATTATAACCTCAGATAATCTTCGTGAATATTACTATGGAGATTCCTTTGTCCTTTCATGTGTTAATTCTTTTGAAGAGCCTCAATACACATGGACAAAGGATGGGATAGAAATATCAGTAAATAATGAATGTGCCATTACCAATGCTACATTTGAGGATAGCGGTGTCTACATACTTGAAGTGAAAGACGGTACTAATACTTTTTACGGGGAAATTACGATTTCTATCGTTCCGATTGTTGTTACAATAACGGGTGTTACTGCAGTATCTAGAGATTATAATGGGTCGTTAGAAGTGGATTTAGTTGGAGGTACGCTTGTTGGGCTCGAATCAGAAGATTCTGACGTTGGATTTGTGCTTGGGAAAGGACAATTGGAAAATAAAAATGCAGGAGAAAACAAATTAGTTAAAACATCTATTTTGCTTATAAACAATGAAAGCGGGAAATATGAATTATCTCAACCAACTGATGTGACATGTACAATATATAAGTTGAACCTCACCATTGATGGCGTCGTGGCAAAAAATCGGATTCAAAGTAACTCTAATCAAGTGGAGCTTGTTGGGGGCGTTCTCAATGGAGTGGTTCCTGGGGATGATGTGGGATTTGACTTAGGATATGGTACAACAGAATCACTTAGTGGTGTTTTATCTGTTACTACTAATGTTATTCTTACAGGTAATGATAGTCATAATTATTTGATTCAACAGCCTAGCAATGTTACTGTTGAATTGTTTGAAAGAGAAAAAACGATGGAAGTCGAATTTTGGTTATGTTTTGGGGTTGCGATTTTTTTCGGTGCAATAGTTATTGTTCTTTCGATTTTTTTGATACACAGTCGACGCCTAATAAAAAAGGTTACAAAAAGTGATTACGATCTAAAAATCGACAAGAGCGATTCTGCAACGGTAATAGAAGATACTAGAACGAAAAATGAGGTAAATTCGGACAATGATTCAACAGATAGCAAACAGATAGCATCTTCACTATCTTCTCAATCTTCTCATAGTAGATTTATTATTAAATCTAAAACGCGCTTTACTCCATACGTTATTGAAGAACCATTGCATTATGGGAATTTACCTACTGAACGTATAAAGTATGATAGACGATTAATATTTCAGCCTTTAGCTCAAAACAGGATGTTGTCGCATATAGAATGGGGACAGAGTACTCCTAGAAATACCGTAGAACAAGGGGGAATACTTATAGGAAAGATTTATCAATGTGGGAACATTGTTTATGGCATTGTTGAAGACACTATTCAGGCTCGTACACAGGGAAGTGCAGCTTATGTTAAATTTAATCATGAAGCATGGGATGAGATGCAACGTAAACTCGACGACATCAATAGTGATAGACAAGATAAACTGATTGTAATCGGATGGTATCATACACATCCTAATGAACTACCAGTGTTTATGTCTGGGACAGATCGTGGCACACAAGCAGAACAATTTTCAAAGTATTGGCAATTTGCAATTGTTCTTAATCCGCAAAAGAAAATTTGCGATGCCTTTTGTGGAAAGGAAGCTTCCAAATGTGAATTAATTTTTCTTGATGAAACACTAGAAATAGGGGGGTAATTGGTTTTGAGGCGGATATGCTTTTTTATTCAATGGCAAGGTAATCAGTTTTCCATTGAGGCTAATGCTAATGATACGCTTATGAGTTGTATTAGGAGTGTTACAAACAAAAATGCACAAGATTTTGTATGCTTCAAGTTCAATGGAATCCTTGACGCTAGATTGACTATATCGGAACTTGGGATTGTAGACGAGGATACTATTTTCTTACGTGAAAATAATGATGAGACCTTTGAAAGCAGTAGTGCTGCTAATTCGCCAGTGGCTCCTGTTTTTGCTATTAAGTCAAAGAAAGAATTTTCACCATGCCAAATTAATTCTGATATAGACATTTCTTGTTATACGGATTTATATCAACCTCCAACAGAGCAATATTTGCTATTGCAACCAATTGCCTGTGATGAACTGTATAGTGAAATTGAGTGGGGTAAACTAACATCGCGAAATGAATATGAAGAAGGCGGGATTTTAATAGGAAAAGTTTTCCAGTATCAAAACAAGGTGTATGGTGTTGTTGAACACGTTATTTCTTCCGGTATAATAGGGCGAACAACGCATATTTCTTTTTCGCATGAAGTTTGGAATGATATGCTTAAAAGTCTTGATAGTTACAACGAGACAAACAAAACAGATTTAGTTGTTATTGGTTGGTATCACACGCATCCGGTTAATATTGCCCCAGAATTTTCTGATACTGATTATACAACACAAAGAACACATTTTTCAAAGTATTGGCAATTTGCACTAGTGCTTAATCCGCAAAAAAAGACTTTTAATGCTTATTGCGGTGCTACAGCGAAACAATGCCCGGTTGTTTTTTTTCAAAGGGCTTTCAACTATGATGGGAGAAAAGAAGTATTGTCATCAAGTTATTATGCAAGTGATGAAGAAAGACAGCTTAAAACGGATTATGAACTATTAATGCGACTAGCTCATTTGAATCCGGAGTGTATTTCGGTCGCGGTTTTAGATAGACAAAATCTACCATATGTCAAAAAGTACAATATTACATTTAATACGGATGTATTGGTTTGGGACAGAACGTCACCTAGGTCATATGCAGTGACATCGAGTATTGTCTTGCAAATAGATCTTAATAATGGGTATCCAAGTAGACAAGCCACAATTATGGCTATATCTGATAAACCACTTCATCCATTTTTTGACGAATATGGGGTGTATTATCCTAGTAAACTTAATAATGCCAATAATATTCAAGAAATTGTAATTGAATTATGGTCTGAGCTTAATTATCGTGTAACACATGGGGAGAATGAAAGAGTTATTTCAGAATATGCTTTACGGGTTATAAACGAAGATAAACCGCAGATTAGTTACAAGTCATTTACTAAATTAAAAACGGAATAAAGGAGATAAAATTATGGCAACAATTGATGTTACGTTTATGCATCCGACAGATGGCACTACGTTAGACGTTACTGTGGATGACTCTATGACTGCACTTTCAGCAATCAATGAGTTAATAAATGCCGGGTTTATTCAGAGGACAGCCGATGGCTATGATTTAAGTGTAAAAGGCGGTACAGCTATTAGCGGAAATCAGACGTTACGCAACGGTGGAGCGGTAGATAAATGCACCATTCGCGTGGTGCCCGCAACCGATGCTGGAGCAACAATTGATGTTACGTTTATGCATCCGACAGATGGCACTACGTTAGACGTTACTGTGGATGACTCTATGACTGCACTTTCAGCAATCAATGAGTTAATAAATGCCGGGTTTATTCAGAGGACAGCCGATGGCTATGATTTAAGTGTAAAAGGCGGTACAGCTATTAGCGGAAATCAGACGTTACGCAACGGTGGAGCGGTAGATAAATGCACCATTCGCGTGGTGCCCGCAACCGATGCTGGAGCTTTTGCAGACGTGCGCCGTGCACGGTTGAAGAGTGATTACGAACAGATAAGTAACATGGTGGGGCCAGTACTTTCCTTCAGAGCTTTATCCGGGACAGCTCCATATATAGATAGTTATGAAATTACTATCAATATTAATTCTATTATTAGTTCCACTCCGACATATCGAAATAAACACGTTATAAGGGTTGATTTGGGTCCGCAGTATCCAACAACTAAACCATCAACTGTCATGATAACTAAACCGCAGCCCTTTCATTGCAACTGGTGGGAATCGGGAGCATATTGTTGCGGGACGTGGTCTCCTTCTGAAAAGTTTGGGGATTACCTTGTACGATTAATGCGTACGTTACAATTCGATAAGGAAATTACAAATCCAAATAGTCCAGCAAATCCTACTGCAAAAGATTGGTATTTATCAAAAATCAATAGTGGTTTATTTCCTTGTGATAGAACACAATTACCTGACCCGTCTAGGTCTACGTTTGTTATAAAAAAACCTCCACAGAGTTCGACTACATTTATAATAAAGAAATAGAAGCTTAATATACTGGAAAAGGTTCATTAACATTAATTGATAACACCATAGTACATAGATATAAAGGATTATATGCGGAAGAACTTACAGATTATTTAGTTGGTTTGATGTGTATGTAAGTTCTAATTCGTTATGCTTTGGCGCAAAATAACCAACTTGTATAACCAACTGAATATACAAGCCCTTGAATGGCGGTTTTTTAGATGAATCAATGGATTTTTTCAATATGATAGAACCAATTGCCTGACACTATAGTTGGATTTATGGTTAAGGAGTTTTCTTTATGAAATTTATTATAAAATCACCTGTTGATAAAACTATTATTAGAGATGATGTTCAGAAGGAGCGATTCTTTTCTGAAGATGATCCTCACGCTCGTCAAAAACTTATTGACTGGTGGGATCAAGATAAAATTGAGAATGCTCGAGTTTTAGTGATAGGAGCAGGGGCAATTGGAAATGAGACTCTAAAGAATCTTGCTTTGTTAGGATTTAGGAATATCCTAATTTGTGATATGGATACGATTGAGGCTTCTAATTTGAGCCGGACTGTTCTTTTTGGTAGAAGAGATGTAGGAAAATATAAAGCAAGAGCAGCTGCGCAAAGGACTATGGAATTAGCTTTGGCGCAGGATCCGAAAATAGACTATTTTATAGGTGATATTATTACTGAACTTGGTTCCGGGGTTTATAGATATTTCGATATTATTTTGGGATGTCTTGATAATAATAAAACACGGTATCATGTAGATAATATGTGTGCGCAGGTTGGGAAAATATGGATTAATGCTGGGATAAAAGAGTTAGCCTTATCTGTTGAGGTTTACGATAGTTCAACAAGTGCTTGCTATCATTGTTATAAACCAGAAAATACAAGTCTAGAAAGGGATCCCTGCTTAGAATATAAAAAAAGAAAAGCGGAAGCTGGTAAAGTAGCAACAGTGCAAATTGCTTCTGCAATTGTTTCTGCATTGCAAGTACAAGAAGCGGTTAAAGTTATTACTGGGAAAGGCGCTGCAATAGGTCAAAAGTTGTTTTTTCAAGGTACAACAAATGAATACGAAAAGATCAATTTACGTGTCAATCCCGAATGTATCCATCCATATTTAAAAATTAATGAGGTGATTGAATGTGAGCAGTTATCGAATAGGATTACTTTGCGTTCATTTTTGCGATATGTTTCTAAAAAAGCCAATTCTGGTAAAAACGCAACCATCATTTTAGATAGAACATTTATCGCATATGAAAGGTGCAAGCAGTGTGGAAAAATAATAAAAATTTTTAAGCCATCGGGTGTTTTATACGATGATGAAATCTATTGTAGTGAGTGTAATCCAAACGGCTATAATAGATGCTTGGTTGTAAAAGATGTTCTAAAACTACATGAAATTACTGCAGATGCACCGTCGGAAATTCTTGATTTAACGTTGGAAGCTATTGGTATTCCAAAGTTACATATTGTTTGCGTTAGGGATGAGAATGGGGAACACAAATATTATGAATTAACGGGAGATAAGTCAAGATTGATGCCAAAAACTTTTGGTAAAAAATAGGACTATTTATAATGAATATCCATCATTTAACAGAAAACGAGAAATGGTTACTTGATTTAAAAAAGAAGGATCCCATAACAGGTCATACTTTTAGGTGTGGAGACTACGTTGTAGTATGCGCAAAATGCAAGACTATTTATCTTGCCGATACGTGGAAAAATATAATTGGTTGCAGATGTGCGTCTATTGAATGCTGTTCTGGTAATCAAGAAGCAACGGATACTTTGAAAGACCTGTTGCTTATTAATTTTTGTCCATCCGAGGATAGGCCGAAGTCTAATACGTTTATTATACATGGCGGCACCCAGACAAATGAAAATTCTAATGTAACACATAAAAAAACTCTTTGGAGTAAAGTAAAACAGTTTTTTAAAGACTGCTTTGGAGGATGAGGTTAATGTATTATCATAAGCTACAATCCATAGCAGATGATTGGTTTTTTAAGTTAAACAAACGCGATATTGTCACTGATGAAAAATTTATAATTGGTGACGAGGTTGTGGTATGTAAAAAATGTAAGGCATGTTATAAAAGAAGTACATGGGATTCCTTACCTGATAAAAGGTGCGTTGGCTTGGGGTGTAATGCTGTAGATTGCACTTTAGATAACTTTACTGAAGATTTTTTTGAAATTAACTTTGGCGGACGAACAAAGAAAAAAATATTTAAAACTCACGAGGCCCAAGAAGCAAAGAATTTTATTGTCAAAAATATGGTTGAAACCGTCGATGAAAATACAGCTGATGCAAGCGTTGAGGATAGAGATGTGGATACAGGTATAGAAAATATACCTCCTACTTTTATTATAAAAAAGCATTCGGTTTTGGATCACCCGGCGAATAATCCTTCAGTCGAAGAGGCGCCAGTAACATTTATTATTAAAGAACGCCACCCTGCATCAAATATCAGCATCGAAAGTGACGATGGTTCTTTAGTCCAGATTGCCGATGAAAGAAGAATCGTTACGAAGCGTATAGTGCTTTATTTTATCGTAACAGCAGTGATTGTATCTGGCTTAAGTGTGGGATATTATTATTTATGGAATGGAATATTTAATGTTAATTTAAGATACCAAATAGCTGGTATTATCTCTTTGGTTTTAGGGATAGGCATTGGAACGAGTGCCTGCATAGTGCCTTTTTTCAAACGACAGATATATAAGCAGCGCGATAGATATGTAAAATTTTTTGTTTGTTCATTGGTGTTCGTAATAGTTCAATACATTCTTTTATTCCTTCTCTCGTGTGGAATGAGTGCATTTATTTCGATTTGGAGTAATTAAGTAATGGCACAAATGATAATTAATTCTCGTGATTATAGCAAGATTCGTAAAATAATACGACGTGAAAGTATTCCAACCAGTTCAGGAATGCTATATGATTCAACAGAAATTAATTACACTATAACTGCCCGCGACATTCAGCAGCTCTCAGATATTGTTTTTATAAAAATCAATGGTATAGATAATAAGTGGGAAGGAGATCACGGGAGACCATTTAATTCCTATTTGGGTGATGTGTTAGCTGGCCTGAATAAATATAATTCTGTGTTTGTGTATGCCATTTTTTGCTTCAATAAAAAATTATACGTATACGTAGGAACACAAAAAAAGGATATAAACTATTTATGCTCGTCACTAAAGGGGTGTTTCCCGTCAATTAAAATTGAGCATGGCGATGGCATTGCATCTGAATATAAATGGAACATTGAGGCGTTGTCGAAATATGGCGGCGTTATATTAGGTTGCCCGTTTGACAAAACAACTGATTCCAATTCAACTGAACAATTGGAACGATTAATTACTGGCTCCATACATATGAATTGGGGATACCTAGTAGTAGCGCAAAGTGTTGTCCGAGGAACGATTACAAAATATCTAGATGCCTCTTTGAGAAAATTAGGAGAATATAGCGAGGCATCAGAACAAAGTGTAAGTCGCCAAGAAACTTCATCTAAACAAGAAGGCGGTACAACAACTAATATTAATACCTCTACCGGGTCATATTCCACTACCGGCACTAATACAGCTACAACGGCTACTACAACCGAAGGTACTTCAACATCAAAACAAGTAACAAAAAAAGATTATTCGGCTCTAGAGCTTATACAAACACTTGAAGAATTCAATGTGAAATTAAATGCTGCTTTAAATAGAGGGGCATGGGTTGTCAACGCCTATTATTTTGCGGCTGATGTCTTAACCGCTAATGCAATAGGAAAAAATCTAAAGTCGATTTTCTCTGGGGGCTCAATTCGATTAGAGGGAATAAAGAATATTGGCATTTCAAATATAAATGCTATCGTTAATAAACCGGCTATAATTCGGACATGTCTTCCTATAGAAGTTGCAAAATTACATCCATGCATTGAAAACTTTTTAGCTAATGAGAACTATGAAATTGCTAGACAGTTTTCATCGCTTGTTAGTAGTGATGACTTGGCTGTATATGCACAAATTATTAAGAAAGAATATCAGGGATATTTTGTTAATGAATATGTTCCTTTTGAAATTGATGTACGTAGAGATAGAACGTCTCAGGATATTTCAATTGCAGAAATATATGATGGTAATGAGTCAATAGGGAGCAAATATCAAATTGATATAAATGAGTTAAATAGACATGGGCTAATTATTGGAATAACAGGTGGCGGAAAAAGCAATACTGCGAAATCATTATTATATGGGTTGTACGATAGGGGTGTTCCATTCCTGGTTATTGAATCCGCGAAAAAAGAGTATTGGGAGATATCCAATTATAAAAATGGTCAACTTGGCAATGATTTGCGGATATACACTCTGGGTGTAGAGGGCACACATGGGATTCCTTTTAGATTGAATCCATTTGAAAAGCCAAAGCATATTCCTTTACAGACACACATTGATAATATTTTTGCATCATTTAAGGCTAGTTTTGAACTGGAGGATCCGCTTCCATATATTATCGAAAGGGCCATTTATGAGATCTATGCAGATAAAGGATTTAATCTCACTGATGATGTAGCAAATGCAGAATTAACCGATTTTCCGACATTAGATGACCTGTATTATAAAATAGAAATAGTTGTGGCTCAACTAAACTATGAACAACGAGTATACAATAACATAAAGTCCGCCTTACAAGTAAGAATTGGATCTTTACGGGTTGGTGGAAAAGGTGCAATGCTTAATGTTAAACATTCAATGTCCATTGAAGCACTGCTTGGCTCTCCGACAGTATTAGAACTTGATGCGATTGCCGACGACGAGATAAAAGCGTTTGTGATAGGGATACTTTTAGTATCAATTTATGAATGCAGAATGAAGGAGACTACTACAAGTGGACTAAAGCACGTTATTCTAATTGAAGAAGCACATAGACTTCTAAAGGCTATAGATGCCGGGAGTTCTAGATCACAAAGAAAGGCGGTGAGTTTCTTCTGCGATATGCTTGCGGAGGTTAGGAGCTATGGGCAAGGTTTTTTAATAGCTGATCAAATACCGTCAAAACTCGCATCAGACATAATTAAAAACACGAATTTAAAAATAGTTCATAGAACTGTCTCCCAGCAAGATAGAGAACTGATTGGGAATACAATGAATATGAACGAAAGACAGATTTCGTATTTAAGCACTTTAAAAAAGGGGTTTGCTGCCGTTTATTCAGAAGGAGATATTCATCCGAAGCTAGTAAAATTTCCATATGTGGGCAATCAGCAAACTTTTTTTACTAGGAAGAGCCTGATAGCTAAAAAGCGTTCAAGTACAGTTATCACTAAACAAGTTTCATACGAGAGTGAAAGATGTAAGATATGTAGAAGGTGTACTCAACAAGCTTGGGAGATTTCCGGTCTTACGCCGAATGGGCTCAGAAATGATTTTCTTCTTTATTTATATAAAAGAAAGTGGCATAATAAAGAAGAACGATTATCGGCGTTAAAAGAATGTCGGCAACAATATTCAACTGATAAAAAATGGACAAACCTTAATGCTTATAGTGAAAAATTGATTCTAGAGTTTGTGGACGATAGAATGAAAAAAATTAGAGAGGCCACATCATCTAAAGATTATTACTGTATTCTTGGTGAAATAATATCTGGGTTGCGATTAACTGAGTCCAGCAAACATGAACTTTTTATTCGCCTAATTAAAAAAAAGCTACAAAGGAGGTAAAGTGACATGTGTTCTGAAGATGAGTACGACTACGATAGTGACTACGACAGTGACTATGAAGATAGTGACTACGATAGCGATTACGATGAGAGTGATGAGTCTGTTGAAGAGGTTGACGATGCGACAGATGAAATAGAAGAGAGCCCTGGAACCGTCGAAGAGTATGAGCTTCAGGACGGTGATGAGTCTGTTGAAGAGATTGACGATGCAACAGATGAAATAGAAGAGAGCCCCGAAACCGTCGAAGAGTATGAGCTTCAGGACGGTGATGAGTCTGTTGAAGAGATTGAC
>ERZ1643251.4495-NODE-4495-length-12096-cov-9.011627_pt1 | contig 12096 bp, 14 predicted proteins | sample MGYA00579261_ERZ1643251 | MGnify/ENA primary metagenome ERZ1643251 (study PRJEB29033, sample SAMEA4952267) | chicken gut metagenome | biome: Broiler Chicken; feature: Gastrointestinal Tract; material: Caecum | place: Ireland | collected 2018 | study: Broiler... | reverse complement strand
CATTAATCTTGATTAACTCATATGAATTTGTTATAGTATTGATAGATAAAGAGTTAATAAAGCATTTGATAAGGTTAATAGAAGTGAAATCTTTATCATATGCTTTTTTATTTAAGGAGGAAAGGGAATGAAGCTGTTTAATTCACTCACAAATCAAAAGGAAGAGTTTGTTCCAATTAAAAAGGGAGAAGTCAGTATTTATGTTTGTGGACCAACGGTTTACAATTATGTGCATATTGGTAATACACGTCCAATGATTGTGTTTGACATATTGAGAAGAACTTTTGAATATTTAGGTTATAAGGTGACATTTGTTTCTAATTTTACGGATGTAGATGATAAAATCATAAAAGCTGCTAAAGAAGAAGGTGTCAGTGAAAAAGAATTAACAGATAAATATATTAAAGCCTATGAAGATGTTCGTAGAGGTTTAAATTTGTTGTTTCCAACTTATGCTCCACGTGTAACTGAAACGATGCAGCCTATTATTGATTTTATTGCTGGTCTTGTTGAACAGGGATATGCATATGAAGTTGATGGTGACGTTTATTTTAGAGTTACAAAAATTCATGAATATGGGATGTTATCAGGGATTAAAATTGAAGATTTGATTGCTGGAGCAAGTGAACGTGTGGATGATAATGATAAAAAAGAAAGTTCAACAGATTTTGCATTATGGAAAAAAACAGATGAAGGAATTCAATTTGATAGTCCATGGTCTAAAGGAAGACCAGGATGGCATACAGAATGTGTTGTTATGATTAATGATATCTTTGAAAATGGACGCATTGATATTCATGGTGGTGGACAGGATTTAAAATTCCCACATCATGAAAATGAAATTGCACAGTCTATGGCATGTCATCATCATCCGATTGCACATATCTGGATGCATAATCAGATGATTAATATTAATAATCAGAAAATGTCAAAATCTTTAGGAAATGTTTTATGGGCTAAAGATTTATTAGAACAGCTTGGCTGCAATGTTTATAAATGGCTCATGCTTTCTACACATTATCGTAATCCATTGAATTTTACAGATGAAGTTTTGAATAATGTGAAAAAAGAAGTTGAAAAAGTAGAAAATATTATTAAACAAGTGTCTTTATATTTACAGATTCAACATATTGATCATAAAGATTATTATAAAAATATTGTGGATCAAATGGTGGAAGCATTGAGTGATGATTTGAATACTTCATTAGCATTGTCACAAATTTTAGGACAAGTGAAAGTTTTGAATCAATTGATGAGAGTCAAAGAAAAAGATGATTTAGAAATATCAAAGAATTATCAGACGTTGCTGTGTATGTTAGATACAATGGGATTTGTTTATAATCCAAAACAGTTAAGTGATAGTGAAATTGCTTTATATCAGCAATGGCAAAAAGAAAAAAGTGCAAAGAATTTTGAACAGGCAGATTTATTAAGACAAGAATTACAGAATAAAGGAATTTTATAATGAAACCAGAATTAATAAATGTATTAGCTTTAGCGTATTTAGGTGATAGTGTTTTTGAGGTTTATGTGAGAGAATATCTATTGGTTGAAAAAGGCATCATGAAGCCAGATTTATTACAGCAGGCCTCTAAGTCATTTGTCAGTGCCAAAGCTCAGGCAGCATTTATGCAGGAAGCTATTTTGAAACAATGGTTAAGTGAAGAAGAAATAAGTATTTATAAAAGAGGGAGAAATGCAAAGAGTCGACATGTACCGAAAAATACATCAGTATTTATCTATAATCAGTCGACAGGTTTTGAAGCGTTAATAGGACATTTGTATTTATTAAAAAAGCAAGAGAGAATAACAGAAATTTTTGAGTTATTTAAATTATTTGTTTGTGAAAATGAGAAAAACATGAGAAAAATTTGAGACGCATGGAGTGAAAAATATGACACAATATATTTATGGAAAAAACACAGTTATAGAATCTTTAAAGGGAAATAAACCAGTTTATGAGGTTTATTTGATGAAAAATGCAAAAGATGATAAAGTTCTTTCCCTTGCAAAAGCTAAACATGTGAAGGTGCATATGGTGCGTCATAAAGATGAGTTAAATCAACTTGTTGGATCTGTTGTTCATCAAGGTATTGTGGCAGCAGTACAAGATTATCGTTATTATACGCTTGAAGAAATTTTAAATGCTATTCCACAAGGGAAACAACCATTGTTGCTGATGCTTGATGGTTTGGAAGATCCACATAATCTAGGAGCTATTTTAAGAACTTGTGATGCTATTGAAGTCGATGGTGTTATTATTGGTAAAAATAGGAGTGTAGGATTATCTGCAACCGTAGCTAAAGTATCTACTGGAGCCATTGATTATGTGAAAGTTGCACAAGTGACGAATTTATCAAGAACTTTAGACGATTTAAAGGAAAAAGGTTTTTGGGTCGTTGGTTGTGACTTAGATGAATCACAGGACTATCGTGCTATTGATTACAATATGCCTCTTGTCGTTGTGATTGGCTCAGAGGGGTTTGGTATATCACGTCTGGTTAAAAAGCATTGTGATATGAATGTTGTTTTACCTATGACGGGACATGTTACGTCTTTAAATGCTTCTGTTGCTTCAGCGATTATACTTTATCAGATTTACAATTCACGTCATCCTTTAAAGTAGAAAGGAGGTAGCATGCAAGGCTACAACTATGATGATGAATTGGTTTATTTAATGCGATGTGGCAGTGAGGAAGCTCAAGATATACTTTATAAACGCTATTATCGCAGAGTTTCAAAATGGGTATTAGCTTTTACAAAATATTTTATAAATGGTTATGAATATGAAGATTTTATTCAAATGGCTATGATGGGTTTTCATGATATTCTGGATAGTTATCGTGATGACCAAAAAGCAAGCTTATCGACATTTATGAAGATTGCTATTACCAAACGCATTTTAAGTTTAATGCGTGTGAATAAGGATGTTTGTTATCGTGCAGGAATGACAATTCTTTCGTTGGATAGTTATACGAGTGAAGATGAAGATACACGCTATATAGATCTGGTCGCTGATATTCATGAACGCTATCAGCCTGAAGTTCATCTGATTGTTAAAGAAACAGCCACTTACTATGCTTTACAGATTGATGCCAAAACATCACAACGTGAAAAGATGGTTATGAATTACAAAAAGGCTGGTTATGACGAAGTAGAAATTGCAAAAAAGCTTCATATTTCAGTAAAAAGTGTCTATAATGCGGTTTATCGCTATTCAAAGAAAATAGTTGCCATTGACGAGCTAAAATAAATATGTTAAATTATATTAACGGTAAAGGAGTGATGAACATGAAACAAAAAGTAATCTTGGTTTGTAGTGAGTGTTTATCACGTAATTATTCAGTCACTAAAAATAAAAGATTAAATGTAGAAAGACTTGAGTTAAGAAAATATTGTAAAAAATGTGGAAAACATACAATCCATAAAGAAACAAAATAGGAGGTAGACATGAAAATCAAAGAATGGTGTACACTAAAGGGTATTCGTGCTGAAATCAAGAATATTCATTGGTTAACAAAAAAAGAATTGGCTTATAATTCAGTTGTTGTTTTGGTTTTTTGCTTTTTGTTTGGAATTTACTTTTATGGTAGCGATGCAGTTATTGCATTAATTTTAAAAGCATTGGGGTTGAATTAAGATGTCTGGAATGAATGATGAAGGAAGACGCTGGTATGTTGTGAATACATATTCAGGTCATGAAAATAAAGTTAAAGAAAATTTAGAAAAACGTGTTGAATCAATGGGATTACAGGACTGTTTATTTAATATTGTGATTCCTGAACACGTAGAAACTGAAATCAAAGATGGTAAAAAAATTAATAAAACGAAAAATATGTTCCCTGGTTATGTGCTGGTAGAAATGATCATGACAGATGAGGCATGGTATATTGTTCGTAATACATCAGGAGTAACTGGGTTTATTGGATCTTCTGGTGGTGGAGCGAAACCATTCCCATTACCTAAGGAAGAAATTGATCCTATTTTAAAAAGTATGGGTATCAAAACATCTCAAGTTGAAGTTGATTTTGGTGTTGGTGATGAAGTTCGTGTTGTTTCTGGTCCATTTGCTGGAAAACAGGGAAAAGTGGAATCTATTGATCATGAAAAAGAAGAAGCTTCTGTTTTGATTGATTTCTTAGGTAATCAAAATTTAATGGAAATTGGGCTTGTTCAGTTAGAAAAAGTTGAATTATAATGAAAAGACCTGAAATATGGTCTTTTTTTGACAAAAAAGTTGATTTATTCAATAAAAAACTATTGCATTCCTTAATAGATTATGTATAATAAATAAACGACGCAATATGTGTTACTATGCGTGGGAGGATTGACTGTCCTGTACCACAGCACGGACAAATTTTTATAGGAGGTGTGTCGCGTGAGTAAAAAAGTCACAAGAGTTATGAAAATTCAATTCCCTGCTGGGGGAGCAAAACCAGGACCAGCTTTAGCAGGTGCTGGAATTCAGATGCCAAAATTCTGTACTGCTTTCAACGATCAAACTAAAGATCGTATGGGAGAAACTGTACCAGTTGTTTTGACAATCTATGAAGATAAAAGTTTTGATTTCGTATTAAAAACTGCTCCAACTGCAGAAATGATCAAAAAGGCATGTGGAATTAAGAAAGCTGCTTCTGATTCTAAACAAACAGTTGCAACTTTATCAGCTGAAAAATTAAAAGAAATCGCTGAATACAAAATGCCTGATTTAAATGCTAACGATTTAGAAGGAGCTATGAAAATCGTAGCTGGTACTGCTCGTAATATGGGTGTAAAAGTTGAAGGCTTAGATGCTTAATTTAATGAAGAGGAGATAAGAAAATGGCTAAAAGAAGTAAAAAATATCAAGAAGCCGCTGCTCTTATTGAAAAAGGTAAAGCTTACCCAATTGATGAAGCAGTTGCTTTAGTAAAGAAAACAAGTAAAGTTAATTTTGATGCAAGTGTGGATGTTGTATTTAAATTAGGATTAGATACAAGACATGCTGATCAACAATTACGTGGTGCAGTTGTATTACCACACGGAACTGGAAAAACTAAAAAAGTTTTAGTTGTCACTCAAGGAGCTAAAGTTGAAGAAGCTAAAGCTGCTGGAGCAGATGTTGTAGGTGGAAAAGAAATTCTTGAAGATATCCAAAAAGGATGGCTTGATTTCGAAGTTATGATTGCAACACCTGATATGATGGCTGAATTAGGAAAATTAGGACGTATTTTAGGGCCTAAAGGATTAATGCCTAACCCTAAAACTGGAACAGTCACTATGGATGTAGCAAAAGCTGTTCAAGAAACAAAAGCTGGTAAAGTGACTTACCGTACTGATAAAGATGGTAATGTTCATATGCCAATTGGAAGAGTATCTTTCGATGATGAAAAACTTGCAGAAAACTTTAAAACAGTTTACGACTTATTATTAAGAGTTAAACCATCTTCTGCAAAAGGAACTTATATGAAGAACATCGTTGTTTCTTCAACTATGGGTCCTTCAGTAAAAGTTGCTTCAATGTAATTGAAATCATAACAAAAAGACGCAATCAATATACCGTAGACAGCAACGGGGAAACCTTAATGAAGTTGCCGAGGTGATATTGTCAAAGAATTGACAACTCCCTCGTGTTTACTGAGGGAGTTTTTCACGGATATATTGTTGCATATATAAAATCAATAGGAGGTGTAACAATGTCAAAAGAAATCTTAGAAGCGAAACAACAGGTTGTTGCTGAAATTAGTGAACAATTAAAAGCTTCACAATCAACAGTTGTTGTAGAATATCGTGGATTAACAGTGGCTGAAGTTACTGAATTACGTAGAGCTTTAAGAGCTGAAAATGTGGGATTTAAAGTTTATAAAAACACATTAGTTCAAAGAGCTGTTGAACAAGAAGGTATGAACGAATTAGAAGAATACCTTGTTGGTCCAAATGCTTTAGCGTTTGGTAAAGATGATGCAGTGGCTCCTGCAAGAATCTTAGCTGATTTTGCAAAAGACCATGAAGCATTACAAATTAAAGCTGCTTATATCGAAGGTAAATTCTTACCAAAAGAAGAAGTTATGGCAGTGGCAAAATTACCTAATCGTGAAGGTATGTACTCAATGTTACTTGCATGTATGAAAGAACCTGTTGCAAAAGTGGCAAGAGTTATTCAAGCTGTTGCTGATGCAAAAGGTGGAGATGCAGCTGAAGAAGCTGCTGCTGAATAGTTAAAAATGAACGGAGGAAAATAAAATGGCAAAATTAACACATGAAGATATCTTAGCTTATTTAGAAGAAGCTACAATTTTAGAATTAAATGATTTAGTAAAAGCAATCGAAGAAAAATTTGATGTAACTGCTGCTGCTCCTGTAGCTGTTGTTGCTGGTGGAGAAGCTGCTGCAGATGCTGCACCTGCTAACGTAACTGTAACATTAACTGATGTTGGTGCTACTAAAGTTGCTGTTATCAAAGCAGTAAGAGAAATCACTGGTTTAGGATTAGTTGATGCTAAAGGATTAGTAGACAAAGTTCCAGCTGAAATTAAGAAAGATATTCCTGCAGAAGAAGGAGCTAAGATTAAAGAACAATTAGAAGCTGCTGGTGCAACTGTAGAAGTTAAATAATTTCTTGGAATAAAAAAGCCCTTGTCAAAGGGCTTTTTATCTTAGGAGAATAGAAGATGACACATTATTATACAAATAATATTGATTTAAAATCTCAAAAAACACAAATTTCTTTTCAATATAGAGGACATCATCTGATTTTTATAAGTGATAGTGGCGTTTTTTCAAAAGAACGTATTGATTATGGTTCGCGTGTTTTATTGGAAAGCATGAATATACAATCTCATCAAAAAACATTATTGGATGTTGGTTGTGGTTATGGGACTTTAGGTATTTCTTTAAAGAAAGTTTATCCATGGTTACATGTTGAAATGGTTGATGTGAATGAACGTGCTATTGCATTGGCTAATGAGTCTATTGAATATAATCAGGAAAATGATATTATTGCTTATAAAAGCTCGGTTTATGAAAATGTAAAAGATACATTTGATATTATTGTTTCTAATCCGCCTATTCGTGCAGGGAAAAAGATTGTTTTTGAAATATTAGAAAAAGCATATGATCATTTAAATAATCAAGGAGAATTATTTATTGTTATTCAAAAAAAACAAGGCGCTCCTTCAGCTAAGAAAAAAATGGAAGATGTTTTTGGAAATTGTGAAATTATAAAACGTGATAAAGGATATTTTATTTTAAAATCTGTAAAATAACACTGTTTTTTTACTGTTTCAAAAGTTATTTTGAAATTTATGATTTGGTATTGACTTCAACTGGCCTCTATGCTAGTATAATAAAATGCCTACTCATATATAAAAAGCAGTGTTTTTTGCGTGCTTTAAATAAGGAGATAGAGATAATTGATAAGGAGTGAAGCGGGCTTGGAAAAAAATGTAACTCAGGCAAAAAGTCGTATTAATCGTCGTAATTATTCAAGAATTAGTGGGTCTTTAGAATTACCAAATTTAGTAGAAATCCAAACAAATTCTTATGAATGGTTTAAGAACGAAGGTATCAAAGAAGTTTTTAACGATGTTTATCCTATTAGCAATTTTAATGAAACTTTAACTTTAGAGTTTGTTGATTGCCGTTTTGATGAGCCAAAATATTCAGTAGATGAAGCTAAAGATAGAGATGCAAATTATTCTGCTCCTATTCGTGCTACTTTACGTTTAGTGAATAATGGAACTGGCGAAATTAAAGAAAACGAAGTCTTTATGGGAGATTTTCCATTAATGACTGATGCTGGTACTTTTATCATTAATGGTGCTGAACGTGTTATTGTTTCACAATTAGTGCGTTCACCAGGTGCATATTTTGCTGATGCCATGGATAAAAGTGGTAAGACAGTCTTTACAGGAAGCATGATTCCTTCAAGAGGAACATGGCTTGAATTTGAAAATGACGCAAAAGATATTTTAAATGTACGTATTGACCGTACACGTAAAATTCCTGGTACAATTTTATTACGTGCTTTAGGTTTAAGCAGTGATGAAGATATTATTGAAGTGTTAGGTGATCATGAGTTTATTAGAAATACTCTAGCCAAAGATACAACTCACAATACTGATGAAGCTTTAATTGAAATTTACAATAAATTAAGACCAGGAGAACCTGCAACGCTAGAAGGTGCTAATACTTTATTATATACAAGATTTTTTGATGCAAAAAGATATGATCTTGCGCGTGCAGGACGTTTTAAACTTGGCAAAAAATTGAGTTTATTAGATAGAATTACAAACCGTGTTTTAGCTCAGGATGTTATAGATATAGATGGAAATGTTGTCATGAAAGAAGGAACTTTATTAACAAAAGATAAAGTTGACCTTTTAGCTCCTGTTTTCCAGGCTGGAGCTCATACAATGGACATTAAAACAAATGATTTCTTAAAATCACATGGACGTATTCAAGTGCTTGAAGTCTATGTTGATGAAACAAAATCAAAGAAAATGAGAGTTGTTGGGACAGATTTATCATTAGATTGTAAATATATTACAATTTCTGATATGATTGCTGCCTATTCATATATGTTGAATCTTGTTGATATTTATGATTCATTAGATTTAGCAAGTGACGATAGAGTCAACTTAATGAGTCGTATTGGTTTATTAGATGATATTGATCATTTAGGAAATAGACGTGTACGTTCTGTTGGTGAATTAATTCAAAATCAATTTAGAATTGGTTTATCAAGAATGGAGAGAGTCGTTAAAGAAAGAATGTCATTATCTGAAATTGATAGTGTCACTCCTCAGTCATTAACTAACATTCGTCCATTAACTGCCGCTATGAAAGAATTTTTCTCATCATCTCAGTTATCTCAATTTATGGATCAGATTAATCCATTAGCCGAGTTAACAAACAAACGTCGTTTATCAGCATTAGGACCAGGTGGTTTATCAAGAGATCGTGCTGGTTATGAAGTCCGTGACGTTCATGCCTCTCACTATGGTCGTATTTGTCCAATTGAAACACCTGAAGGTCCAAATATCGGGTTAATTTCTACACTTGCTTCTTATGCAAAAATCAATAAATATGGATTTATTGAAACACCATATCGTAAAGTGAATCATAGTGTGATTGACGAAAATGATGTGCGTTATTTAACAGCCGATGAAGAAAAGAATTATGTCATTGCACAAGCAAAAGTTCAACATGATGAAAATGGAAAAATCTTGGATGAACAAGTTATTGCCCGTCATTTGGGAGAAAATATTATGGCTAAGCCTGAAGAAATTGATTTTATTGATATTTCTCCAAAACAGATCGTTTCTGTAGCCACTTCATGTATTCCTTTCCTAGAAAATGACGATGCGACTCGTGCTTTGATGGGTGCCAACATGCAACGTCAGGCCGTACCATTATTAAATCCACACACACCTCTTGTAGGAACTGGTATGGAATATCAGGCTGCTAGAGATTCTGGAGCTGCAGTTGTGGCTAAAAAAGATGGTATTGTCACATATGTTGATGCGAAAAAGATTATTGTTGAAGAAGATACAGGTCCACATAAGTATCGTTTAACAAAATTTGCGATTTCCAATGCGGGAACTTGCATTAATCATAGACCAATCGTAAAAGCTGGAGATAAAGTTGTCAAAGGGGAAATTTTAGCTGATGGTCCATCTATGGAACAAGGTGAATTAGCCCTTGGACAAAACGTATTGGTTGGTTTCATGACATGGAATGGTTATAACTACGAAGATGCTGTTATCATGTCTGAAAGATTAGTGAAAGAAGATGTTTATACATCTATTCATATTGAAGAATATAGTATTGAATGTCGTGATACAAAATTAGGTCCTGAAGAAATTACGCGTGATATTCCAAACGTTGGGGAAGATGCCCGTAAAAACTTGAATAGCGAAGGTATCATTATGATTGGTGCTGAAGTGAAAGAAGGGGATATCTTAGTTGGTAAAGTAACACCTAAAGGACAGGCAGAATTATCTGCTGAAGAAAAATTATTACTAGCAATCTTTGGTGAAAAATCAAGAGAAGTCAAAGATAATTCATTAAGAGTTCCTCATGGTGGTGCTGGTATTGTTCATGATATTAAAATCTTCTCTAGAAAAAATGGTGATGAATTACAACCAGGTGTTAATAAAGTTGTTAAAGTGTATATCGTTCAAAAACGTAAGATTTCTGAAGGAGATAAAATGGCCGGACGTCATGGTAACAAAGGGGTTATCTCTAAGATCTTACCTATCGAAGATATGCCACATTTGGAAGATGGTACAATTCTTGATATCATGTTAAATCCATTAGGGGTACCATCACGTATGAACATTGGTCAGGTATTGGAATTACATTTAGGATATGCTGCTAGAGAGTTAGGAATGTACTTTGCAACTCCTGCATTTGATGGTATTAACTCAAAAGATCTTGAGGATATCATGAAAGAAGCTGGAATGTCAGTTGATGGAAAACAACCAGTTATTTCTGGTATGACTGGAGAATATTTTGATTCTAATATTTCAGTTGGGGTTATGTATATGATTAAATTAGCCCACATGGTTGACGATAAATTACATGCCAGATCAGTAGGTCCATACTCATTAGTTACACAACAGCCTTTAGGTGGTAAGGCTCAAAACGGTGGACAGAGATTTGGGGAAATGGAAGTTTGGGCACTTGAAGCATATGGTGCAGCTTATACATTAAGAGAAATCTTAACGGTTAAATCTGACGATGTTGTTGGTCGTGTCAAAACTTATGAAGCCATTGTAAAAGGTCAAAAATTACCTGAACCTGGTTTGCCAGAATCATTTAGAGTTTTAACAAAAGAATTACAGGCATTAGCTTTAGATATTCGTATGTTAGATAAAGATGGTCAAGAAATAGATGCAAGAAAGATTGAAGATGAAGAACGTCGTTTCCCAACTTCAATTGATACAACTCCTGAACAACCAGAAGTCACTGAAGAAGAAGTGGCTGAGGTAGAAGGTGATTTCTCTGAAGATGAAGAATCATTTGATGATTTGGATTCTGTAATTGATGAACTCTTCACTGATGATGAAGAAGAAAGTAACGAAGAATAGGAGGAAACAATGAATGGCAGATGTCAATAACTTTTCAGCAATCCAGATTGGATTAGCTTCTCCAGAAAAAATTCGTGAATGGTCTTATGGTGAAGTTAAAAAACCTGAAACTATTAATTATCGTTCTCAAAAACCTGAAAAAGATGGTCTATTCTGTGAAAGAATCTTTGGACCATCTAAGGATTGGGAATGTAGCTGTGGAAAATATAAGAAAGTCAGATATAAAGGCGTAATCTGTGATCGTTGTGGTGTCGAAGTCACAAAATCTTCTGTACGTCGTGAACGTATGGGACATATTGAGCTTGCGACTCCAGTCGCACATATCTGGTATTTAAAAGGTATTCCATCAAGAATGGGGCTTATTCTTGATATGTCACCAAAACAACTTGAAGAAATCATTTATTTCGTTTCTTATGTTGTCACTGATAAAGGAAGTACACCTTTAGAATATAAACAAGTTTTATCTGAAAGAGATTATCGTAACTGTTATGAAAAATTTGGTCATCAGTTTGAAGCCAAAACTGGGGCAGAAGCGATTAAAATCTTACTTCAAAAAGTTGATTTAGATGAAGAATTTGAATCAGTAACAAAAGATTTAAAAGAAGCACAGGGACAAAGACGTTCTAAATTATTGAAGAGACTAGAAGCTATTGAAGCTTTCAGAACTTCACATAATCAGCCTGAATGGATGATTCTTGATGTGCTTCCAGTTATTCCACCTGATTTAAGACCAATGTTACAGTTGGATGGTGGACGTTTTGCGACAAGTGATTTAAATGATTTATATCGTCGTGTGATTACACGTAATAATCGTTTAAAGAAATTATTAGAACTTGGAACGCCATCAATCATTGTCCAAAATGAAAAACGTATGTTACAGGAAGCGGTTGATGCTTTGATTGATAATGGACGTCGTTCTAAACCAATTACAGGTGCTGGAGGAAGACCATTAAAATCATTAAGCCATACGTTAAAAGGAAAACAAGGACGTTTCCGTCAAAACTTACTTGGAAAACGTGTTGAC
>ERZ1643251.4493-NODE-4493-length-12099-cov-6.376619_pt1 | contig 12099 bp, 7 predicted proteins | sample MGYA00579261_ERZ1643251 | MGnify/ENA primary metagenome ERZ1643251 (study PRJEB29033, sample SAMEA4952267) | chicken gut metagenome | biome: Broiler Chicken; feature: Gastrointestinal Tract; material: Caecum | place: Ireland | collected 2018 | study: Broiler... | reverse complement strand
CTGGTACTGGATGGTCTGCACGCCGCGCTTGATCTCCTCGCGCAGGCGGGCTTCGACGATCTCGGAAATCTTCTCCTCGCCGGGGTTGATCCCCAACTCCTTCATCTCGGCTTCCACATCCCGGCGGATCTTCTTGCGGCTCACGTCCACAAAGGGAGCTAGATGGGTCAGGCTGATGCTCTGACCGCCGTACTGGCTGGAAGCCACCTGGGCGATGATCTGGGTTGCAATGTTGCAGGCGGTGGAGAAGGAATGGGGTTTCTCGATGAGGGTGCCGCTGATGACGGTGCCGTTCTGCAACATATCGTCCAGGTTGACCAGGTCGCAGTTGTGCATATGCTGGGCGTAGTAGTCGGCATCGTGGAAGTGGATGATGCCTTCTTCATGGGCCTTGACAATCTCCGGGGGCAGCAGCATCCGCATGGTCAGGTCCTTGCTGACCTCACCGGCCATATAGTCACGCTGCACACTGTTGACGGTGGGGTTCTTGTTGGAGTTCTCCTGCTTGACTTCCTCGTTGTTGCATTCGATCAGCGAAAGAATCCGGTCGTCGGTGGTGTTGTGGGTCCGCTTGAGGTTCTGCACATAGCGGTAGGTGATATACTTGCGGGCGACCTCGTAGGCACCGGTGGCCATAATGGCGTCCTCGACGATGTCCTGGATCTCTTCCACGTTCATGGCATGGCCGCGGCTCAGGCAGGAGGCCTGGACCTTGTCGGCCAGTTCGATGATCTGGTGATTCGTCAGGCGCTGGCTTTCCGGCACAACATTGTTGGCCTTGGTGACTGCCGCAATGATTTTGGTGATGTCGAAAACGGCTTCACTGCCGTTGCGCTTGATGATCTTCATGCTGGTTCTCCTCGATGTCAATGGTGTTGCACGGTTTATAACAAATTGTATAAATGATAAGGTTTATTGCGCATCGTATTCTCTCGATGGCGAGCACAATTATCTTACCGCGCCACAGGTAAAAAGTCAAGGGGGAAAACCACAATATATAGTGTGTTATTTTAAAAACGAAACAAAATATTCCGATTTCATCGTTTCAACGTCCAAAAAATAAGTGACGAAATTCACCCTCTTTTTTTGGTAAATTTGGGGACATCTACACAAAAGTGCGATACAACGAATAAAAATGGACGCTTTGGGCTGCCTTGGGGCTTGCGGGATGCCGGCAAAGCTGTTATACTGGGTGTGCCCATGGGGGAGAAAGTTCCCTTGACCACAAGATGTGGGGGTTTCATTTCACAGACAGAGGAGTTTACCCGGCATGAATTATGCGACCATCAAATACTGCGACATCGCCAACGGCGAGGGTGTGCGCACCAGTCTGTTTGTTTCGGGCTGCCGGCGCCATTGCCCCAACTGCTTCAATGCGGTGGCGTGGGATTTCCACTATGGCGAGCCCTTTACCAGGGAAGTCCGCAACAAAATCCTGCAAAGCCTGGAGCCGGACTATATCAACGGGTTGTCGCTGTTGGGGGGCGAGCCGCTGGAACCGGAAAACCAGCGCGCGCTGCTGCCCTTTATAAAAAATGTAAAGATTCTGTTCCCGCAAAAGACCATCTGGTGTTATACCGGCAACCATTACGAGAACGAAGTGCTGCAGCCCGGCCCGGGCCGGTGCGAGGTGACCGACGAATTTTTGCAGTACATCGACGTGCTGGTGGACGGCGACTTCGTCCAGGACAAATACGACATCAGCCTGCGGTTCCGCGGGTCCAGCAACCAGCGGATCATTGATATGAACAAGACCCGTGCGGCGGGGCATGTGGTGCTCTGGCAGGATGATCCCATCTTTGCCGACCATAAAATGTGAATATAACGGAAAAAGGCCACCCTGCGGTGGCCTTTTTCCTATGCGGGCGCGGTGCAGACCGCGCTTTTTTGTTTTTGCGGGGACTTACAGGTTGAAGTAGCGCTTGGCGTTGTAGTAGCTGATGCCTTCCACAATCTTCTTCAGGGCCTTTTCGTCGTTGGGGTACTGGCCGTTCTCCACCCAGTTGCCGATGAGGTTGCACATCAGACGGCGGAACAGCTCGTGGCGGGTGTAGCTCAGGAAGCTGCGGCTGTCGGTCAGCATGCCGATGAAGTTGCCCAGCAGGCCCAGACGAGCCAGCGTCTTCATCTGCTGGTACATGCCGTCATCGGTGTCGCAGAACCACCAGGCGGAGCCCAGCTGGATCTTGCCGGGAATCTCGTCATCCTGGAATGCGCCCATCAGGGTGCCCAGCATGTCAAAGTCGGCGGGGTTCAGGCTGTACAGGATGACCTTGGGGCATTCGCCGGTGGCGGTCAGGTTGCTCAGCAGGCTGCTGATGGTGGCGCTGCAGTCGGTCACGGCAATCATGTCATAGCCGGTGTCGGGGCCCAGCTTCTTGTACATCTTGTCGTTGACGTTGCGCAGGCAGCTGTAGTGCAGCTGCATGACCACGCCGTACTTCTTGTACAGGCGGCCCAGTGCCAGCAGCACATAGGTGGTGTAGGCGTCGCCTTCCTCCTGGGTCAGGGGTTCGCCGGCCATAGCCTTCTTGAAGGCAGCGGTGGCCTTGTCGGCATCGGTCTCCACATAGGGGATGTAGTCCAGGCCGTGGTCGGAAGCGCGGCAGCCCATCTCCACAAAGAACTGCAGGCGCTCGTCCAGGGCGCTGACCACGCAGTCGGCACACTTGAACTCACGGCCCACAACCTGTTCCAGCTTGTGCATGTATTCGGCAAAGCCGGGCTTGCGGATGTTCAGGGCCTTGTCGGGACGGTAGGAGGGCGCCACCACCAGCTTGATGGAAGCGTCTTCCTTGATCTTCTTGTGCCATTCCAGCGAGTCGACGGGGTCATCGGTGGTGCCCACCATGGCCACGTTGCTCTGTTCGATCAGGCCGCGAACGGTCAGCTTGGGATCGTTCTGCAGCTTTTCGTTGCAGAGGTTCCACACCTCTTCGGCGGTTTCTCCGTTGAGCACGCCCTCGTAGCCGAAGTACTTCTTCAGCTCCAGGTGGCACCAGGTGTACATGGGGTTGCCGATGGCCATCTCCAGCGCCTCGGCAAATTTCTGGAAGCGCTCGCGGTCGGGCTTGTCGCCGGTGATGTACTCCTCCGGCACGCCGTTGGAACGCATCACACGCCACTTGTAGTGGTCGCCGAAGTAATAGTCCGAACCGTCGGCCAGCACCTGGTGGCCGCCCAGCCAGACCTGGGCGATGTTTTCAAAGCGGCGGTTCTCGTAAATTTCCTGCGGGGGAATGTGGCAGTGGTAGTCCACGATGGGCAGGTTGGCCGAGTAATCATGGTACAGATGTTGCGCGGTAGGGGTCTCCAGCAAAAAGTCTTTGTCCATAAATGCTTTCATGTACAGACGCTCCTTCGTTGTTTTAAAATAATGAACCGAGGATACGGTGGTGCTGCATTCCGGCAGGGGACACGGTACAAAGTTTGCACCGTATGCGGGTGCCAAAAACGCATACTCTGGTACTATTATACATAATCCGGCGGAAGGCAACAAGTTGTAAAAGTTGCTGGAAACAAGAAAAAATTACCAAAAAACAAGCCTGCTTCTTGTACAAGATGTGGAAACCGGCGGCGCACCAAGAATGTGCGCAAAATATGTTTGTTCGGTTTGGAAACTGCCTTGACGGAAAAAGCGAAAAATTCTACAATAAAAGCAGAGAACGCGTATGGCGTAAGGCAAACCGACACACGCAAACACACCACGACAAGGAGAGAGAACGTTTATGGAAACTTTGAACTATGACGTGCTGAAAAAGTCCGGCTATGACGGCTACATCCTGAAAGATGCGCCCGAGAAGGTCCTCCAGTTTGGCGAGGGCAACTTCCTGCGCGCCTTTGTGGATTACTGGTTCGACCTGGCCAACGAAAAGGCGGACTGGAACGGCAAGTGCGTTCTGGTACAGCCCATTGCGCCCGGTCTGGCCAAGATGATCAACGCCCAGGACGGTTTGTACACCCTCTACCTGCGCGGCAGCGAAAACGGCCAGAAGGTGGATGCCAAACGGGTGATTTCCAGCGTGTCCCGCTGCCTGAACCCCTATGAGAAGGAAGACTACGACAAGATGATGGCCGTGGCCGCCAGCGATGACCTGGAGATCATCGTCTCCAACACCACCGAGGCCGGCATCGTTTACGATCCCGCCTGCCAGCAGACCGACTGCCCGCCGTCCAGCTTCCCCGCCAAGCTGACCCAGGTGCTCTATCACCGCTACCAGGCGGGCAAGAAGGGCATCCTGATGCTGGCCTGCGAGCTGATCGACAACAACGGCAAGGAACTGCTCAAGTGCGTCAACCAGTATATCGACCAGTGGGGTCTGGAAGACGGCTTCAAGAAGTACGTCAATGAGGAATGCACCTTCTGCGGCTCCCTGGTGGACCGCATTGTGCCCGGCCGCATCCGGGATCCCCAGGAAGTGGCTGCCCTGGAAGAAAAGAATGGCTACGCCGACCCGCTGACCGACGTGGGCGAAGTGTTCGGCGTCTGGGTCATCGAGGGCGATCCCAAGCTCAACGACGTGCTGCCCTTCCGCAAGGCGGGCCTGGAGTCCAATGTCTTTGTCACCACCGACATGAGCCCCTACAAGAAGCGCAAGGTGCGCATCCTCAACGGCGCGCACACCGGCTTTGTGCTGGGTGCTTACCTGGCCGGTTTCGACATTGTGCGGGATTGCATGCATGACGACACCATCCTCAAGTTCATGAACAAGATGCTGCTGGAGGAAGTTGTGCCCATTCTGCCCCTGGATCAGGAGGACTGCAAGAAGTTCGCCGCCGCCGTGCAGGACCGCTTCAACAACCCCTTCGTCAACCATGAGCTCATGAGCATCAGCCTGAACTCCACCGCCAAGTGGCGTGCCCGCAACATGCCGTCCCTGCTGGAGTATGTGGAGAAGAACGGCAAGCTGCCCGCCTGCCTGGCCATGGGCCTGGCCGCCTACATTGCCTTCTACAGCAATGATATTCAGGAACTGACCGACGCCGGCCTGGTCTGCAAGCGCCCCAAGGGCAACACCTACACCGTCAACGACGACCGCTGGGTGCTGGAATTCTACAACGACCACAAGGACGACGACATCCCCACGCTGGTCCATGCGGTCATGACCAACGAGCAGATGTGGGGTCAGGATCTGACCAAGGTCCTCGACTTCGAGGAAGTCACCGTCAAGAACCTGAAGATGATCCGCGAAAAGGGCGCGCTGGCTGCCTACGCTTCCTGCCTGTAAGCTGAAAACCCCATCCGGGGCCGGAGGTTGCCCTCCGGCCCCTTTTTCTTTCAAACGATACAAAAGGAGATACGCTCATGCCGCTTGCTATCAAAATCAATCCCAGCGACAATGTGGTGGTCGCGCTGCATCCCATCGCCAAGGGAACGGCCGTGCCCGTGGACAACACCACCGTCACCGCTGTGGAGGATATCCCCCAGGGCCACAAGATGGCCATCGCCCCCATCAAGGAAGGCGAAAACGTCATCAAGTACGGCTTCCCCATCGGCCATGCCACCGCCGACGCCGTACCCGGCACCTGGATGCACACCCACAACGTGCACACCAACCTGTCCGGCGAGATCGAATATTGCTACCATCCCAAGGTGCAGCCCCTGACCCCGGTGGAGCCCGAAACCTTTATGGGCTATCGCCGCAAGGACGGTCGTGCCGCCATCCGCAACGAAATCTGGATCGTCCCCACGGTGGGCTGCGTCAACGACTGCGCCAAAGCCCTGGTGCGGGACAACCAGGACCTGGTCACCGGCAGCATCGACGGCCTGTACACCTTCACCCATCCCTTCGGCTGCTCCCAGACCGGTCATGACCATGCCCAGACCCGCAAACTGCTGGCCTCGCTGGTGCGCCACCCCAATGCCGGCGCCGTGCTGGTGCTGTCCCTGGGCTGCGAGAACCTGACCCACGACCAGTTTGTGGCCGAGCTGGGCGAGTATGACCCCGACCGTGTCAAGTTCCTCACCTGCCAGGATGTGGAGGATGAGCTGGCCGCCGGCCGCGAGATCCTGAAGGAACTGGCGGCCTATGCCGGACAGTTCCAGCGGGAGCCCATCCCTGCCAGCGAGCTGGTCGTCGGCATGAAATGCGGCGGTTCGGACGGCCTGTCCGGCATCACCGCCAACCCCACCATCGGCCGGTTCAGCGATATGCTCTGCGCCCGGGGCGGCTCCACGGTGCTCACCGAGGTGCCCGAAATGTTCGGCGCCGAGGGCTTCCTGATGGATCGCTGCCAGAACGAGGAAGTCTTTGAAAAGGCCGTCCATATGATCAACGGCTTCAAGGAGTATTTCATCAGCCACAACGAGGTGGTCTACGACAATCCCAGCCCGGGCAACAAGCAGGGCGGCATCACCACCCTGGAGGACAAGTCCTGCGGCTGTGTCCAGAAGGGCGGCAGCGCCCCCATCATGGACGTCATCGGGTACGGCGATCCCGTGGTGACCAAGGGCCTGAACATGCTCTATGGCCCGGGCAACGACCTGGTGTCCGCCACCGCCCTGACGGCGGCCGGCGCCCACATGATTCTCTTCTCCACCGGCCGCGGCACTCCCTTCGGTGCGCCGGCGCCCACCCTGAAGATTGCCACCAACAGCCAGCTGGCCGAAAAGAAGAAGAACTGGATCGACTTCAACGCCGGTGTGGTGGCGGACGGCCAGCGCACCCTGGACGAGGCCGGGGCCGATCTGTACCGGCTGGTGCTGGAAGTGGCCTCCGGCAAAAAGACCTGCGCCGAGGAAAAGGGCTTCCGCGAAATTTCCATCTTCAAAGACGGCGTGGTCCTGTGATATACTGCTGATCAAAGGGGGCGGCTGGATGGCCGCCCCCATCCTGAAATGAGGTGTTTGTATGTCTACCATTCAGAACGGGACCTATGAAAAGTACGGTGCCCGGTATGCCACGCTGACGCTGACCGATGGGGCCTACGCCCTGACTGTCACCCCCGAAAAGGGCGGTATGGCCACATCCTTCACCAAAGACGGGGAAGAGTACCTCTGGCTGCGGGACAAGAACTTTGAGTCCACCGACCGGCCCCGCTGCGGTATCCCCATCCTGTTCCCCAGCTGCAGCAAGCCGGACGGCGGCGTGCACCATTTCGGCGGCGCGGACTATCCCATCGAGGTCCACGGCCTGGCCGACCTGGTGCCGTGGCAGGTCAAGACCGCCACGGACGAGGCCATCGAACTGACGCTGGCCCCCAACGGGTTGACCAAGTTTGTGTATCCCTTCGACTTTTTGCTGACCATGCGCTACACGCTGGCGGGCAACACCGCCACTCTGGCCCTGACGGTGGCCAACACCGGCGACAAGGACCTGCCCTTCAGCGTGGGCTTCCACCCCTACTTCGCGGCCAGCAACCTGGACAATGTCTCCTTTGCCATTGACGCCGCCACCTGCTCGGAGGATGCCAAGGGGGAACAGCCCGCGGCACCCCAGCCCATCACGCTGACCCGCAAGCCGGGCAGCGCCGATTCCATCCGGCTGCTTACCGGCGTCAAGAGCCCCATGGTTATGACGGATGCCGGCAACGGTCACAAGGTCACGGTGGCCTTTGACGAAAGCTGCTTCACCAACGGGGTGCTGTGGCAGCAGGATGCCGAGTCCTTTGTCTGCATGGAGCCCTGGAACGGTTGGGCCAACTCGGTGAATGAGGAAGGCAAGCACGAGACGCTGGCCCCCGGCGAACACAAGACCTTCAGCTGGTCCATCACCATCGAATAATTTCCTTTTTTCACGGCCAATCCCGGCGGAGCCTGACCAAGGCTTCGCCGGGATTTTTTTGTTGGTGCCTGTTGTGGAAAACTTCTGGAAGAAAAAGCTAAAAAATCATACAAAACTTTGTGCAAGTGTACAATAAAAACATACGTGAATTATTTTCACTTTACAAATTAGATTCGCTCAACTATAATCAAACAAGCGCCACAGATTGCAGCGAAGCAATCCAAAGCCCGGTCCGGACTGTTCGGATCGGGCTGTGCTATTTGTAAAAACAGGGGGGAGCCGTCCATGCTGACCTTGGACAAGATCTATCACGCCAAATTCATTCTCAAGCAGATCGCGCGCAAGACCGATCTGATCGCCGCACCGCGGCTGTGCCCGGGCACCGATCTGTACCTGAAGACCGAGAACCTGCAGGTCACCGGCAGTTTCAAGGTGCGTGGCGCCTACTACAAAATCAGCCAGCTCACCGCGGAAGAGCGCGCCAAGGGCGTCATTGCCTGTTCGGCGGGCAACCACGCCCAGGGGGTAGCCCTGGCGGCCACCCGCATGGGCATCCGCAGTGTGGTCTGCATGCCGGACGGCGCCCCCATCATGAAGGTGGAAAGCACCAAGCGGCTGGGAGCCGAGGTGGAGCTGGTCAAGGGCACCTACGACGACGCCCACGACCGGGCGGTGGAACTGCAGCAGGAAACCGGCATGACCTTCATCCACCCCTACGACGACGAGCTGGTCATTGCGGGGCAGGGAACCATCGGACTGGAGATTCTGGACCAGCTGCCCGACGTGGATGCGGTCATCGTGCCGGTGGGCGGCGGCGGGCTGATCTCCGGCGTGGCTTTTGCCATCAAGAACCTGCGGCCGGAGGTCAAGGTCTACGGCGTGCAGGCGGCGGGGGCTCCCAGCATGGCCCGGGCGTTCCACGACCATCAGTACGAGACGCTGGATCGGGTGGATACCTTTGCGGACGGCATCGCGGTGAAAACCCCCGGCGAAACCACCTACCGGATGGTGGAGCAGTACGTGGACGATGTGGTCACGGTCAGCGAGGACGAGATTGCCGCGGCCATCCTCTCGCTGATGGAAAACCAGAAGCTGGTGGCCGAGGGCGCCGGGGCCACCCCGGTGGCGGCGGCTCTCTTCGGTAAGCTGCCCCTGGCCGACAAAAAGACCGTCTGCCTGATCTCGGGCGGCAACATCGATGTGAATATCCTCAGCCGGGTCATTACCCGCGGCCTGGTCATGAGCGGTCGCAAGGCCAACCTGATGATTGCCCTGGAGGACAAACCCGGCCAGCTGACGCTGGTCAGCGACATCATCTCGGCTTGCGGCGCCAACGTGGTCAGCGTCCATCACGACCGGTCGGACGCCAACATGGCCATCACCAGCTGCTTCCTCAAGCTGGGGCTGGAAACCCGCAATGCCGCCCAGATCGAGGAAATCAAGCAGCGCCTCACCGAAGCCGGTTTTGCGCTGGTCAGCGAGCGCGTATAGCGAGCGCGTATAAAGAAAAAGGGCAGGGGCCCCGGGCCCCTGCCTGTTGCATGACACTTATACCTTGACGCCGCCGGCCAGCATCTCGATGAACTGCTTGGCCACCCGGGGGCTGCGGCCCCCGGCCCGCAGGGCGAACGCCGCGCCCTTGATGAACAGCTGGTCGCTGGGCATCTGCACGCCGTACTGGCGGGCCAGCTCCAGCAAAATGGTGTCAAACCGCTCCTTGTCCGGCTGCTGGAAGGTCACCGTCAGGCCGAAGCGGGCCGCCAGGCTCATCAGTTCCTGGCGGGTATCCGAGGCGTGCAGATCATCGCCGCTGCGGTCCGACATGGATTCCTTTACCAGATGACGGCGGTTGCTGGTGGCGTAGACCACCACGTTGTGGCTGCGGCCGCCCACGCTGCCCTCCAGGATGGCTTTCAGCGCCGCGAAGTTGTCGTCGTTGGCCGCAAAGCTCAGGTCGTCGATGAAGAGGATGAACTTCAGCGGATTTTTTGCCAGCTCGTCCATCAGGGCGGGAATCTGGTACAGCTGGTTCTTCTTCACCTCGATGAGCCGCAGCCCGTCCGGCGCAAACTCATTGGCGATGGCCTTGACGGTGCTGGATTTGCCGGTGCCCGCGTCGCCGTAGAGCAGCACATTGTTGGTGGGCTTGCCCTCCAGCAGGGCCCGGGTGTTGGCAATGACCTTCTTCCGCTCCCGCTCGTAGCCGGGCAGTTCGCTCAGCCGCTGGGGGTCGGGGTAGCGCACCGGCACCAGATGCCCGTCCTCCAGCGTGAAGACGTGGTGGCGGGCAAAGATGCCGTAGCCCTTCTGGCCTACGGCCGCCCGGCGGGCTTCATACGCGGCGTGGAAATCCGTCGTGGGGGTCACCTCCCACCGGGGTAGGTAGTCCGGTGCGCCGTGGCACAGATCGTCCAGGCCGGCCCGGCCCAGGGCCTGCAGAAAGTCCAGTTCGTTTACCAGGGCTTTTTCCAGCACCGGGCCTGCATCGCCGCCTGCGGCGGTGCGCAGGCACAGGTTTTCATCCTCCAGCACGGCGTCCAGCAGGGCCTCGGTCCAGTTGGTGCCGGTGGCAAACAGGGTGGCCTCAAAGGCCGCCAAAGCGCCGCCCAGTTCCGCCTCCTCGGCGGCCAGGGCGGGGCGCAGGGCGCGCAGCAGCGGGGTGTCCAGCAGATTGCGGAATACCACCAGCGCATCCAGGCGCGCCATCCATTCCATACGTTGCATACAGTATCGATCCTTTCCCAAGAAACTACTCTCAGTATAAACAGTGCCGCAGAAAGTTGCAAGATTTTCACAAAAAAACTTGACAAGTCTATCAAAATACGGTATAGTTTAACACAAATTCAGCAAATGCTTGGATGGGAACTAGTAACGGCCTGATCACAGCCCCCAGAGAACTGCCGGTTGGTGCAAGGCAGCAGGGCAAGCAAGCCGCGAACTGATCCCGGAGCAGATCCACTGAACGCTTCGGCCAGTAAGGGGATACGGGGGCACCCGTTACAGTGCAGGACTTTGTTGGAAGTCCGGTGAGTGGGGACGTAACGTCCCAATAAGAGTGGTACCGCAGAGCGCTATTACAGCCTTTGTCTCTTGGGTTCAAGGGGCAAAGGCTGTTTTTATTTTGGTTCCTTGCGCACCTGTGCAGCCGGCGCAAGAAGAAAGGAAGGAGAAGACGCAATGAAACTCAACGGTTCGCAGATCTTTGTGGAAGTCCTGGTGGAACAGGGCGTGGACACCCTGTTCGGTTACCCCGGCGGGGCGGTCCTCAACCTCTACGATGAACTGTATAAGAATACCGACCGCATCCACACCGTGCTGACCGCCCACGAACAGGGCGCTTCCCATGCGGCGGACGGGTACGCCCGGGCCACCGGTCGCACCGGTGTGGTGCTGGCCACCAGCGGCCCCGGCGCCACCAACCTGGTCACCGGCATTGCCACCGCCTATATGGACAGCGTACCGCTGGTTGCCTTCACCGGCAACGTGGCCACCAGCCTGCTGGGCCGGGACTCCTTCCAGGAAGCCTATATCGAGGGCATCACGATGCCCATCACCAAGCACAATTACACGGTGCGCCGGGTGGAGGACCTGGCCGACACCATGCGGGCAGCCTTCCGCATTGCCCAGCAGGGCCGCAAGGGCCCGGTGCTGGTGGATATCCCCAAGGATGTGACCGCCGCGGTCTGTGAGTTCACCCCCAAGGCGCCGGAGCTCATCCGCACCGTGACCACCTACAACGAGGAGGACGTGAAGAAAGCCGCCGAGATGATCAACGCGGCCGAGCGCCCCATCGTCTACTTCGGCGGCGGCGTGCGCAGCGCAGCAGGGTGCCAGCCCCTGCGGGACCTGCTGGAAAAGGCCGGCATGCCTGCCACCTACACCCTGATGGCCGCCGGTGTGCTCAGTTACGGTGAACCCCACAACCTGGGCCTGCTGGGCATGCACGGTTGCTACACCGCCAACAAGGCCATTGATGAGGCCGATCTGGTCATTGCCGTGGGTACCCGTTTCAGCGACCGGGTGGCCCTCAACCCCGACACCTTCGCCAAGCGGGCCAAGATCATCCAGATCGATATCGACCCCAGCGAGCTGGGCAAGAACGTGGCGGTGGACCTGAGCCTGACCGGCGACGCCAGCTATATCCTGCAGGCCATCCTGCCCTACGTGGAAAAGACCGAGCACAAGCTCTGGATGGAACAGATCCGCCAGTGGCAGAAAAACGATTATAAGCCGGTGGACAGCGACACCGAACTCAAACCCCACCAGCTCATCGCCGAGATCTGCCGCCAGGCCGGCCCCGAGGCCGTCTATGTCACCGATGTGGGCCAGCACCAGATGTGGGCGGCCCAGTACCTGCACCACACCAAGAGCCGCG
>ERZ1643251.4491-NODE-4491-length-12105-cov-4.549378_pt1 | contig 12105 bp, 3 predicted proteins | sample MGYA00579261_ERZ1643251 | MGnify/ENA primary metagenome ERZ1643251 (study PRJEB29033, sample SAMEA4952267) | chicken gut metagenome | biome: Broiler Chicken; feature: Gastrointestinal Tract; material: Caecum | place: Ireland | collected 2018 | study: Broiler... | reverse complement strand
CCGAAGTTGCCTGGTATTCGGTCGATATAGGAATCGACGGCGAGTTTCTTTCACACGAATTGCCGTATAAAAGCGGGGACAGCGCCGCTTTCGCCGCATATATAAAATCTTACGTTTCCGCTATATGGACGTCGGGAATGGAATGGACGGACATAGTTTTCTCGGTGAGAGTGAAAGCTACCGCCGATCCTTATATTTCGTCGGTGCCCACGGAAAAGGAAGCTTATCTTATGAACGCATACGAAGACGGCGATTACGGCTATGCGGAATTGAGAATAACGCAGGAAATTTACCAAGGACTTTGATATACATATGAGAAGAGAAGATTTAAGAAATATAGCGATTATAGCTCACGTCGACCACGGTAAGACCACTTTGGTGGACGGAATGCTACGGCAGGGCGGCGTGTTCAGGGACAATCAGTACGTCCCCGAATGCGTAATGGACAATAATACGTTGGAAAGAGAGCGCGGAATAACCATTCTGGCAAAAAACACCTCTGCTTTTTATAAAAACATAAAAATCAATATCGTAGATACGCCGGGACACGCCGATTTCAGCGGAGAAGTGGAAAGGGTGCTGAAGATGATAAACGGCGTGGTGCTTTTGGTGGACGCCTATGAAGGACCGATGCCGCAGACCCGTTTCGTTTTGCAAAAAGCGTTGGAGATGGGACATAAAATTATAATTTGTATCAATAAAGTCGATAAACCCGACGCCCGTTGTCACGAAGTGCTGGAAGAAATATACGATTTGCTTATCGAACTCAACGCTAACGACGAGCAACTTGACAGTCCGATAGTTTATTGCAGCGGAAGAGCGGGGACGGCGAGTCTTTCTCCCGACGTGCCGGGTGAAAATCTGCAACCGCTTTTCGAAAAGATAATCACGCATATCGATCCGCCCGAAGGGGATGAAACCGGAGAATTGCAGGTGCTTGTTTCGGCAATCGATTATAACGATTACGTCGGCAGGATAGCAATAGGCAGAATAGAGCGCGGCGTTATGAAACAAAACCAGGAAGTTTTGGTTTGTTCGGCTAACTCGGACGCGGTTTATAAGAGTAAAATTACCAACATTTATCAGTTCTCGGGGTTGAGTAAGAACACGGTTGACAGCGCGATGGTTGGCGATATAGTAAGTTTCAGCGGTATGGAGAACATCACCATAGGCGAAACCGTCTGTTCCGTCGCGAAAGCCGATCCGTTGCCTTTCGTGAAAATCAGCGAACCTACTTTGCAGATGATTTTTTCGGTGAACGACAGCCCCTTTGCAGGGAAAGAGGGTAAATACGTCACCAGCCGCAATCTCAGAGCAAGACTTATGAAAGAACTGCTTAAGGACGTGTCCCTCAGAGTCGAGGAGGGGAAATCAACCGACGAGTTCCTTGTATGCGGCAGAGGAGAAATCCATCTGTCCATACTTATAGAAAATATGCGCAGGGAAGGATACGAGTTTCAGGTCAGCACGCCTAAGGTTATCTATAAGACCATTGACGGAGTGCAATGCGAACCGATGGAGGATTTGTTTATCGACGTACCCGATAATTGCGTAGGTTCGGTTATGGAAAATATGGGCAAACGCCAAGGCGAACTCATAACCATGACCCCGCAGGGAAATCGTATCAAACTGGAATTCAGGATACCTTCAAGAGGTCTTTTAGGCTACAGAAGCGACTTTATGACCGAGACCAGAGGAGAGGGTATAATGAACGGTATATTTTCCGGATACGAACCCGTAAAAGGGACTATGCCCCGCCGTCCGTACGGAGCGTTAGTTGCGTGGGAAACGGGTGAAGCGGTAACTTACGGATTATACAACGCTCAGAGCAGAGGTAAACTTTTCGTGGGGCCGGGAACGCCCGTTTATGCGGGAATGGTGGTAGGGTATTCGCCCAAGCAGGAGGACATACCCGTCAACGTATGTAAGAAAAAGCACGTTACCAATATGAGGGCTGCAGGCAGCGACGAAGCGTTAAGGCTGGAATCTCCGAGAATATTCAGTCTGGAAGAGTGTATTGAATTTCTGGAACCCGACGAAATGCTGGAAGTCACGCCGAAGAGTCTGAGAATAAGAAAAACCATTCTCGATCACGCCGAAAGAATGAGAAGACTTGTTAAAGAAAGAAGATAAAAGTCAATTTATAAAGAGGTGTTTATGGAAAAGGAAAAGGGTAAGAAGATAGGAATGTTGAAAAATCTGGCCTTTGCTCCCGAGGCGAGGGAGGACGGCAAGACCTCCGAACCCATAGAGGGAAGGTTCCGCTATTTCTTTGCCACGTTCCGTCGGAACAATAGTCTGTTAATGCTGATGAACCTGTTATTTATTGTGACGCTGTTGCCTTTGCTGGCGTTGACATTGGTTCTGATAATAATGGGTGCGGAAGAACTCAGCTATCGACTTCACGGGGTAACGGAACTGCCGTATTTTCTTTCTTTTGCCGGAATGGGTTACGGCTCGTCTTCCGACGTTATTGCGGCGAAACTCGATATGCTCGACGTATATTCGTGGTTTTTCCTTTTTGCCGGTGTAGCGATGTTTTTCGTAGCGATAGGACTTGCAGGCGTTATGCACGTATGCGTTAAGTTCATCTGGCAGGACACTTTCGTCACCAAAAAAGACAATTACGGGAACGACGTTCCGAGAGTGGTCGTGGAGTTTTTCAGAGGCATAAAAAAATACTGGTGGCAGATGCTTATAGTGGGAGTTTTTCTGTTCGTCCTCGTGGCGGGAGCCGGAAACGCCTACGTTTATTTCGTCGGTTCTATCTGGGCAGGGACCGCAGGAGCGGGTGAATGGATACTCGTTATCGTAACCAGCTTAGCTGTTTTATTCGGTTCCGTTTTCTGTATGTTTTTGCTTCCGATGATAGTTATGTACGATATCGGATTTGATAAAAAAATGAGAAATGCCGCTATTTTAACCTTACAAATGCCTCTTCAAAATATATTTTTATTTGCGATAACGGCGTTACCGTTTGTACTTATCGCGGTGGTCAGCGGATTCTTTAACGTACTTATAGTAGCCTTGTTGCTTGTATTCGGGTGTCCTTTCTATTGTTTAATGTATGCAAACTACACGCAGTACTTTGCCGAAAAAATTATAACTCCGGTATATAACGCACAAATTTCCAGATCCAAAAAAAATAAAAAATTAAAGAAATAATCCTTTTTTTCAATGTGTTAAAATCCGTCGGAAACGGCGGATTTTTTATTTAGGATTTCAGTTTTGTAAAGCGGAAATTTATAAAATAATTTTAGTTTTTTACTTTGTCTTAGCGGAAGATTTTGGGGGTTGACTTGTCGTAATATATTATAATATAATATAATTAACATAGAACTATCTTTCTGAGGTGCGTTATGTCGGCAAAACATTTTTGGGTCAAAACAGTTTATGCGTTGTTCTTTATCGTTCTGCTTATCGCTACGGTATTATTCGCATTGAACGTAAAACACGATACCCCCGCCTTCGGAGATAATTACGCCCTTAAAAGTGTGGAATATACCGTTGTGGCCAACGATCTGAACTTGCCTTCGGAAACCGAATACGATTCTTTCCAGAAATATTACTATTCCTCGGAAGACGTTGTCGAAATCAACGCATTCAAATCGGCTATGAGCGACGATCCCGTTCAGAGTTTTCTGAATAGTTATCCTTTAAGCGATCAGAGGGTTCTGGCAGTTACCGCTTTAGTAACGATTGAAAAATTTATTTCAGATCAAGAAATCTATACTGAAACTTTCAATATAGAACCCGTTGTTTATTCCAGAAGCGAAATTGACGACGGAACTGTCGACACGAGCAAGCCTTACGCCGTGTTGCAAAGCGCTGACGTAAGCGGAACGGCTTTCGACGGAACGGTGTACGATTCGATAAATATTTATTCCGTCAGCAAACCCGGATATTATCGTTTCGACGGCGTTATCGTGGTAGGCGTTTTTCTCGGCAACCTTACGAACTATTTTGACGGATTTACCGTTTCCGGCGCAACCGACGTGAGAAACGCCGAGGTGAAATGCTCCAGTTTTGATACAAGTGCCGAAAGCGGCGTGCCGGGACACGTGCTTTTTTACGGGGATATACAGATTGACGCAAATCAAATCAACAGCTACGGAGAAAACTTCGGTATTTCCGCCCAAAACCGCACTTACGGAGAAGCCGACGATTTCAGGGACGTCGTATCTTTACACTCCGATACTATGCCGGTAGGCGGGGAAAATTTCGTTTTCTCAACTAAATTGACCGATTACAACGTATCGAATTCGGATTTACGTTTTTTCAAAACGATAACGGCTTTTTGGATTAACGCTATTCCCGGACAGACCGAAAATAAAGAACCGGGGCTTAGTTCCGACTTGACCAATCTTACGGGACTGGCGGATTATCTCGAACTGTCCTGGTATATAGCCACGCCTAACGAATACGGCGACAACGGAGAGATACTTTCCTACGCATACGAACTTATTCCGCAAACCACCGCGGTAACAAACGCCGGAACTTATGCGCTGAGGATAGAATCCAAACAAGAACTCGAGCACGATATGTCCGCTCTGCGCGTTTCGCTCAACGGAGAGGTTTTTGAGAAATTCTTTGTAGTGGAAAAGAGGGAACTGTATCTCGATTTACAGAACGCTACCGGCTTTAACACCAATTATTCCAAAGAATACGACGGCAATACCGACGCTACGGTATTGTTTTCCAATAAAGTCATCAGTCTTTCCGACTGGACTAATTATATGAACGGACTCAAGACCGACTATGATAACCTTTCACACTACATAGAAGAGAAAAGCTTATTCGTGTTTTCCGGCTCCGTCTTTACCGAAAGTTCGATGGGCGATAAGAAATCGGTCAATTTACATATCGCGTTTTATGCCATTAACGATATGATAAACGAAAGGGACGCTTATTTTTCCAGCAGGAACTATATTCCCGTAGTGGGACAGGGCGAAGGATACGGAGATCCGTCTTCCTATGTTTTCAATCCTTTTACGAGCGATACCGCGGGACAATTCCTTCTGAGCGGATTGTTTACCATTACGGCTAACCAACTCAGCGTTCGTTTTTCGCAGGGGACTTCGGCGGACGGGGGAAAACCCGCTTTCGTCAATACCTACGAATACGGAGAAAAGGAAAGGATAACCGCTTTCGATTTCAACGAATATCTCGTCGTTGCGGGCGCGACAGAGCGTGGCGGCGTGTTGTCTCCGATAGTTCAGCCCAACTGGAAAATAGTAATTCAGAACAACACTCTTTCGGTTTCGCAGGACAGCCAGTACAATACTTTGTATTTGGTACTCAGGAGCGGAAGAAAGATAGAGGAAGGTTCGGAAGCCGTCACGGGATATGTGGATTCCGAAGGAACGGAATACAGTTTTTACGAAGGTAGGTTTTTTGCGAAAGAATACTTCTTCCTTTACGACGTTTACGTGGTTTACTCCAACGAAATCACTTCCGCCAAACTTACCGTGGATACAGGCGTTTGTTCGGTTAAAGACAAGAGCGGAACAGAAGTATTGCAAGTAAATCTCGGCGTTCCGCAAAACATTATAATCAATCCTAAGACGGTAACCGTAACCATAGAGTCTTTGGTTAAAGAAAAAGTATACGACGGAACAAACGTTCTTAAGGATTTTTATGCTACAGCCGAAGGATTATTGCCTTCCGACACTTCCTTAGTAGAATTCCAAGCCACGGCTTCTTATGCTTATGCGGGTGCGGGAGAGGAAGTTCCGCTCAACATTTCTTACGCCATCGTAAAGAAGGAAGGAGCCATCGGCGCAGACGAACTTTTTGCCGATTATATAAACAGTTATCGCATAGACGAAGACAATATCAAAAATAATACCGGATATACCGACAATTTGGAAATAGGCACCATTTATAAACGGGAACTCAATATTTCCTTCGTGGAAGTCAATTACGAAAGGGAATATAATCAGACAATGTACGTTGCCGTCAGAGTAGGGAGAGCCGGGGTGGACGTAGGAGAAGACGGACTTTTGCTAACGGAAGACTACTATTATTATTATTTAGCCAACGAGGACGGCGATCTGGGTTCTTACGGATACAGAAGTCAGAGTTTTATCGAAGCAAATTTCTATAACGTACCTTACGTCAAACTCGAAATCAGCGGATTTCTCGAAGGGGAGGGATTTGTCTGGAATCCTACGTATTATCCCGTCAGCGATTTTACGCTGAATAAAGTTTTTGCAAATCCCGACGAATATTATTCCGAAGTTTTAAGAGCGTTTAACCTTCTAAGTTGGGTGGATACTTCCGATCCGTCGTCACCTGTAGATATAAACAAATACACCACCAGCTCCCAAAGCGAGAACGACAGATACAGATTGGAAATCAACAATAATTATTCTTTACCGAATTATACTTTGAATTTTGACGGCGAGTACGCTTATCTTTTTATAAACAAACTCGACGTCGATTCCGACGATATCAAAATCAACGAAAACGTATACATCGAATATACGTCTGAAGAAAACGCGTCCTTACTTTATACCAACGGGACTATAGATATAGGAAATCATAAGGAATATGCGGAACTTTCAAACGATTATCCCGACTTTACGGTTTTTCTCAACATAGAGTCTTTCGTTTCCGCTTGTACCGAACCCGGACACGAACACAACTTTGTAGACTCCGACATTCTCGGAATGGTAATTGCGGGAACGTATTATATCGAACTCGCTATTCCCACGACTACAAACTATAATTCCTATACGATAAGTATGGTTATAGAAATTAAACCTAAATACGTAGACGTTTACGTGACTTTCCCGTTCAGGGTCTATGGCGACGAGGAGCTTATTTACGACGATTTCAGATATATAGATAATATAGAAGACCATACCGTAATTGCCAATAGCGACGGAGAAATCGTTGCCGACGAAGAGGAAGGAAACAAGGTTTACGTTTACAATAAAGATTTGTCCACCGGCAATCTCGTTTTATACTCCGGATTTATCAGCGGAGAGGAATTCGGACAGGAGAGCACCGACGTGACGGCAACCGTGACGATAAATCTGCCCGACGGAGTAGATGCGGCGGGTTCGCATATCAATGCCGTGGTACCTGCCGGGGCGGTCAAACACAATTACACCTTCCGTTATCACGCCGAAACGCTTTACGTCAAACGCAAACCTTTGGTTCTGGAAGCTGCCGACAATCAGCAGAAAAATTATACCGGTAACGACGTTATGCCCGATTATAAAGTCACCGGAGGACCCGGTGTGTTGGCGATGTACGTTATCGGGTACGGTCCTCTCGGCGGCGAAATAGTTATGGACGTCGTGGAAGACGAAACCAAGACCAGCGTGGTGGAAGCGGGACAATATGTGCTTAAAGCTTATGCCAAGCCCGACGCTTCGCAGGGTGCGTCCTCATCCAACTATGACGTGAGCGACGAAAGACTGACGCTTCATTTTACCGTTACCAGAACACAACTTGAACTGATCGAAGGAATGGATACCGACAGCGTAATTTACAGCGGTAAACCGTATGAACTGCATCCCTTCAACGCTTATTTTTCGGGAATAGTATCGGGCGGAACCATATCGACGATGCTTGACTGGGGAACGGTAGAGATAGTATCGGTGACGAAAGACGGCGAAAATTTTACCGGGGACATAATCGATACGGGTACTTACATACTCGGAGTTCATTCTCAGATAACCAATACCGCCAACGTGTATTTCGGCGGTGAAAGCGAAACGGATTACGAATTCAATGTGACGTTGGAAGTACTGAAATCGGATAATTTCGTATTCAATCCCTCTCCGTCTCAGGATATATTTTATAATTCGAGCGGAAATTATTATTATCAGACCTACAACGGAAATGAAGCCGCTTTCGGATATTCTTTAACGGTGGCGGGTGAAGATTATTCCGACGGACGAATAGGCGTGGTTACGGCTTACGACGGGGTTCTGTATGCGGTAAATCAGAATGCATACAACGTAGGCGATCCTGTTTACAACGAGGATGCCGCACTTGCCATAAGCGCAAAGCTGCCCGAAGTAAATTATAATATTTCCGTACGACCCGTAATGCTTAACGTAGGGAGCTGGACCGTTACATATTACGTCAACCACGTTTCGGACGAAAATTATAACGCTAACTACGTTTCGAAGGTTTACACCTACAGCTTCAATATAGATAAAAAACAGCTTATCGTAAACATTGCTTTCGAAGAGGGATTCGGTCCTTATAAAGTTTACGGCGAAAGCAACGAGTCCGTAGAGGAACACGTTTACTACGAATATACCGGTTGGATAGGAAACGACGGTGAAAACGAGGAAATTCTTGCGGAAATAGTAGATCCCTTCATCGACTGGTCCGACGTCGGAGTCAATTCCGGTAAATACGCCATAAGAAGCGTGGGCGGAACCGCCCCCGGAAACTATTATTTCGATCATAGTTTCTCGGATATCGATTTCCAGATCAAAAAGGCTGAAAGCTGGATTATCGTTTACGGATTTATAGACGACAACGGAGAATATACCGATTACCGCACGTACAACGGTCTGGATCAGGAACCGTCGGTTCTCAGAGTGACGGGAAGTCCGTCTAATCCCGTGGAAATCGATACTTCGTTCGAAATAGCTCACGTATATATCACTTTTGCCGGAGTTTTCATAGGCGAAGATAAGGAGAATATCACGGAGGCGGATATAGGGGACGCCGACAGATGCAAGGACGTGGGCGGATACGTCTTCGCCATAAGCGTGGAAGCCAGCGTCAACTTCAATGCCGTCCCGGAAAAATATTATTATTTCGAAATAACGAAAGCCGAACTGGATATGTATTTCGTGTCTTCGATTTCCGGAACGTCGGTAAGTAAAGGGCAAGGTTACGCCTCCAAAGTGTACGACAAAACGGAAAATTATCCCGAATATGCCGTTGTTTACGAAGGATTTTTGGGTGAAGACGACGAGATAGCTTATTACAAAAACGTTTTCTATATCCGTCATATCAATACTTTCGTAAGCGGGCAGACCGAGGAAGTGGAAGGATTGGGACTCATACATCCTTATTACGTAATAAAAGACTCGCTTAATCAGATTATTTTGCCTTATAACGTAGGACAGTATTCCGTAAGTACGGTATTTTCCGACGAATACGGAATTTCACGCAACTACAACGTGAACGTGCGTTACGGCACGGTAGGCGAAGATACCGTTTATCCTGTGCTGGAAATAACCAAACGACCTTTAGACGTAATACCCGGCGACAAGGTGGAAAAAATTTACGACGGAAAAACCACTATACCCGAAGGGCTTATTCAGAGCAATAACTATATTTTCACCAAGACTAAGGACGCGCAGGGGAACGAAATAGAATTGAGCGGACCCGTGGAAGGGGACGTTATCAATATAGTATTCGATCTCGGACTCAGCCGTTTTGAAAGGAAAGACGTTCACGACGAGTTCGGTGAAGCGTCGGACGTATATATAAGGATATACGGTTCCGACGTGGACAGCGGAAACTATAAACTCGATATCAGCGATCTCGAAACGGACGAAAACGGAGAGTTCTTCCGTATTATCGGCAGAATATTGCCCGCTACGGCAGACATAAGATTTTTCGACGAGCAGGGGAACGCGCTTATTAACATTATGGTGGTGGAATACGACGGGCAGCCCCATTCGGTTGTGCCTGTAGTTACCGGCGTAAGAATTTCCGGAAACACTTACGAAGAACCCGAATACGTGATGAATTTCCTTTGCGAGACCATTCATTACGACAGCGAACTTCCTCCCACCAATGCCGAAACATATATAGTCACGTTGACCATAAACAGTCCCAACTACAATCCTACCAGTAAGAAAATCGATCTGCGTATAGATAAGGCTACGGTGGATATAGTGTTCGGCGGAGACGCGGTCCAGACCTACGGGTCGATAATCAACGCTCTTACAGCCATAGCTTACGGCGTAGGTAACTACAGCCAGTTGCTTAACGTGTCCTATTACGACGGCAACGGCATACTTATCCCCGACATTACCAAAGCCGACGCAGGAGTTTACAAGGCAGTCGCGATACACGAGGAAACGCAGAATTTCAAGTATTCCGAAAGGGAGGAAACCTTTACCGTAAAACGCAGAGACGTGCATCTTATAAACAATATTCTTTCGTCCTACGATTATAACGGAAAGGCTTTCGTGGCGGACGTTTACTTCGAATATCAGGGTAACGTTTATTATCCGACGATGAGTTTCGATAAAAAAGTAGGAGGAGAGTACGTTCCCTACAATTACGGCGAAACGCCGCTCGGCAGCGGATATCCTTCGGGAGCGGGCGAATACCGCGCCGTAGCGAATAACGATATGCGTAACTTCAACTTGTTAGACAATTACGCGACTTTGTTTACCATCAACAAGGTGAACGCCACCGTTTCCGTAAAAGACCTGACCAAAGTCGTCGGAGAAACGATAAATTTCGACTTCAGCTGCACCGGTGCGGTTGCGGGAGAAAGTATTTCCGCAGTGTTGACTTCGTTGCCTTCGGTACGTTATTTCGATGCAACGACGGGAAAAGAAATAGACGGCATTCCTACCGAAAGCGGAATATACAAAGTTTTGCCTTACGAAGCTACTTCGGACAATTATATTCTGTCTTACGACTTCGGTATATTGACTCTCAATAAGCCTCTCGTACAGCAATCCACGCCTTCCAATTCTTTCGGGGTGGGCGGAGAAGTTATAGTGGAAGGTTCCTTCGGGTCGGACGTTACTTTAGTCGTAAGGGCTGCCGATACTCTGGAATACAGCCAGTACAATACCATACTGGATATATATAAACTGGATAACGCCGAGTTTGCGTCTTATGAAATAGCAGGACTGTATTATTTGCGAATGAGCGACGGAAGCGTGCAGATGAACGGCGGCGGAACGATGACGGTAAAGATTTACGCAAAAACTTTCCTCGATAATTCCGCAGTGGAAAACGGCGTTTACTACGTGGCAAGGATAAATTCCGACGGAAGCGTAACTATGCTGGAAGGAAGAAGAGACGGCGATTATATCGTAGTCGATACCGATAAGCTCGAAGCGTTTGCCATATTGACCGATTCCGTGGTTTTGACTTCGGATAAAAATTACGATTGGGTGCTTTACGTCGGAATAGCCGTAGGAGTGCTTATGATAGGAGCGGCTTTGCTGATAGTAAAACTGAGGGCATAAATGAATACGAGAAAAAACGTTTTACCTTTTATAATATTGTTTATCCTGATGCTCGTTTCGGGGGCGGTTGCAGGACTTGCTTCGGGAACTAAGGCTTTTGCCGCAGATCCGATATTCTCCGTAAAACAGACGGAAGAGGTGGTATATTGCGGAGAGTCGTTCATCTACGGAGGAAAATTCGCCTCCTTTGACGAAAAGGTCAATCCGCTTTACGAAGCGACGGAATTCACCGTGGACGGAAAGGCGGAAACCATTCCCGCAACGGATATTTCTTTTTCCGCGGATTTGGACGTTAAGGTACCCAAAACATATTCTATGGAAGTCTATATAAATTATAACGGTAAAATTTATACGGTACCGGTTTCTTATACCGTTTCCAAAAAAGAGCTTATAGTTTCGGCAAAAATAAACGGACTGTCTTATGTCGAAATAGACGAAGGAGAGGAGTATTATACCTCTGTGGAATACGAAGGTTTCGTCAACGGAGAAAACGAAAGCGTACTGGACGCGCCTGCAATTATTCAGAACGTGCCTAAGTTGCCGACGACGGGATTTACCGTAGTACCTGTACTTGCGTCGAGTTCTCTTTACCGTTTTACTTACGTGGGGGCGGTAATAGTAATAAACCCCAATCCCGATAAAACCAGGACTGTGGTGGAAAACGGTGCTACTCTGTTGACGCTAACCGGCTCTTTCAGTCCTTATTACACGTTGGAGTTCGTACATACCGGTATCAATAAGGCCGACGTAACGTATGCGGCGATTTCCGAGAAAATCGATAAGTATTACGACAGCATAGGTTTATTCGACGAATACAGGCAAACAGACGCTTTCGTCATCAATATGTATCTCGACGGCGATAAGGTGGATATAACCGAAAACGTAAACGTGTCCATAAAACTTGAAG
>ERZ1643251.4490-NODE-4490-length-12109-cov-30.594574_pt1 | contig 12109 bp, 16 predicted proteins | sample MGYA00579261_ERZ1643251 | MGnify/ENA primary metagenome ERZ1643251 (study PRJEB29033, sample SAMEA4952267) | chicken gut metagenome | biome: Broiler Chicken; feature: Gastrointestinal Tract; material: Caecum | place: Ireland | collected 2018 | study: Broiler... | reverse complement strand
GGATAAGTCGTGAAGAAGAGCAAAAGCAATATGAAGAGGTAATGTATGAAAAAGGACTTAATCAAGGCAAACAGCAAGGTTTATTGGAAGGTATCGAACAAGGTATCGAAAAAGGTCTCAAAAAAGGCATTGAAAAAACTAATATAGATAATGCAAGAAAGATGTTAGAATTAAATATGGATTTAGATGTGATAAGAAAAATAACAGGTTTAACTATAGAACAAATTAAAAGTTTAAGAAATTAAACTTTTTTTTGTTAATATACTTAATTAGGTGATTAAATGCTTAAAATAATAGATAGTATTTTATGGTCGATTGCTACAATTCTAATGGTATATTCTGGTATTTATTTTACATATAAATTAAAATTTGTCCAATTTAATTTTAAAGAAATGTTCAAAAATATAATTAAAAAAGAAGATAACTCAATATCTCCGTTTGAATCTTTAATGATGGTATTAGGAGGAAGAATTGGAGTTGGAAGTATTGCTGGTATAGCATTAGCTATTTATTTAGGTGGAATAGGGTCAATTTTTTGGATGTGGATAATCGGTTTTATATCAGCTGCTAATAGTTTTTCCGAAACAACTTTAGGTGTTAAATATCAAGAAAAAGATAAAAATTTATATAAAGGTGGGCCTAGTTATTATATTAAAAATGGTTTAAATAATAAAAAATTAGGTAGATTTTATGCTTTAATTATTGTAATTAGTCAAGTGTTTGGATTTTTAAGTATTCAAGCTAATACAATAACTAATTCTATAAATATTAATCCTATTATAAGTGGTTTAGTAATTACACTAGTTTCTTTTATAATTATAAATAAAAGCACTAAACAATTATTTAAAATTTCTTCTAAATTAGTACCTATTATGACTTTAATATACATAATAGCTTCTATATTTATAATAATATGTAATATAGATCAAATACCAAATTTATTAAAAAGCATAATAAGTGAAGCTTTTAATTTTAAATCTTTAGGTTTTGGAGTATTATCATCTTTTATAGTAGGTATACAAAGAGGTATATTTTCTAATGAAGCAGGGTTAGGAACAGGTGCTATAGCTGCTTCAACAGTAAAAACAGCATTTCCAGTTAGTCAAGGTTATGTTCAAATATTAGGTATTTATATAACCACTTTTTTAATTTGTACAGCTACAGCTTTAGTAATTTTAACAAGTAATATAAATTTCCTAGGAAATAATTTGAATGGAATTGAAATAACTCAAAATGCGTTTATTTATCATTTAGGAAATATGGGAAATATAATAGTTATAATATCAATAGTTTTATTTGCTTTTTCAACTATTCTAGCAGGATTTTATGATGCTGAATCTAATTTAAAATATTTAACAAATAAAACTAGTTATTTGAAATTAATTGTTTGCTTTGTGTTATTTATAAGTTCAATTATACCAGCTAAAACAATATGGGAAATAGTAAATATTTTAACTGCAATACTTGCTATTATAAATATATATGCTTTGATTAAATTAAAGAAAGATATTATATTTGAATTGAGAAGATATAAGGAATGTGGTAAAATGAAGTAGGTGTTAGTTATGATTAATAAGAATTGGGATATAATTTTAAAAGATGAATTAAAAAAAGATTATTTTAAAAAATTAGGTGTATTTGTAAAAAATGAATATAAAAACAAAATATGTTATCCACAGTATAAAGATATTTTTAATGCTTTAAGATATACAGATTATGATGAGGTAAAAGTAGTAATATTAGGTCAAGATCCTTATCATGGAGAAAATGAAGCACATGGATTATCATTTTCAGTTAGAGATAATGTTAAAAGACCACCATCATTAAATAACATTTTTAAAGAATTAGAAAATGATTTAGGTATAAAAAAAATGAACAATGATTTAACTAATTGGGCTAAACAAGGTGTATTATTATTAAATAGTATTATGAGCGTTGTAAAGGATACTCCTTTATCTCATAAAGAAAAAGGTTGGGAAATATTTACAGATAATATTATAAAACTATTAAACGAAAGAGAAGAACCAATTGTGTTTATTTTATGGGGTGGATATGCAAGGAGTAAGAAAAAATTAATAACTAATAAAAATCACTATATTGTTGAATCAGTTCATCCTTCACCTCTATCAGCATATAATGGCTTTTTTGGTAGTCGTCCTTTTTCTAAAACAAATAATTTTTTAATAAGTAAAAATATTATACCGATTGATTGGAGTAAGTAGTCTAAAAAATTCTTTTACAAATATATTTTTGTAGGAGGATTTTTTTATGCTAGTAATTATAATTGCGATTAGTCTTAGTATGGACGCTTTTTCTTTAGCTTTGGCGTATGGTACTTTAAATTTAAATAAAAAAGACATTTATAAATTGTCTTTAACAGTTGGAGTTTATCATTTTATTATGCCATTATTAGGTTTGTTTTTAGGTAGTATTATATTAAAATATATAAATAACCCTAATATAATAGTTTTTATTATTTTATTTATTATTGGTATTCAAATGATTTATGAAACATTTAAAGAAGAAGATATTAAAAATATTGTTAGTTTTAAACAAATGTTATTATTTGGTTTAGCTGTAAGCGTTGATAGTTTCTCAGTAGGTATTGGTTTAAATGTTATTAGTAAAAATTATTTATATTGTTCAACAATCTTTTCTTTCTTTAGCTTAACTTTTACTTATTTAGGATTAATATTAGGTAGAAAAATAAATAATATTATAGGTAAAACATCTACCATAATTGGTGGATTAATATTAATAATTATTGCATTTATGTATTTAATTTAAATTCTTTAGTTTTAGAAATTTCTTCAATATTTTTATTTGATAAATAATCTAATTTTAATTTAATTATTATTGTAGGTACTTTATATAAATCAGCTAAATATTCTATTTTAAAAATATCATTTTTAACATTATCAATTCCTCCCATTAAGTTTATATATCTATTAATACTTTCTGTTGGAACTAAAAGATGCATTGCAAATTCACATACTTGTATCTCTTTTTTTTCATCTTCTGTTAGTTCTGTTTTAAGCCCAAGACTATATTTTATCCATAATTTCATTGGAATGTTTGCCATAAATATCTCCTTTCTGTCCGTATATTATAACACATTTTTGACATACATAATATTAAAATTATTGATTTTATAATAAAAAATATATATAATTAAATTGGTGATAGAATGTTAGTTAATATGAAAGAAATGCTTAATAAAGCCGATAGTGGGAAATATGCTGTACCACATTTTAATATAAATAATTTAGAATGGACAAGGTTTATTTTAGAAGAATGTCAAGAATTAAATAGCCCAGTTATATTAGGTGTTAGTGAAGGTGCTATTAAATATATGGGAGGATATAAAACTGTATCTAATCTAGTTAGATCTTTAATTAGTGATTTAAATATAACAATTCCTGTTGCTTTACATTTAGATCATGGAAGTAGTCATGAAACTTGTGTTAAAGCTATTGATAATGGTTTTACTTCAGTTATGATTGATGCTTCAAAATATTCTTTAGAAGAAAATATAAATATAACTAAACAAGTTGTAGCATATGCTAAAGGTAAAAATGTAACAGTTGAAGCAGAAATAGGAGCTGTTGGTGGAGAAGAAGATGGTGTTGCTAATGAACTTGCTTATGCTAAAGTAGAAGACGCAGTAAAATTAGTAAGTGAAACTAATATTGATTTTTTAGCGCCTGCTTTAGGAAGTGTTCATGGAATATATAAAGGTGAACCAAAATTAGATTTTGAAAGAATGGTTAAAATTCATGATTTGGTTAAATTACCTTTGGTACTACATGGTGGTTCAGGAATACCTGATGAATTAATAAAAAAAGCAATTAGTTGTGGTATTACTAAAATAAATATTAATACTGAATTACAAATTTCTTGGTCAAAAGCAATAAGAAGTTTTTTAAATGAAAATGATAAAGTATATGACCCACGTAAAATAATTAAAGGTGGCGAAGTTGCTATGAAAGAAATGATTAAAGAAAAAGTAGTATTATTTGGAAGTAATAACAAAGCCTAATTAATTACATACAAATATAGTGGAGGAAGTTATGAAAAAAATTAAAATAAATGGAGGCAAAGAATTAAAGGGATCAATAAAAATAAGTGGGGCTAAAAATAGTGCGGTTGCTTTAGTACCTGCTTCACTTTTGTCAGATGGTATTGTGACAATAGATAATGTTCCTAACATATCTGATATCGATGCGTTAAATGAAATATTAGAATATTTAGGAGCTAAAGTTAAAAGAGAAGATAATAAGATGATTATTGATCAAACTAATATAGAAAATAAAGAAATACCAGAAGCAAAAGCAAAAAAATTAAGAGCATCATATTATTTTATGTCAGCTTTATTAGGAAAATATAAACATGTTGAAATGTATTTTCCTGGTGGTTGTTCAATTGGGGCAAGACCAATTGATCAAACTTTAAAAGGATATCGTGCGTTAGGAGCAGAGGTAGTTGAAGAAGGTAATAAATTTGTAATTACAGCTAAAGAATTGGTTGGTAATGAAGTTAGTCTTGATATGCCAAGTGTAGGTGCTACTATCAACACTATTTTGGCTGCGGTAAAAGCAAAGGGTACGACAACGATTTTAAATGCCGCTAAAGAACCGGAAATTGTAAATGTCGCTACATTTTTAAATAATATGGGAGCTAAAATAAGTGGTGCAGGGACTAGTGAAATAACTATCAAAGGTGTTTCTAAATTAGGTGATGGCTTTGCAGAAGTAATACCTGATCGAATTGAAGCTGGAACTTATGTTATAGCTGGAGCTTTAGTTGGAAATAAATTAAAAATAGAAAATATAATACCAGATCATATTGAATCTTTAACATCAAAATTAAAAGAAATGAGTGTTCCAATAGAAATACATGATGATTATTTAATTGTTTCTAAAGTAGATAAGATGAAACATGTAACAGTTAAAACATTAGGTTACCCTGGTTTTCCAACCGATTTACAACAACCTATGACTACTTTATTAGTAGGTTGCACTGGCAAATCAACTTTAGAAGAAACAATATATGAAAATAGATTTCAAAATGTACCATTTTTAAATGAAATGGGAGCAGATATTATTGTTGATAAAAGAAAAATATATATAAATGGACCAAAAAATTTAATAGGTAAAGAAGTTATTGCTACTGATTTACGAGCAGGAGCATGTTTAGTTTTAGCAGGACTTAAAGCAAGTGGAACAACAGTTATTAAAGATGTTGAACATATTTTAAGAGGTTATGAAAATATTATAGAAAAACTAAAAAATGTTGGAGCAGATATTGTTTTAGTTGATGAATAATTTAATTAATAAATAATATAATTAAGTAGAGCAATCTACTTTTTTTAGGAGGAAAATTATGAAAAAAATATTAACTATAATTATTGTTTTATTATCGGTATTTTTAATTTATTTAGGTTTTAAAGATAAAGAAATATATTATTTTTCAATGGGAGATAGTCTTGCTAATGGAATAAATTCCTATAATGCTAAAGATTATGGTTATGCTGATTATGTTAAAGATAGTTTAGAAATAAAAAAATATGAAAGTTTTACTAATAACAATAAAAGAAGTATTGATTTTGTAAAAGATATTGAAGATAATATAAAAATAAATGGTAAAAATATTCAAAATATATTAATTAAAGCTAATATTATAACTTTATCAGTTGGAATGAATGATTTATTTAGTAATGTGACTTTTAATAATGATTTTAGTGTTAATGATTTATATATGAAATTTGAAGAAGTAATGGTTGATTTAGAAAATTTATTTAAATTATTACGTACTTATTCTAAAGAAGATATAATATATATTGGTATATATAATTGTTTGAAAGAAAATGGTTTAGATGAATTTTTTATATATGCTAATGAACAATTAAAAAAATTATGTGACAATTATAAAATAACTTATTTAGATATATATAATGAATTTAATGATTCAACTTATTTTGATAATCCTAATAGTTATTTTCCTAACAAAGCTGGATATAAATTAATATCTAGTAAAATAATTGACATAATTGTTGAAAAAAATAACAAAAATGCTTGATTTTTCTTAAATTTATTTGCTATAATATATACGCATTAAATTTCTATGACTTTTTTAGTCATGGCGGAAGGAGATAGATTATGAAAAAAGGTATTCATCCAGAATATATGGAAACTAAAGTTACTTGTGCTTGTGGTAATACTTTTACAGTAAGATCTAATAAAAAAGAATTACATTTAGAAGTTTGTGACAAATGTCATCCATTCTTTACAGGTAAACAAGGAACTGTTACAAAAACAGGTAGAGTTGAAAAATTCAATCGTAAATATGGACTTAATCAAGATAAAGCTGCTTAATTGCAGTTTTTTTGTTTAAAGTGCAGTCTCAAAGTGCAAATTTTGCACTTTGAAATTTGATTTTTAAAATGATTTATAGTATAATTAATATAGTCTGGAGAGTGAATATGGAAAAAAATTGGAATTTAGGTCTTTCAGAATATATTAAACAAGGAGAACCTAGTAAAGTTGAAAAAACTATAACATGGGAAACAGCAATTGGATTACAAGATGTCGATGGATTAAAAACTTCAAATTATTTAATTGAAAAAGCTAGAGAACACATCGAAGGTAAAATTGATATAAATGAAGTAAAATATCGAATAAATCAATATTATAAAGTTAAAAATAATAAAAATAAAGAAAATTACGAGGAAGCAGATAAAGTATCTGTAAGAATAGCAGAAATTTTAAGTGAAAAATCTTTTAATTTTAATTATATTGAATTATTAAATATTCATAAAAGGTTGTTTAATGGTATTTATAACCATGCTGGAAAATTTAGGGATTATAATATAACAAAAGAAGAATGGGTTTTAAATGGAGATACTGTAACTTATGCATCATATGATTCTATAAAATCAGTTTTAGAGTACGACTTTGAACAAGAAAAAAATTTCTTATATAAAAATTTGTCTCTTGAAGAATCAATAAAACATTTATCTCATTTTACATCAAATATATGGCAAATTCATCCATTTGGTGAAGGCAATACAAGAACAACAGCTGTTTTTATAATAAAATATTTAAGAACTTTTGGCTTTAATATTAACAATGAAGTTTTTGCTAATAATTCATTTTATTTTAGAAATGCGTTAGTTAGAGCTAATTACAAAAATTTTGAAAAAAATATTTTTGAAGATATTTCTTTTTTAGAAAAATTCTTTTACAATCTTTTAGCAAGTACAAATTATGAATTAAAAAATCGATTTACTCATATTGACTATAATAAAAATAACAATTTAAAAGAACTGGAATATAATGATTGTACTTTAGAGCAATTAGCTATTATAAAAATAATTAAAAGTAATCCTACCATTAAACAAGAAGAAATTGCTGATAAGATTAATAAATCATTAAGAACAATTAAAACACGAATGATTGATATGCAAAATAAAGGTTTAATAGAACGGAAAAATGGTAAAAGAAATGGGGAATGGATAGTGTTAAATAGAGAGGAAGATTTAAAATGAAAATAGGAATAGCAAGTGATCATCGAGGTGTTATATTAAAAGAAAAAATTAAAAACTATTTAAATGATAGATATCAAATAATAGATTATGGAACTAATTCAATAGAAAGTGTAGATTATCCACAATATGCTTATAAAATAGGTGAAAGTGTAAGAGATAATAAAATTGATTTAGGTATATTAATTTGTGGAACAGGAATAGGTATGAGCATAGCTTGTAATAAGGTAAAAAAAGTAAGATGCGCTAAGGTAACTACTAAAGAAGAAGCTTTTTTAGCAAGATCTCATAATAATGCTAATGTTATTGCATTAAGCGAAAATATTACTAATTATAAAGAAATAATTGATACTTTTTTAACTACTGATTTTTCAAATGAAGAAAAACATATAAGAAGAGTAGAAATGATAGATAATTATGACAATTAAAACAATTTTATATTTAATTATTTTACCATTTTCAATTCTTGCTTTAGATAGTATAAATATAAATAATGTTTTTAAAAAAAATAGATATTATCAATCAAGAATATTATATATGTTTCTTGCAATGGCTTTGTCGTATTTAGTCGTTAACTTTTTTTACGATTTCTTTATTTCAGTAGTATAATTTAATATAAAGAGCAGTATTTTAATAATGGAGATGATATTATGAAAAAAATACTGCTTTTAACTTGCTTAATTATTTTTATTCCTTATATCATTGTTAATTTATTTATAAAAGAAGAAGAAATAAAATTTAAATATACATCGAATATGATGGTTAGAGTAAAACAAGAAGATGTGATAATAAAAGTGCCATTTGAAGATTATATAGTTGGTGTTTTAGCTGGTGAAATGCCAGTATCCTTTGAGTTAGAAGCTTTAAAAGCTCAAGCAGTTGCTGCTAGAAGTTATGTAATGAAAAAAATGCAAACTAATATTGATAAAGAATACGATGTTGTAGATACTGTTATGAACCAAGTTTATTTAGATGATGAACATTTGCAAGAAGTATGGAAAGAAGATTATACTAATAATATAAATAAAATAAAACAAGCTGTTTTAGAAACATTTAATGAATATTTGGAATATGATGGTGAGATTGTTGATGCAATGTTTTTTTCAACTAGTGTAGGTGCTACTGAAAATAGCGAAGAAGTATTTTTTAGTAAAGTTCCTTATTTAAGAAGCGTATCATCAACTTGGGATTCAATTTCGCCTGTTTATGAAGTAAATTATACATTTGAATTAGAAGATTTTTATAATAAATTAAATTTAAATTATAGTGAAAGTTTAAATATTGAACTTTTAGAAACTACTAGTACAGGTAGAGTTAAAAAATTAAAAATAAATGGTGTTACTTTAGAAGGTAATACAGTTGTATCAAATTTAAAATTAAAATCAAATCATTTTACAATCAAATTAGAAGGCGACAAAGTTTATATTACAACAAAAGGATATGGTCATGGCGTAGGAATGAGTCAATATGGAGCACAAGCAATGGCCTTAGAAGGGTATAAATATGATGAAATATTAAAATATTATTATCAAGGAGTTGAAATTAAAAAAATTTAATGTATAAAATTTTCATATTTGTTCAAACTTATTATAGAGGTGAAAATATGAAAAGAAGATTAAAAAAACAGGTTATTTATACTTTGTATGCATTATCTTTTGTTGCTATAATTGGAGCAGTTTATATTTTAGAAAAAATTTCTTCCCCTTCTATTTTAACACCTGAAACTAATTATGTTAATGATGTTATAATCGAAGATAAAATTCCAGTTGTAAGTACAAGAGATTTAATATCTAGACCATATTTGGTAGAAGTTGAAGTTGCCAGAAAATATTATGATAAGGATGCTAGTGAAGAAGAACAAAAAAATTCGTTAATTTATTATAATAATACCTATATTCCAAACAGTGGTGTAGATTATAAGAGCGATGAGGTTTTTGATGTTGTTTCTATATTAGATGGAAAAGTAACTAAAGTAGAAGAAAATAATTTGTTAGGAAAAATAATTGAAATAACACATGAAAATAATTTAATAAGTGTTTATCAAAGTTTAAGTGATGTATTAGTCCAAGAAGGCGATAATGTTTTGCAAGGTCAAGTAATTGGTAAAAGTGGAGAGTCTAATATTTCAACCGAATTGGGCAATCATCTTCATTTTGAATTAATTCATAATAGTAAGAATGTTAATCCTTTAAAATATTATGATAAAAAATTAGAAGAGTTGCAGTAACTCTTTTTTTAGGTATATTTGTTATTAAAACTTATATATTTAAATAAGAGGTGTTTTACTTGAATAAAAACATAATTAAAAGAGTTCTTAGCGAATCTGAATATATAATTAATACTAATAGTACAGTAAGAGAAATTGCAAAAATTTATAATGTTAGTAAAAGTACTGTACATAAAGATTTACATGATAGATTATTAGATATAGATAGTAGTCTATATCAAGAAGTATTAAAAATTTTAAAATATCATAGTCTTATTAAACATATAAGAGGTGGACAATCAACTAAAAGAAAGTATTTAATGTAAAAATATAAAAAACATGATATAATATTTTAAGAAATGAGAGTGATAAAATGTTTGCAAAAGATATTGGAATAGATTTAGGAACAGCAAATGTACTTATATATGTAAAAGGACAAGGCATAGTTTTAAACGAACCTTCTGTTGTTGCGATGGATGCACAAACTAAAAAACCTCTTGCAGTTGGAAGTGAGGCAAGAGAAATGCTGGGAAGAACGCCTGGATCAATGGTTGCAATAAGGCCGATGAAAGATGGTGTTATTGCAGATTTTGAAATAACTGAAGTTATGCTTAATCATTTTATAAAAAAAATAAACGGAAAGAGTTTTTTATCTAGACCTAGAATTTTAATTTGCTGTCCTTCAAATATCACACAAGTCGAAAAAAATGCTATTAAAGAAGCTGCAGAGAGAACAGGAGCTAAAAAAGTATTTATAGAAGAAGAACCTAAAGTTGCAGCAGTAGGTGCAGGTATGGATATATCTAAACCAAGTGGAAATATGGTAATAGATATTGGTGGTGGAACTACAGATATAGCAGTATTATCACTTGGAGGAATAGTAACAAGTTCATCAATTAAAATTGCTGGTAATGTATTTGATAGTGATATCATGAAATATATAAAAGATAAATATAAATTGTTGATAGGTGATAGAACTGCAGAAGAAATTAAGATGACTATTGGGACAGTTTATACTGGCAATAAAAGTGATAAGATGGAAGTAAGAGGCAGAGATTTAGTAACAGGTCTTCCTCATACCATAGTATTATGCTCTGAAGAGGTTGAAGAAGCACTAAGAGAAAGTGTTTATATTATTGTTCATACAGCAAAAAGTGTATTAGAAAAAACGCCACCAGAACTTGCAGCTGATATTATTGATAAAGGAATTGTTATAACAGGTGGTGGAGCATTAATAGATGGTTTTGATCAATTGTTAGCTCATGAATTAAAAGTTCCAGTTTTCATTGCTGAAAGTCCGCTTACTTGTGTTGTTGAAGGAACAGGAATTTTATTAGATAATATTAATTTAATTGACAAATAAAATCACTTAGTCAAAAAAAGTGATTTTTATTTTAAATGTAAAATCTTTTTTTAATTTAATAAATATATTAAATAAATATGATATAATAATTTAAAGAGGTGTGTAGTATGGAAAGAGAATTTTGTGCATCAGTTTTTGTTGTTAATCCAGCTGATTTAAAAATCTTATTATGTCATCATAAAAAATTTGATCGTTGGGTTCAACCAGGTGGACATATAGAAAAAAACGAAATTCCTGAAGAAACAGCTTTAAGAGAAGTTTATGAGGAAACTGGAGTAAGAGTAAAATTAATAGGAGAAAGATTTCCAAGAGAAGATGATTATATTAGACCATTAGGAATTCAAAGAAATAGAGGTAAAGACGGATCATTACATGTTGATATAACTTATGTCGGTATTCCTTTAAGTAAGGATGAAATTATAGAAGATGATGAAATAGATCGTTGTGGTTGGTTTTCATTTGAAGAATTGAATGATTTAAATGTATTCCCTGATATAAAAATTAGTTTTAATTATATAATAAATAATATAATAAAATAAGAGGTATTTGTTTGGTAAATATTTATGATGTTTGTTATAATATTTTAACATTAACTTTAGAATATATTTTAACTAATTATGAAGAGGGAGAAACGAGCGATGAATTAATAAAATTTTTAACTTCTGATGAAAGTAAATATGATGAATTGTTTTATGAAATGAAAAATTTAAATTGTTATTTTGATGTGAAAAAATGTAAACAGATAATGATGCTAATCATAGCAAGTAGTTTATACCATTTTTCATTATACTCAATAAAAAATAATATATATAAAGATCTTTACGAAGAAGTGTTAAATGACTTAAATAATTCTAGCTATAAAGATATAATAAATAAATTTATTCATTGGAAAGATCATGAAGAAGTATTTGATTATATAGAAGATTTTGTTAGTTTTTATGAAAAAAATTATATTTATTTTAATAATTGTATGCAAGAAGTTATTAAACAAGGAAAA
>ERZ1643251.4489-NODE-4489-length-12111-cov-4.924685_pt1 | contig 12111 bp, 10 predicted proteins | sample MGYA00579261_ERZ1643251 | MGnify/ENA primary metagenome ERZ1643251 (study PRJEB29033, sample SAMEA4952267) | chicken gut metagenome | biome: Broiler Chicken; feature: Gastrointestinal Tract; material: Caecum | place: Ireland | collected 2018 | study: Broiler... | reverse complement strand
AGCAAGGCAGTCGGGGGAGAAGGCGGCTTCGTATGCGGCTCCCGCACACTTATCGATTATCTGATCAATAAAGCGAGGAGCTTTATTTTCTCCACTTCCCTTTCTCCTGCGACTATGGCCGCGGACACACAGGGTATCCGAATGATCATGGAGCAGCCTCAGAGGGTACAGAAGCTTCAGGAAAATATCCGCTACTGCTGTGCGGCGCTGAACAGCCGGGGCATTAAGGCTGAGTCAGAGACAGCGATCATTCCTGTCATCATCGGGGAGGAAGGGCGCGCCATGAAGGTTATGAAGCTTCTAAAGGAGAGGGGATATTACATTTCAGCCATCCGTTATCCCACAGTGGCCAGAGGCAGCGCAAGACTAAGGCTGGCGCTTATGTCCTCCCATACCCGCGAGGAGATGGACGGGTTGGCGGACGCGCTGAAAGAGTGTATCTCATTGGCAGAATACGAATGAATCAAGAACTGATAAAATTCCGAGACAAAATCTTTACACTCGGAAGACTTGACTACAATCCGAAATCGGACTACAATATGCTTCACAAAGGCATAAATCCGATTTCGGATTTATTGTGTTATAAAGGGGGAATCGCCATGATCCATTATATCCAGTCAGAAGAATTAAAAGAGAATAACCGGCTCTACCGGGAGATGGACGGTCTGTATCATGAACTGTGCGTGAAGATGGGACTTTCAGACAGTGCCTTTCTCATTCTTTACAGCATTGTCGAGATGGACGGGAACTGCTCCCAGAGAGAGATCGCGGACCGCTGCTGTATCAGCCGTAAGACGATTAATTCCTCGGTGAAAAATCTGGAGTCGCAGGGGTACGTCGCTTTGGAGAGCGGGCCGGGCCGGGACAAGTACATTGTCCTGACGGAGCGGGGGGAACGGTTGGTGCAGGAGAAGATCTTTCCTGTTATGGAAGTGGAGGACAGCGCATTTCAGGAAATGGAACCGGAGGAGATAAGAGAATTGCTCCGGCTCAACGAAAAATATGTAGAAGCGTTCAGAAAAAAGGCGGGAGGCTTGAAGAGATATGAGGATACAACTGTCTGATCATTTTACTTACAGAAAATTGCTTCGGTTTACGATGCCCACTGTGCTTATGCTCGTATGTACGTCTATGTACAGTGTGGTGGATGGCTTTTTTGTGTCAAATTTTGTCGGAAAGACCCCGTTTGCAGCGGTCAATCTTGTATTCCCGGTATCCATGGGTGTGGCGGCGATCGGTTTCATGCTGGGGACAGGCGGGAGCGCTGTTGTCGCCAAGACTCTGGGAGAAGGGAAAAAAGAACTGGCGAATCAGTATTTTTCCATGATTATTTACGTGGGAGTCGCCCTGAGTGTGGTATTCTCAGCAGCCTGCTTTATCTTTATGCCGCAGATCGGACGGATGCTGGGGGCGGAGGGGGAGCTGCTTGAGCACTGTATCATTTACGGGAGGGTGCTCTTTCTGGCGGAAACTGCGTTCATCTTACAGAATATGTTCCAGAGCTTCCTTGTGGCGGCAGAGAAGCCGTCGCTCAGCCTGAAGATTAATATTGCCGCAGGACTTACTAACATTGTGCTCGACTATGTGTTCATCGCGGTGTTTCAGTGGGGACTTGCAGGAGCCGCGCTGGCTACTGGGATGGGGCAGGTTGTGGGAGGCCTTGCGCCGCTTGTCTATTTCGCAAGGAAGAACGACAGTCTGCTGCGGCTCACGGTCAAAGTAAAGCTGTATGGGAAAGTGCTTCTGAAAACGTGCGGCAACGGCTCGTCAGAGATGGTGACAAACCTGTCCACATCTCTTGTAAATATCCTTTACAATTTCCAGCTTATGAGGCTGGCGGGAGAGGATGGAGTGGCGGCCTTCGGGGTCATCATGTACGTGAACTTTATTTTTATCGCTGTTTTTATGGGATATTCCATCGGAAGTGCTCCGGTGGTGAGCTATCATTATGGGGCGGGCAATCACAGAGAACTCAGGAATTTATATAAGAAGAGCATCCTGCTTCTCACGGCAGGAGGCATTATACTGACTGTGGCTGCGGAAGTATTTTCCCGGCCGCTGGTCGCGATATTTGTAAGCTACGATCAGGCTCTGACGGACATGACAGTGGAGGGGTTCCGGCTGTTCTCTCTGGCGTTCCTTTTTATGGGCATTAACGTGTGGGGTTCGGCGTTCTTTACCGCGCTGAACAATGGCCTTGTGTCAGCGGCAATCTCTTTCCTGCGCACACTTGTTTTTCAGGTCATTGCTGTACTGGCGCTCCCGGCGCTTATGGGCATCACCGGGGTGTGGATCGCCGTGCTTGCCGCAGAGGGGGCGGCCCTCATTGTGACGGCAGGATTCCTTTGGAAAGAGAAAAATGAATACCACTATGGAAAGTAGTGGCAAATCTATATATACACAAAATATTGTGCTTTTGGGGTTATATTGTATAAAATCGTATACAAAGCCATTATTGAGAACGATTATCATAAAAACACTTGTCTTTTCTATTCCGCGATGGTATACTAGCGCATGAAAAGTGAGCGGGGACGACAGGAACCAACACTTTGAAACTAGTTCAAAAGATTTCACAGGAGGTTTTCAAAAATGGCAAAGACAAGTTTTGACCAGTGGGAAGGCTTCAAGGGACATCTCTGGCAGGAGGAGGTCAATGTGCGCGACTTCATCCAGCACAACTATACACAGTATGACGGAGATGAGGCCTTTCTTGCTGACCCGACAGAGGCTACAAATAAACTTTGGGGAGAGCTCTCCAGACTGCAGAAGGAAGAGCGCGCGAAAGGCGGCGTTCTTGACATGGAGACAGAGATTGTTTCCGGTCTGACGGCATACGGCCCGGGATACATTAACGAAGAGATGAAAGATTTAGAGCAGGTAGTAGGTCTTCAGACAGACAAGCCGCTCAAGAGGGCATTTATGCCGTATGGCGGTATCAAGATGGCTGAGCAGGCTTGTACGACATACGGATATACACCGAGTGAAAAGCTGCATGAAATCTTTACAAAATATCATAAGACGCACAATCAGGCCGTGTTTGATGTGTACACTCCTGAGATGAAAAGGGCGCGTCACAGCAAGATTATCACAGGACTTCCGGACACCTACGGAAGAGGCCGTATTGTGGGCGATTACCGCCGCGTGGCCCTTTACGGGATTGATTTTCTGATCGAGAAGAAGGAGTCAGACTTTATCGAGTACGAGAGGCACGGAATGAAGGGAACGGATTTCCGCCTCCGTGAAGAGATCGCTGACCAGATCAGGGCGCTCAAGGAGATGAAAGAGATGGCGGCTGTGTACGGATACGATATCTCCAAGCCTGCGACAAACGCTAAGGAAGCTGTTCAGTGGCTGTACTTCGGCTACCTCGCCGCGATCAAGACACAGAACGGCGCCGCGATGAGCGTTGGACGTATCTCTACATTCCTTGATATCTATATCCAGAGAGACTTGGAGAAAGGGGTACTCACAGAGGAACAGGCTCAGGAGCTTATCGATCACATTGTCATGAAGTTCAGAATGGTGAAGTTCGCCCGCGTTCCGTCTTACAACGAGCTGTTCTCCGGCGACCCGGTATGGGCGACGCTTGAGATGGCAGGAATCGGAATGGACGGCCGCCACATGGTGACAAAGAGCGACTACCGTTTCCTTCATACACTGGAGAACATGGGGCCGTCGCCGGAGCCGAACCTGACAGTGCTCTACTCCTCGCATCTGCCGGAGAACTTCAAAAAATACGCGGCTCTTATCTCTGTTAAGACAAGCTCTGTCCAGTACGAGAACGATGATGTGATGCGCCCGGTGTGGGGAGACGATTATTCCATCTGCTGCTGCGTGTCCGCGACACAGACAGGGAAGGAGATTCAGTTCTTCGGGGCCCGCGCGAACCTTGCGAAGTGCCTTCTTTACGCGATCAACGGCGGAGTGGATGAAAAGTCAAAAGAGCAGATCGCGCCGCTCTACAGGCCGATCACATCCGAATACCTTGATTATGACGAGGTGATGGAGAAATACGACCAGATGATGGAGTGGCTGTCCAAGCTGTATGTAGATACACTGAACATGATCCACTACATGCACGATAAATATTATTATGAGGCTGCGGAGATGGCTCTCATCGACACAAATGTAAGACGTACATTTGCTACGGGTATCGCTGGCTTCTCACATGTGGTTGACTCCCTTAGCGCTATTAAGTACGCGAAAGTAAAGGTGATCCGCGACGAGAATGGTCTGGCTGTCGATTTTGAGACGGAGGGAGATTTCCCGAGATACGGAAACGACGACGACCGTGCGGATGAGATCGCGGTATGGCTGCTCCGCACATTCATGAGCAAGCTGAAAAAGTGCCACACTTACAGAAATTCCGAGCCGACGACATCCATCCTTACGATCACATCCAACGTGGTGTACGGTAAGGCGACAGGATCTCTTCCGGACGGAAGAAAAGCAGGCGAGCCGCTGGCTCCGGGCGCGAACCCGTCCTATGGAGCAGAGAAGAACGGTCTTCTGGCGTCCTTGAACTCCGTGGCGAAGCTCCCGTATGAGCAGGCGCTTGACGGAATCTCCAATACGCAGACCATCAGTCCGGGTGCGCTTGGACACGACGATACAGAGAGAAAGAACAACCTTGTGCGCGTGATGGACGGATATTTTGATCAGGGGGCACATCACCTGAACGTCAATGTATTCGGTACAGAGAAGCTGATCGATGCGATGGAGCATCCCGAGAAAGAGGAGTACGCAAACTTCACGATCCGCGTATCAGGATATGCTGTTAAGTTCATTGACCTGACAAAAGAACAGCAGCTTGACGTGATCGCAAGAACATGCCACGACCGCATGTAAGAATCAGTTCGGCCAGATGTATGAGCCGAATGGCTGTATAGTGCGAAAGCTGAACACATAAGATAATAGCAGGGGACGTAGTGAGAGTGCTGCGTCCTCTTTTTAAGACCGCGGCGGGGGGTGCCCCGTCCGGTATCTGTAAGGAGGTAATTATGTCAGGAATCAAAGGATATATCCATTCTACAGAGAGCTTCGGCTCGGTGGACGGGCCGGGAGTCCGTTTTGTCATTTTTATGGCGGGATGTCCGATGCGATGCCAGTTCTGCCACAATCCCGACACATGGGATATGCAGGTGGGAGAGGAGAAGAGTGCGGAGGAGCTGATCGCACAGGCTCTGCGCTATAAATCCTACTGGAAAGACGGGGGCGGAATCACAGTAAGCGGCGGGGAACCTCTGCTGCAGCCGGACTTTTTGCTTGAGCTGCTGCGCAAAGCCAAAGAGCATGGGATTCATACGACCATTGACACCAGCGGCGCGCCGTTTACACGGGAGGAGCCTTTTTTCGGGAAGTTTAGCGAGCTGATGAAGCATACGGATCTGCTTCTTGTGGACATTAAGCACATTGACGATGAGCAGCACAGGATTCTGACAGGCCATACTAATGAAAACATCCTCGATATGGCCCGGTATCTCTCTGAGATCGGGAAACCGGTCTGGATACGCCATGTGCTCGTTCCGGGAAAAAGTGACAACGATGAGTATCTTAAGAAGCTTTACGATTTTATACAGACACTAAACAACGTGGAAAAAGTGGAGGTGCTCCCATATCATACATTCGGGGAATACAAGTGGAAGGAATTAGGATATGAGTATCCACTGGCAGGGATTGAGCCGCCGACAAAAGAGAGGATAAAAAACGCGAATGAGATCCTGCATACAGGGCAGTAAAAAAGATGGTAAATAAGGAACAGATAAATGAAGACAGAACGTTTATATGCGATAACGATGTATCTTCTCAATCATGGAAGAACCTCTGCCAGTGAACTGGCAAAACACTTTGAAGTGTCCGTGCGTACCATTCAGAGAGACGTGGATTCATTATGTCTTGCAGGCATTCCGGTCGTTTCGGTTGCCGGGGCATCAGGCGGTTATGAAATATCCGACCGGTTCAAACTTGATAAGCAGGTTACCACTTTAGATGATCAATCTTATATATTGACTGCGCTCAAGGGACTGGTTTCGGCTACGAATGATTTAAATGCAAAACATACATTGGAAAAAATGTCTCATATATTCAGGAAAAATGATACGGGAATTATACTGGATTTCTCCGTTTTACGGGAAGGAGAGCAGGATATTCTACAGGCATTGCAGACTGCCATAGCAAAAAAGAAGATAGTGAATTTCACGTATACGAATAATAACAATGAAACCCGTGCGCACAATGCAGAGCCGGTTGCAGTTCTGTACAGGTGGTACGCATGGTATCTTCTTGCCTACTCTGAGGCAAAAAATGATTATCGCACCTATAAACTTGTAAGGATGAGTGATTTAAAACTTACAGATCAATCATTTACAAAAGAACATGATGCGCCTGATATTATTTTAAAAAGGTCAGATAAGACAGACAGTCGTCAATATACGGATGTTTTGGTGAAATGCAACGAAACGGCACGGCCGCGAGTCCGGGAGTATTTGAAAGGGACTGTGATTAAGAATCTTCCGGACGGAGATACATTAATGAAATTAACTGTGGTAGAAAATGAACAGTTATGGATTGGAACATTATTGTCATTGGGAGATGATGTCGAAGTGATCACTCCGGAGAATATCCGCAGGCGCCTTGCTGATGCGGCTTCAAAAATTGTTTCTTTATACAAATAATTATGACATGCTGTTGTCATATATATCATGATATAGTGTTCATAAAAACGGAGGTGCTCGCATGAACAGTCCATATGAAAAATGCCCGGTGTATGAGAATGAAAATTACATATTAAGACTGGTACGGGAAGAGGATAAAAAAGATTTATTAAAAGTATATTCTGATGAAAAGGCCGTGCCATTTTTTAACAGTGATAATTGCGGCGGGGATGATTTTCACTACAAAACGGAGAGCAGAATGGCACAGGCGATTGAATACTGGCTTTGGGAATATGACAGGCAGGGATTTGTCCGCTGGACGATCATGTCAAAAGCAGTGAATCAGGCAATCGGAACGATCGAATTGTTTAACCGGAAAGCCGATGATTATTTTAATAACTGCGGTTTGTTACGGCTTGATCTGAGAAGCGATCATGAGCGGCAAGAAATTATTTTTGAAATACTGTCGTTTATCATCCCATCAGCGTTTGAATTGTTTGAGTGTCAGATGCTTGCGACAAAGGTTCCTTCCTTTGCCTCGGAACGAAAAGCGGCAATAACACGGCTAGGCTTTGCCGCTTCTGCAGAAAAACTGATCGGCGGACATGATAAAAAAATTTATGCTGACTACTATCTACTGCAAGAATAGTATTGAAGATGCAGAAAAATAGAGCGGGTGAAAAAGAAAACTCTATGTGAATGGAAAGAACATTTGCACAGAGTTTTCTTTTTCTGTTTATTGCCTTATATCCCCGGAGATTTTTGCGATAGAGATTCTTTAAGAACCTCAAGGAACTTTCCTGCCGGTTTTGAAAAGATCTGGTATTTCTTCCAGACGAGCGTCAGTTTTATCTCCAGTTTTGGCATCAAAGGCCGGAAACAAAGACGGTCATTGCCGGACGTGTTGAGGATTTTGTCAAGAATGACAGCATACCCAAGTCCTTCATTTACAAAGAGAGAGGAATTGAAAATCAGGTTATAGGTTGCGATAATATTCAGTTTTTCCGGTGCACAGCCAAGCCATTGGGTAAGAGTTCCGCCCTGTGCTTCCTGCTGGGACAGGATCAGGGGTTGAGACCGCAGGTCTTCCGGGGTAATGAATTCCCTGTGTGCAAGAGGAGAATCTCTCCGCATCAGAACACCCCATGTGTCAGAGTATGGAAGTTCCAGCGCATTGTATTTTGTCAGATCCAGACTGCCTAAGATAAGACCAAAATCAATCAGACCCTTCTCGAGCTGCTCAAACACGAAATCTGCATTCCCGCTGGAAATGTGGTAGCGGATACCGGGATATTTGTTTTGCAGAAGATGGGCGGCTTTTGCAATAAGATGCACACCATCGGTTTCACCGGTGCCGATGTAAACGTCGCCTACGATGATGTCATCGTTCATGGTGATTTCCTGTTCTGTACGGCTGACCAGATCAAGGATTTCCTCAGCGCGCTTTTTTAAAATCATCCCTTCTTCCGTCAGTGTAACCTTTCGAGTACCCCGCGTCCCGCGGATGAAGAGCTGCTTTCCCAGTTCCTCCTCCAGATTTTTGATCTGAGTGGAAAGAGTAGGCTGTGAAAGATGAAGAGACTCAGCGGCATGAACAATACTTTGCTCTCTTACAATAGCAAGAAAGTAGCTGAGGACACGCAGATCCATAATTGATTCCTCCGATCCCTTTTCTTGTATTATAGCGAAAAGCGCTAGAGAATACAATAAATAAAATAGTTTTTTTCTATAGAATTCCATATAATATAAGTATTTGAAATGATATAGACTTGGGAATAGAATAAAGATGAACAAAAAAACAAGCAGAGAGAAGGATGGTAATTATGCAGAAAAGTGTACTGATAATATCTTCCAGTATGAGAAACAAAAGTAATTCTGAAAAGCTGGCGGAACAGTTTGCAAAAGGAGCGGAAGAAGCGGGAAACAAGGTGGAAATTGTAAAATTAAAAGGGAAAAAGCTGGCTTTTTGTCAAGGCTGTCTTGCCTGCTCTAAGACCGGACATTGTGTGATCAATGATGATGGAAATGAAATCGCGGAAAAGATGAAGCAGGCGGATGTGCTCGTCTTTGCAACACCGATTTACTATTATGAATTGAGCGGCCAGATGAAAACGATGCTGGATCGTGCGAATCCTTTGTATTTTGTAGATTATACATTCCGCAATATCTATCTGCTGACAGCAGCGGCGGATCAGGATGCCGGGACGCCGGATCGGGCGGTAAATGGTCTGGAGGGTTGGATTTCATGCTTTGAGAAGGCGAGACTTGCCGGGACATTATTTGCCGGAGGAGTAGATGCAGCCGGAGAGATTGAAGGAAACCCAGTGCTGGAGAAAGCATACGAGATGGGAAGACAGGTATAAACAATATTTCAAGGAAAACAGGAGGACAAAACAATGTTAGGAAATTTCAGCTATTCAAATCCTACAAAACTTTATTTTGGAGAGGATTCTCTTAAGTATCTCAATGAAGAACTCCCGAAATACGGGAAAAATATCATGCTTACTTATGGCGGCGGTTCTATTAAAAAGAACGGGATTTACGATCAGGTGATCGAGATATTGAAAGCGAATGGGAAGAACATTTTTGAAGATTCTGGTGTTATGCCGAATCCCACAGTACAAAAGCTCTATGAAGGATGCAGGATCGCCCGGGAGAATCAGGTGGATCTGATCCTTGCCGTAGGCGGCGGCTCAACAGCGGACTATGCGAAAGCGGTTTCCGTTTCCGCTTATTGCGAAGAAGATCCGTGGGAGAAATACTATCTCCGCATGGAGGATGTGGCCAATCAGATCATCCCAGTAGGAGTTGTACTGACAATGGTGGGCACGGGTTCTGAGATGAACGGGGGAGCCGTGATCACGAATCCGGAATCAAAGCTGAAGATCGGTCATGTCTTTGGAGAGAATGTATTTCCGAAATTTTCGATCTTAAATCCGGTATATACTTACACACTTCCGAAATACCAGATGACAGCCGGCTTCTTTGATATTATGAGCCACCTTCTGGAACAGTATTTCTCTGGAGAGGATGATAACACGTCTGACTATATTACAGAGGGACTGCTTCGCTCCCTGATCCACAGCACACGGATCGCCGTACAGGAACCGGAGAACTATGAGGCGCGCAGCAATATCATGTGGATCGCGACATGGGCGCTTAACACATTAGTGGCACAGGGAAAAACGACGGACTGGATGGTGCATATGATCGGGCAGGCAGTCGGAGCGCATACCGACGCGACTCACGGGATGACACTTTCAGCGGTATCCATGGCATATTACCGGTACATTATGAAAGATGGTCTGGCAAAATTCAGAAGATACGCAGTGAATGTCTGGAATGTCAGTCCGGATGGAAAGACTGCGGAGGAGACTGCTGAAGAAGGACTTCGTGCCATGGAAGATTATATGAAAGAGATCGGTGTTGTCATGAATTTGACGGAGCTTGGTGTAACGGAGGAAATGATCCCCGGCATCGTGAAATCCACACTGATCATGACAGGGGGGTATAAGGTGTTGGAGGCAGAAGACATAGAGACCATTTTAAAGCAGAGTATGTAGAAGGAGGGCACAAAATGGATGCAAAAATGTTAGAAGGAAAAACAGCGATCATCACAGGTGCAAGTTATGGTATGGGACAGACCATGGCGGAACTCTTTGCGGAGGAAGGGGCAAATGTCGTCCTTACGGCCAGAGGGCAGGATAAGCTCGATGAGGCAGTGGAGCGTATCCGCGCAAAGGGCGGAAATGCAGTAGGCGTAATAGCAGATGTGTGTTCCACGGAAGATACAAGAAGGGTTATGGATACGGCATTAAAGGAATTTGGGGATCTGGATATCCTGATCAATAATGCGGGAATCGGAGAGCAGAAAATGATCGATGAGACAGAGGATGACTGGATGCGGTTTGTCATGGATACAAATTTAGGAGGGCCTATGAGATATATCCGGGAAGCACTGAAGATTTTTCTCCCGAAAAATGACGGCGTGATCATCAATATTTCATCAGTGAACGGGATAAGGCCATTTTGCGGAGCGACGTATACATCTACGAAAGGGGCGCTAAACACCCTGACGAAAAATGTAGCTATGCGTCTTGTAGATACCAATATCCGCTGCAACGCAGTGGCTCCGGGAGCGACGGTAACGCCGGCGCATCTGGCAAATAAGGCAGGGGAGCAGCCGGGAGGAGCAAAGATGCTGGAATACAGCGGCCATTATGTCTATTTCCCCGGCCCGGAGTGTGATCCCATGGATCAGGCATATGCGTGTCTTTATCTTGCAAGCAAAATGGGACGGGCGGTACGCGGACAGGTGCTGCAGGTATGTAACGGGGCATTTCTGTAATAAGCGGAGAACGAAAAAGGCGAGGACGACATGAAAAAAAGACCATATATTCTTTCCCTGACAGTTCTAGCGGCAGCCGGGATTCTGATCACCGGATGCAGCCGGGCAGGCAGGGAAGAAGAAAGCGGGACACAGGGTGAAACAGATATGACGCATCAGAAGGAGGAATTGAGCAGCACGTTTATCACTCCTACAGATGATATTACAGAACTGGAGGAAGGACTCTCCATTGTGCGCTATGAAGGGAATTACGGATTTGATGGATTTCTGGAGCAGGGCGGCGCAGATTCCGACGCAGGAGTTGTAGAGTATGTCAGTGGCCGGATCATGGGCAATCTCCCGGGACTGATCTTCGGCGGGGATCCATTTGGCTGTAGTACCCTGTCCGTACAGGGGGCAGACGGCGGATATCTTTTCGGAAGGAACTTTGACTGGGACACCTGTAATGGACTGATCATCAGCTCAAGACCGGAGAATGGATATGCGTCTGTTTCCACAGTGAATATGGACTTTATTCAGGCGGGAGGGGTAGATATCTCCGGACTGCCGGACCGTGTACAGGCGGCAGTTGGACTTTATGCGCCCCTTGACGGTATGAATGAGGAAGGGCTGGCTGTTTCTGTAAACATGATTCAGGATTCGGAAACAATTAACCAGAATACAGGGAAACCGGATCTGACGACCACAACAGCAGTTCGGCTGCTTCTTGACCGGGCGGCAGATGTGAATGAAGCAGTGGAGCTTCTTGGACAGTATGACCTGCATGCTTCTATGACCATGATGATTCATTTTGCATTGTCGGATGCTTCCGGCAGAAGTGTCGTAGTGGAATATGTGGATAACGAGATGACAGTGACAGAGACAAAGGTGGTAACAAACTTCTATCTGACAGAAGGAGAAAAATATGGCATCGGCACTTCCCAGTCCCATGAGAGATACGACATCCTGCAGCAGATACTTGCCGGACAGGAAAGCATGACAGAAGCTGGGGTCAGAGACGCATTAGACAGTGTAAGTAAGGATAACTTCGGTGATGAGTTCGCCTCTACGGAGTGGAGCATTGTCATGAATCAGGAAACAAAGGAGCTGACTTATTTTCACAGAGAGAAC
>ERZ1643251.4487-NODE-4487-length-12114-cov-27.813749_pt1 | contig 12114 bp, 7 predicted proteins | sample MGYA00579261_ERZ1643251 | MGnify/ENA primary metagenome ERZ1643251 (study PRJEB29033, sample SAMEA4952267) | chicken gut metagenome | biome: Broiler Chicken; feature: Gastrointestinal Tract; material: Caecum | place: Ireland | collected 2018 | study: Broiler... | reverse complement strand
GCCATTTATTTTTTCCAGATGAATCATTCTATTTACCTCCACAAGCTCTAATTTGCGAGCGGTTCATAAAGATCTGAAGTTTTCAGTCTGATCGCTTTCATCTTTCTCCTATCCGCACAAGACGTGCGATTTTATGTATTCCTGCGACCAGTATAACACAGCGTTTTGTTGGCTTCTTGCAAAATTATGTACGCTTTGATAAAATGTTTACCTTATCCCTGCTGCGAGGCGGAGGAGGTGCGGAGCGAGCCGTCGATGAGGACAAAACACAGCAGCGCGCAGACCGCGTATGCAAGGAAGAGAAGGAACGCCGCGAACGGGATGCTCCACGAAGCGATGAGAGAAAGCACGGGAAGGAGCACGTTGTCCGTCAGGAACGGGAAGATAAAAAAGGTGCATGCAAGAAATGCAAGGACGGGAACGGCGATGCGGGCTCCCTGCGGCAGCGTGTATCCGATCGCGGGGAGCGCAATCAAAAAGAGCAGTTCGAACGCCGCCCAGGCAAGGAGGATGAGGACAAGTTCCAAATAGAGGACGGGCTCCGAGCTCAAAAAGGCGTAGACGGCGGAGAAGATATCCTGCGCGCTCACCCCGAACAGCGGGATGAGATCGACGGCGGGAAGGAGCAAAAATACCGAGGCAAGCAGCACCCCTCCCCCGAGGAGCAGGAAGCAATAGCCCATAAAGAAATGCGCCGTGACCTGTTTGCGCGAGACAGCGAGGCGGGCGGAGTTGGGTGCGGGGTTGGGCGACGGGGTCTGCGCGGGAGCAGGCTCGGGTGCGATGGGCGCGGAAGACGGCTCCGCTGCCGCATTCCCTTCCGCAGCCTTCGGCGCCGCAGGAGCGTATAAAAGGCGCGAAAAGCGCACGAGCGCGATGATGAGGGGCGAAAGCAGCGCCGCCGCGCCGCCAAGCCAGGCGAGCAGCGTGAACAGCGTGCGGAGGAATACCTCGTTCATGAGCCAAAGGCGCACGAGGAGCGTGAAGACGAGCGCCGGAACGGCAGACGACACAAAGGCGATGAGATATGGTCTGAGCTCAGTGAGGACGCGGCTCTTCATATATTGGCCTCCTTATCATAGGGCTTGGAGCGGGATATGGGGATCGGGCGGGTTCCGCTTGGGCGGGTTCGCTTGGGAGGATTCGCCGTCACGGGCAGGCCGCCGTGAGCAGCGAAAGTTTACTCTTCGCGGAGCAGGCGCTTTAAGATATACTCGCAGGCGATGCGGCAATGCTCGTAGGTGAGCCCGCCCTGGAAGTACGCCGTGTAGGGCTTGCGGATGGGCGCATCGGCGGAGAGCTCGATGCTCGCCCCTTGCACAAAGCTGCCTGCCGCCATAATGACTTTACAGTCGTAGCCGGGCATATCCCACGCTTCGAGATGGACGAAACTATCGACGGGAGAGCACTCCTGCACCGACTGGATGAAACCCGTAAGTTCCGCTTCCGTGTTGAAGCGAACGGCGCGGGTGATATCGGCGGGCAGCTTATTGGCAGAAGGGAAGTTTTCATATCCCAAAGCATCGAGGCACGCGCCGATGAGGAGCCCCCCTTTGAGCGCCTGCGCGACGGTGTGCGGCGCGAGGAAGAGCCCCTGATAGTAGTACTGATAGCCGTAGGCATAGGAGCCGACCTCCCCGCCGACGGAGGGCGCGGTGAGACGGTTTTCGATGCGCGTGATGCACCCCTCTTTGCCTGCGATGTAGCCGCCCGTGGGAGCGAGCCCGCCCCCGGGATTCTTGATGAGAGAGCCGACGATGACGTCTGCCCCCACTTCGGTGGGTTCGCGCGTTTCGACGAATTCGCCGTAGCAGTTATCGACGAAGATGACGCCCTCAAAGCCCGCGGTGCGGACGAGGGAGCACATTTTTTCGATCTCTTCCACCGTGAAGGCGTCGCGGAGCTCATAGCCGCGCGAACGCTGGATGTAGACCATTTGATAAGTTTTTTGAGAAAGGGCGGCGCAGACGGCCTCTTCATCGACCTTGCCATCTTGGGTGAGAGCGACCGTCTCGAAACCGATCTTATAATCTTTGAGCGAGCCGTTCCCCTCCCCCCAGACGACGCCGCGAAGCGTATCGTACGGCGTGCCCGTGATGCAGAGAACGCTGTCAGAAGGCACGAGCAAGCCGAAGAGGGCGACGGTGAGGGCGTGCGTGCCCGAAAGGAGCACGGGAGAGGCGATGGCGCGCTCCGCCCCGAAGGCACGCGCAAAGACGCGGCCGAGTGTGTCCCTCCCCTCGTCGCCGTAGCCGTAGCCCGTCGAAGGGGCGAAGTGACGGAGCGCGATCATCTCCTCGCGGAACGCATCGAGCACTTTGCGCTGGTTGAAGAGCGACGTTTCGTCGATCAAAGAAAAGCGGGAGGAGAGCGCTTTCTCCTCAGCCGCGATGAGTTCAATTGCCTTCATAGAGCGAACAAACCTCCTGCGCCAATTCCTCAACGGGCTTGGGCGCGAGCCAGACGACATTGCGTTTTCTTAAATATGTTAACTGCCGTTTGGCGTAATTGCGTGTATTTTTCTTGATTATGTCTGACATAGCATTGATTTTGTCTGACATAGTACTATGCAAATCGCTGTTTTTTAAGATCTCGACCACTTCTTTGTAGCCGATGCCCTGCATGCATTGGGCATTTTCGGAAATTCCGCTATTAAGAAGCCCTTCCACTTCTTCGACGAGCCCAGACTTTATCATCCCGTCGACGCGGGCGTCGATGCGGGCGTAGAGCGCCTCCCGCGGGTAGTCCACCCCCACCGCAAGGACAGGAAGGCGGGGGATGCGCTCGTCGTGCTGTTCGGACTTGCGCTTTCCCGTGAGTTCGTATATTTCGAGCGCGCGGATGACGCGCTTTTTGTCGTTGGGGTGCAATACTTCGGCGGAGGCGGGGTCGATCTCCTGAAGGAGCGAAAAGAGCGCCTCTTTCCCCTCCTGCTCGAAAATCGCCTCGTACTTTTTTCGGACAGCTTCATCAGCGGGCGCGCCGCCCAAGGTACGCTTGTAGAGGAGCGCATCGAGATAGAAAGAAGTGCCGCCGACTATGATGGGCACTTTGCCGCGGGCGATGATGTCTTCCAGAATGGGAAGGGCGAGGCGTTCGTAATCGCTTGCAGAGAAGCTTTCGGTGGGCGCGACGACGTCGATCATGTAGTGCGGGATGCCCCCCATCTCCCCTTTCGAAGGCTTTGCAGTGCCGATGTTGAGCCCTTTGTAAACGAGGAGGGCGTCCGCCGAAACGATCTCGCCCTTCAGACGCTTTGCGCATGCAACGGAGAGCGCCGTCTTGCCCGACGCCGTGGGGCCTGAGATGACGAGCGCCTTCATACGATCCTCTTGAAGAGCTTTTCAAAGTCGCTCTTTTTCATTCTGACGACGGCGGGCCGCCCGTGCGGGCATTTCAAGCCCATGTCGCCGTCCATATCCGAAAGCAGACGCTTTGCCTCCTCTTCTGTGAGCCGTTCGCCGCCCTTGACCGCCGCTTTGCACGCCATCGTGGCGAGTTTATCGCGGGCGATCTCAGAAAGGCGGATGGCGCGGAGCGATTCCATCGAGGAGAGCACTTCGCGGAAGAACGCCTCGATATCCATGCCGAAGAGATCGAGCGGCACCGCAGAGACTTTGACGGACGTGCCGCCGAATTCGTCGATGTCGAACCCGAGGGCGCGGAGAGCCTCGAACTGCGAGGTGAGGAAGGAAAATTCCTGCGCGTTGACTGTGAGGATATAGGGCATGAGCATGGGCTGGGAGAGCGGCGTGCGCGCTTCGCACTTATTCTTGAGCTTTTCGTAGATGAGCCGCTCGTGCGCCGCGTGCTGATCGATAAAGTATGCCTCATCGCCGCGTTCGAAGATGAGATATGTTTCGAAGAGTACGCCGCGAAAGATGAGCGTTGCAGGGTCGATCTTCTGCTGTTTTGCCCTTTCGTCGCGCTCCAAAAGGTATTTTTTATTCTCTTCGAAGGCGTCTTCCTGCTCTTCCTGCGGGGCGGGGCGCGAAGAAGCCAGGGGCGAGCGCACTTCGAAGGTGTTGGGCTTCTCCTCTTCGAGGGCGCGAACGCGATCGCGGCCGTGAAGTTTGGGGATCTCGAATGCAATCTCCTTTTTCGCTTCTTCCACGCTCATGCGGGGAACAGGCTTGGCGGTTTGGGGCGTTGCAGCGGGGTTGGAGGCCGCGGCGGGCGAAACCGATTGCGCGGGCGAAGCTTTGAAAGCAGACGCGGGTGAGGGCGCAGCGGGCTTGAAAGCAGCCTGAAAGGCGGGCGCTTCGGGCGAAACGGGCTTGGAAGGCGCGGGCTGCGCAGCGGGTGCAGGGGCGCGTTCGGAAGCCTCGGGAAGGGGCGAGACAGCCCCCTTGTTCTTCCCCACGGTGGAGGAGATGGCGGGCGAAATGTATTCGAGCGCCGCGGAGCTCCCGTCGAGCACCGCCGAGATGACGGAATACACCGTGCCGTAGACGATGCGGTTATCGGCAAAGCGGACGTCCGCCTTGTTGGGGTGCACGTTGACGTCGACGACCTCGGGCGGCACTTCCAGAAAGAGCACATAGAAGGGATACTGCCGCTTCATGAGGTAGCTCCCGTAGGCGTTGGTGACGGCGAGCGCGACCGTCTGATTGACGATGTATCTGCCGTTCAAAAAGAGGCTCTGATAGCTTCGGTTGGGCTTGTTGTAGGCGCGGTTGCCGATATACCCCCAAAGGCGCATGCCGTGCTTTTCGGCGCGGATGGAGATGCAGTTTTGAAGCGTCCCCGCACCGTACACGACGGCGAGCGCGCTTTCGAGCCCGTCGCCGAAGGAGCGGTAGCGCACCTTGCCGTTGACGAGATAGGTGAAGGAAATTTCGGGGCGGGAGAGCAGGAAGCGCGCCATGATGGCGGTGATGTCCCCTTCCTCGCTCGCGTCACTCTTTAGGAATTTGAGGCGGGCGGGCGTGTTGAAAAAGAGCTTTTCAACGGTGACGACGGTGCCCTCCGCGCCGCCTGCGGGAGCGATCTCGCCGAAGACGCCCCCTTCCACGGTGAGCGAATATGCTTCCTCCCCCTTCGCGCGGGAGAGGATGGTCGTCTTGGATACGGAAGCGACGGAAGCGACCGCCTCGCCGCGGAAACCGAGCGTAAAGATGGCGGCAAGGTCGTCCGCCGTCTTTAATTTGCTGGTGGCGTGCGGCAGGAAGGCGGCTTTTAAGTCCTCTTTGCGGATACCCGAGCCGTTGTCCGTCACGCGGATGAGCTTCTTGCCGCCGCCCTCCGCTTCGACGGTGATCTCCGTCGCGCCCGCGTCGATGGCGTTTTCGACGAGCTCTTTGACGACGGAGTAAGGCCGATCGACGACCTCGCCTGCCGCGATGCGGTTATAGACTTCGGGGGGCAGAATGTTGATCATTTATTCTCCTTCCAGCGCACGATGAGCTGAAATGCCGCCATGGGCGTGAGGGTGTTGATGTCGAGCGCGGCAAGCTCGTCAAGGACGGGGCTGCTCTCCGCCTCGGGCCCGGGCTCTTCGGGCTCTTGGGAGATCGTTTGTGCCCCGCGCGCGAGGTCGTTCTTTTCGAGCTTCTTTAAGATGCGTTTGGCGCGGGACGTGACTTCTTCGGGCACGCCCGCAAGGGAAGCGACTTCGACGCCGAAACTGCGCGACGCCCCGCCCCGCACGATCTTGCGCAAAAAGACGATGGAGCCGTTGACTTCGCGGGCGTTTATTTTATAGTTCTTGACGCCTTCGAGCCGCCCTTCGAGTTCGGTGAGTTCGTGATAGTGCGTTGCAAAGAGCGTCTTTGCGCGGATCTTTTCGTTGAGATACTCGATGACCGCCCACGCGATGGAGAGGCCGTCGTAAGTGCTCGTACCGCGGCCCACTTCGTCGAGGATGAGAAGGGAGCGGGAAGTGGCGTTCCGTAAAATGTTGGCGACTTCCGTCATTTCGACCATGAAGGTGGAGCGGTCTAAGATGAGATTATCGCTCGCGCCGATACGGGTGAAAATGCGGTCGATGAGCGGCACGCGCGCCCGCTTTGCCGGCACGAAACAGCCGATATGCGCCATGAGCGCGATGAGCGCCGTCTGGCGGAGGTAGGTGCTCTTGCCCGCCATGTTGGGGCCCGTGATGACCATCGTGCGGTTTGTTTCGCCGTCCAAAAGGCAGTCGTTGGGCACAAAGCGGTCTTTGGAGAGCGCTTCGACGACGGGATGGCGGCCGTCCTCTATTTCAAGCGCGCCGTCCTCGGCGATCTCGGGGCGGCAGTACTTATTTTCCTTCGCAACGACGGCGAAGGCGAGGAAGCAGTCGAGCTGCGCAACGGCGGAGGCGAGCTGCTGGAAGACGGGGATATTTTGGGAGAGGACGGACAAAATTTCGTCGAAGAGCTCCTCTTCGAGGCGGCGGGAGCGCTCGTCGCTGCCCAAAATCTTGCTTTCGAGCTCTTTGAGCTCTTCCGTCGTGTAGCGTTCGCCGTTCGTGAGCGTCTGGCGGCGCACATAGGAATACGGGACTTTCTCCTTGAAGGAATTGCTCACTTCGATATAGTAGCCGAACACGCGGTTGAAGCCCACTTTCAAAGTGCGGATGCCCGTGCGTTCGCGCTCGCGCGCTTCGAGCTCGGCGATGAGGGTGCGGCTCTCCGACTTGACGTCGCGGAGGGAATCGAGCGTTTTGTTGTAGCCGCGGCGGATGAAATTCCCCTCTTTGCGCGTCGTCGCCGTCTCGGAAATGGCGCTGTCTAAAAGAGCGCAAATTTCGCGCGTATCGGCAAGGTCGGAGGCGATGGCGCGGAGAAGTTCGGAGGAAAAGCCCGTCAGCTGCATTTTAAGCGAAGGGATGGCGGCGAGCGAACGGGAGAGCGAGATGCAGTCCTGCGGCTGTAAATTGCCGTTGGAGATGCGCCCCGTGAGGCGTTCGATATCGCGCATGCCGCCCAACAGATCGGAGATGCCCATGCGGACGACGGTGGCAGAGGCAAGCTCTTCGACGGCGTCGAGGCGGCGGTCGATCTTCTCCTTATCGAGAAGCGGCGTGATGAGCATGGAAGCGAGCTTCCTGGCGCCCATGCCCGTGCGCGTCTTATCGAGGAGCCATAAAAGCGAGCCGTAGCGCTTGCCCTCGGCGTTGTTTTTTAAGATCTCCAAATTGCGGACGGCGACGGGATCGAGCGTCATATAGCCCGCGCTCTCGGAAAGGGTCAGGCGGTTGATGTTGGAAAGGGCGTGCTTCTGCGTTTCGCGAAGATATTCGAGAAGCGCGCCCGCCGCAATGGCGACCATGGGCTTTGCGTCGAGCCCCAACGCTTCCAAAGACGCCGCATGGAGCTGTTCTTTGAGGTTTTTTTCGGCGGAACTAGTTGCAAACGCCCACGGGAGATAGCAGGAAAAGGCGGGCAGGAGATGGCGCTCGACTTCTTCGCTCTCCTTGACGTCGAGGAGAAGTTCGTCGTTGCAGATGATCTCGGCGACGGAGAGATTGACAAGGTGCGACAAAAGCGCCTCTTTATCCTCTTCGCACGAGGCGCTAAATTCGCCCGTCGTGATATCTGCCCACGCGAGGGCGTACTGCCCCGAACGCTTGACGGCGCAGGCGATGTAGTTGTTCTTGCGCTCATCCAGAAGGCCGTCTTCGATGAGCGTGCCCGCCGAGACGACGCGGATGACGTCCCGCTCCACCATGCCGCGGCCCGCTTCCTTGGGATCGGAGAGCTGTTCGCAGATCGCGACCTTCTCTCCCAGAGAGACGAGCTTGGAGATGTACGTCTCCGCCACGTGATAGGGAACGCCGCACATGGGCGCGCGCTCTTCGAGCCCGCAGTCCCGCCCCGTGAGCGTAAGATCGAGGAGCTTGGAGACGCGCACGGCGTCGTCGAAGAACATCTCGTAAAAGTCGCCGAGACGATAGAAAATGACGCAGTCTTTGTACTGCTCTTTGACTTTGAGATAGTGCTCCATCATGGGAGAGAGAGCCATAGATGTCCTCCTAAGTATATCAAGTTAACAAATGAGAATGCGGCACAGGATTGCGACGGAGATCTTTTTCAAACCAAAGTACCGAACAAAGAGATGCCGTTGGCGCGTTCGACGCGCAAATCCACAAACTCGCCGATGACGTTCTTCTCGCTTGCAAAATAGCCCATGCGGCCCGCTTCGTTGCGGCCTAAATACAGCCCCTTCTTTTCGTCGTAGTCCTCGCACAGAATTTCCGTGACTTTGCCGACATATTCGAGCGATTTGAGCCGCGTGTTTTCGTTGACGGCGTCGACGAGGCGCATGATGCGCTCTTTTGAGACCTCTTCGGGGATGCGCCCTTCCATCTGAGCCGCCTTGGTGCCCGTGCGGGGGGAGTAGACGAAGGTGAAGGCGGAGGAAAAGTCCGCCTCTTTGACGAGGGAAAGCGTTTGAAGGAAGTCCTCCTCCGTCTCCGTCGGGAAGCCGACGATGAGATCGGTCGTGACGGCGCAGTTCGGGATGAGTTCGCGCAGCATTTTGATCTCGCTCATGTATTTTTCGCGCGTGTAGCGGCGGTTCATGAGAGCGAGGATGCGGTCGCTCCCCGCCTGCACGGGAAGATGGAGCAAATTGCAAATTTTATCGTGCTTTCTCATGACGAGGGCGAGCTCTTTTGTGAAATCTTTGGGGTGCGACGTCATGAAGCGCAGGCGGAATTTGCCCTCGATGCGAGCGCAGCGGTCCAAAAGCTCGGAGAAGGACATGCCGCCCTGCCCGTCGCTGTTGTATGAATTGACGTTTTGGCCCAAGAGCGTGATCTCTTTGTACCCCTCGGAAACGAGGCTTTCGACTTCTTCTAAGATGACTTCCGCCCTGCGGGAGCGCTCTCTGCCCCTCACATAGGGCACGATGCAGTAGGTGCAGAAGTTGTTGCAGCCGTAGGTGATGTTCACCCAGGCGTTGGGATAGCTCGTGCGGACGGGCGTGATGTGATCTTCCGTCTCTTTTCGTTCGGGAAGGACGGAGACCTGCTTTTTGCGCTTTTCGCGCAAGGTATCGATGAGGGCGCCGAGCTCCGCGACGTTGTGCGTGCCGAAGATGATGTCGATGAAAGGAAACTTCTCTTTGAGAAGCTGCGCCTTGCCCTCTTCCTGCGCCATGCAGCCACCCACGGCGACGATGAGCTCTTTTTTGCGCTTTTTGAGCTTTTTTAAGTTGCCGATGTTGCCGAAGGCATGGTTTTCTGCGTTTTCGCGGATGCAGCAGGTGTTGAAGACGATGATATCTGCCTCTTCCTCGCTTTCGACGGGGGTCTCATACCCCTTTTCGCGGAGGATGCCCGCGATCTTTTCCGACTCGTGGACGTTCATCTGGCAGCCGTATGTGACGATATGATAGTTCAAAGCGTGGAAAAGACCTCCCCTACTTTTTCGTGGATAACAAGTTCACACTCGCCGTCCAAAGGCGTTTTGTCGCGGTTGATGAGCACGAGGTGCTCGCCGCGGAAATAGTTCAAAAAACTTGCGGCGGGGTAGACGGAGAGCGACGTGCCCGCCACGATGAGAAGATCGGAGGACGCAATGGCGCGGACGGCGCCGAGGATGGTGTTCTCGTCGAGCGGTTCGCCGTAGAGGACGACGTCGGGCTTGATGATGCCGCCGCATTCGCAGCGGGGAATGCCCGTGCTCTTTTGAATGTATTCCGCCGAAAAGCGCTTGCCGCAGGAAAGGCAGTGATTGCGGTAAATGCTGCCGTGGAGTTCATAGACGCGTTTCGAGCCCGCCTTCTGATGGAGACCATCGATGTTCTGCGTGACGACGGCAAGGAGCTTTCCCTCCTGCTCCCATTCGGCAAGCTTTTTGTGCGCCGCGTTGGGCTCGGCGTTCAAGGGGAGCATTTTATCGCGGTAAAAGCGGTAAAATTCTTCGGTGTGCGAATAGAAGTAGGTGTCGCTCAAAATGGTTTCGGGCGGGACGGAATACTTTTGGTTGTAGAGCCCGTCTTGAGAGCGGAAGTCGGGAATGCCGCTCTCCGTCGAGACGCCCGCGCCGCCGAAAAAGACGATACGGGAACTGTTTGCGACAAGTTCTTTGAGTGTTGCCATGCGCCTTTTCCTCCTAAGTAACAATTATAGCACAAAATGCGCTGTTTTTCAACCTGTGCCGCCGACCACGTGCGATTTTTTTGCAAAAAAGCACATACTGCGGGCAATGAAAGTTTTCGGGAAGATCATGCTCATTGTGGGAGCGGCGCTCCTTATCGCCCTTGCCGCCTTCGTGCTGTTTGCGCTTATTGCAACGGCGAACGTAAAACTCGAGCCAGAGAAACTGCACACGGAGAGCGCGCAGGTGCAGCTCCTTGCAAGCGACGGCGAAAAGATCGCATCTCCCAAGCAATATGTGGGGCTTGAAACGCTGCCTTCGCATCTTCCCGCCGCGTTTGTGGCGGTCGAGGACAAGCGCTTTTATGCGCACGGGGGGTTGGACGTTTTGCGCATCGGGAAAGCGGCGCTCAAAAATATCGCGAGCTTTTCCTTCCGCGAGGGAGCTTCGACCATCTCGCAGCAGCTCATCAAGAACACCCATCTTTCGGGGGAGAAGACCATCCGCCGCAAGCTCAAAGAATGGAAGCTGACGCGGCAGCTGGAAAAAAATTATTCGAAGGAGCAAATTTTGGAGCTCTATCTCAACTCCATTTACTTCGGGCACAGCGCCTTCGGCGTGGGGAGCGCCGCGCAGTACTACTTCGGAAAGGACGCGGGCGAACTTGTGCCCGCCGAGAGCGCCATGCTGGCGGCTTTGGTGCGCTCGCCCAACCGCTACTCCCCCTTCCGAGACGAGGCGGCGTGCAAAGAGCGGCGCGATCTGGTGCTCGCCCTCATGGAAGAGCAGGGCGTTTTGTCGGCGCAAGAGGCGAAGGAGGCGAAGGAGACCCCCCTCCCCCAAACGCCGCACGAAAATAAGACTTCGAGCTATGTGCAGCTCGTGTTTGAAGAACTTTCCGAAGTATTCCCCGAGCTTGCGTCGGAGGATAAGCTCGTCGTCGAGACGTACTTCGACCGCGCGCTGCAAGAGAAGATGGAAACGTATCCCGCCGAGAGCGGCTGCGCGCTGATCGCGGCGGAGAATAAGACGCATGCGCTCATCGCCTATCATACGACGGCGGGAGAGATACGAAGGAGCCCCGCTTCTCTCATCAAGCCTTTGGGGGTATATGCACCCGCCCTCGAAGAAGGGCTGCTCTCCCCCGCGACGCCGCTTCTCGACGAGCCCGTCTCGTACGGAGGGTACTCCCCCAAAAATTACGACGGGAAGTGCGTGGGCTATGTAAGCGCGCGGGAGGCGCTTTCTAGAAGCCTCAACATCCCCGCCGTCAAGGTGATGAATAGCCTTTCGCCCCAAAAGAGCGCTCGGTATCTGCGGGCGATGGGGCTGCCCGTTCCCAAAGAGGACGAAACGCTCCCCCTCGCCCTCGGCGGGATGCAGGAGGGCTTTACGATGAAAGAGCTTTCATCCGCCTATTTGACCCTCTCGGACGGCGGACTGTTTGCGCCCGCGAAATGCATCAAGCGCGTTCGGGACGAAAGCGGGAGCGTGCTCTATGAACGGGCGGAGGAAAAGCGGCGCGTCTTTTCGGAAGAGACGTGCTATCTCCTTTCCGACATGCTGCACACGGCGGCGACGGAGGGCACGGCAAAGAAACTCAGGACGCTCCCCTATTTCGTGAGCGCCAAAACTGGCACGGGCGGAACGGAAAAAGGCAACACGGACGCCTATGCAATGGGATATACGTCGGAGCATACCCTCGGCGTGTGGCTCGGGAACAGCGACAATTCCCCCATCTCCGCAACGGGCGGAGGCGAGCCTGCGAACGAGCTCCATGCGCTTTTTAAGGCGCTCTATCGGGAGAGACAGCCCGCTCCTCCCGCGCGCCCCGAGGGCGTTGTGGAAGCGGCGCTCGACAAAGAAGAATATGAAAACAAGCACCGATTGGTACTCGCCGACCCTGTGGCGCCCGCCGTTTTGACGACGAAAGAGCTGTTTTCCGCCGCGCATCTTCCGCAGACGGTGAGCGACCGCTTTTCGATGCCGCGCATCGAAACCCCGCACATTTTTGTGAAAAACGGGGTGGTCTGCATCCGATTATGTCTGACACAGTACTATGATTACGAGGTAAAACGCGAAGGCG
>ERZ1643251.4484-NODE-4484-length-12116-cov-4.462151_pt1 | contig 12116 bp, 14 predicted proteins | sample MGYA00579261_ERZ1643251 | MGnify/ENA primary metagenome ERZ1643251 (study PRJEB29033, sample SAMEA4952267) | chicken gut metagenome | biome: Broiler Chicken; feature: Gastrointestinal Tract; material: Caecum | place: Ireland | collected 2018 | study: Broiler... | reverse complement strand
TGCATTCATCTTCGCTGACGATTTCTTTCATGGCATCCGCCAGAGTCTGGTACTTCCATGGACGATCTTTGTTGGCAAGATATTTATAGAAGCTTTGGCGGCTGACATCAAGCATACGGCAATAAAATGCGGTTTTCCCTTTGATCCTGCCGTCCTCTACAGAGTTTGAAATTCTCTATCTGTTAGCAAACAATCCAGGCAGAGTGTTTAGTAAGGAGCAGATTTATGGTATTCTTTGGAAAGAATCGTATTCCGGCGATTACAACATCGTTATGAGCCATATCCGCAACATACGGGAAAAGATAGAGGATAACCCTGGCAAGCCAGTTTACATTCAAACGGTCTGGGGAGTTGGCTATCTATTTAATCAAAAAATGGTCAATAGTATTAACTTAAGTGACGATGAGAATAGAATAATCTTCATAATTGAAAGCTGTAAAATTCCACGTTGAATTTTACAGCTTTCTTACGTATAATATATATAAGTGAAGAAATTATATTAAGTGAAGGAAGTTGATTTTATGCCGAATATATTACCAGTATCCGATTTAAGAAATTATAATGAAGTATTGAAAAATTGCCAGGTTGGAGAACCTGTGTTTTTGACCAAAAATGGTAGAGGAAAGTTTGTGATTATGGATATTGAGGATTATGAGCGTGAGAAGGCTGAGAAAAAGCTGCTTATGAAGCTACAGGAAGCAGAAGAAGCAGTTAAGGATGAAAGCACCTGGATGAGTTTGGATGAACTGAAGAAATCTGTCGGGTTATAGCCTATGATGAAATTACGGATTAACCCTATTGTGGCAGAGGATTTGAAGAACATTAAAGAGTATATTGCGGAAGACAATGAAGAAATGGCAGTAAAGATCATTCAGGAGATATATGCCCGAATTGATAATATACAGCAATTCCCATATATGGGAGCTGACCTTGCTAAGAGGGTCAGTTTCCGGACGGATTATAAATATGTGATATGTGGGAATTATGTTGTGCTGTATAAGATTGGGAAAGAGTATGTGGAGACTTACCGGGTTGTAAATCGGTATCAGGATATTACAAAGATTTTTGACTAGTAGATTAATTTGGAAAGTTTTTGTGAATATCCAAGCGCTTAGGAAATGATGGGTAGGAGTAATATTGGCAACATTGTGGTTGGGATATAAAGATTTGTATGCAACGGGTATGTTTAGGGCAGATAACGATGAAGATACCATTACTGTGGAGTGGTATCTAAAGGTATATAATAGGTGGACGTCGGAAAATAGAGCATCACAAGTTAATGTTAATTTTAATTTCTACAAATCAATATCCGGATGTGACTGTAAAAAAGAAACGTGGGAAAGCACCTACAATTGATTTTTGCTTTAGAGCATGGAATAGGGATGAAGGTTATTTTGGTGCAGAATGTAAAAGACTAAAATCCAATAATGCCAAGATTTTACAAGAGTATGTGGACAATGGATTAATGAGATTTGTAAATGGTAAATATAGTTTAATGTGTAGTGAATCTGCAATGATTGGCTATATTCAAGAGGGAACTATTAAAGAAATTGTTGATAAATTGAAGGTGCTATTAGCCGCAAATACAAGATTAGAAGAACAATTATTACGTGAGGTAAGAGAAGAGAACCCACAATATAAGTCTGCTCATAATAGGGAAATAAATAATCAAACAATTACAGAACATCATTTATTTTTCGATTTTGTTGTATAATAGGGTTGTTGCGCTAAGACTTCTTTGCAGAAAGAAACTCAAAAAAGTTGTAAGGTGTTGTGAGCCAAGTATAATGAGGTTGTTGGTTTGGTGAATAGCTGTGAAGACAGATTTTTTAAATTTGATGTAGAAATTATTAGACTTATTAAGAATGGGGGATGTTTTATGATAGAAAAAGAAGAAAAACAGCTTTTAGATGAGATAATGAAAGACTCGTCACCAGTTTTATTTTTGGGTGCAGGTTTTTCTAAAGGGTCAAAAAATGAAAATAATACGCTTGATGGTAAAGGCATATGGAATCTTATCTTAGAGTCTTTGGTACTAAAGAAGGCGGATGAATCAGATATCGATGAAATAAAGGGTTATAACTTAAGACGTTTATGTGAATATGTTTATACATTATATGGTGGAAAAAAAGAGCTTACGGAATTACTTACATCTTGTTTTAAAGGAACTAAACCTGATGGAAATAAATTTCATTTGAAATTGACTTCATATCCATGGAAGAAAATTTTCACGGTCAACATTGATGATTTGATAGAAAATATGGTATTTTACATTTCAATGTTTGACCAAGGAAGAAATTCTAGAGAGGCGCTTTAAGCTCGAACATAGGCAAATAGAGAAGATATATTTGTCAGTAAAAGAAAATTATATGGATATTAGTTATTATTGGTTGCAGATGGGATTACTTTTCCAGAAAAGAGAGGATTATATTTCATCCTATAATTACTTGGAAAAGCATCTAGTATAAGACCTAATTCTTATAAAATCCAATATGCATTGGCACGAAATTTTTTAAGACATGCAAACTGCGAAAAACTTGTTTACAAAAGGTGAAGAAAAGATGAAGAAATTAATCGATAGTAAGGATTACGGAAAAGAGAAGGCAAAACCGTTTTCTGTTACTTGCTATGTATCAAAGAAAATCAAGTTTATGATGAAATTTAATATTGTTCCTTCGGATAAGGAATTGCAGTATCTAATTAATTCACTTGATAGTGTAAAAAATTCCATGGACGATTATATGGAGACAGTATATAAATCCTTTTATGCTTTTTTAGTAAATATTCATAAGCAGGACATGATTAGAATGGATTTTTCAAGTCCTTATTTGAAATATATAGGTAATCCTGTAACGGTATGGAAAAAGAATTGAAAAATTGTTATAATCATCCGTGTGGCAAAAAAGGATTTGACTCAGGTAAGGAGTGAAACACTATGGCGGCGAAAAAATATTATGCTGTGAAAAAAGGGCGGACAACAGGTATTTTCACAACCTGGGAGGAGTGCAGAGCTTCTGTGGAAGGATATGCGGGCGCAAGCTTCAGGGGCTTTGCAGATTTGCCGCAGGCCCGGGCATATCTTGAGGAGGGAACAGGGAAAAATAAACCTAAGGCTTCCCAAAACAGTCTGCTGGCATATGTGGATGGAAGTTATGACGATTCCTTGAAAAAGTATGCGTTTGGATGCGTGTTTCTTTTGTCTGATGGGAGAATTTACACAGAATACGGGAACGGCTGTAATCAGGATTCTCTAAAGCATCGGAATGTGACGGGGGAGATGCTGGGAGCCATGTATGCGGTAAGGTTTGCCATGGAGAATGGATTTGAGGCTCTGGAAATACGCTATGACTATGAAGGAATTGAAAAATGGGTGACGGGAGAGTGGAAGGCCAAAACGGAGCTGACCGCAAAGTACGCCGAGACCATGAGGCTTTGGAGTTCCCGTATCTGCCTGCATTTTACCAAGGTGGCGGCTCACGCCAATGTAAGATATAATGAGCTGGCCGACAGCCTGGCAAAGCAGGGGCTGATCCAGGGGGATGGAATCCCCAAAATACGGCGGATAGTAGAAATGGAGCCATATGAGGAAAGAGATTCGACTGAATAAATACCTGTCCCTATGCGGCATTTGCTCCCGCAGGGAGGCAGATAGGCTGATCGAGCAGGGAAGAGTCTCGGTAAATGGGAAAAGGGCCCTGCGGGGGCAAACCGTTACGGACTCGGATGAAATCAGACTGAATGGGGAAATCTTGCGGGAGCAGGAAAAAAGAGCAGTGCTGGCTTTTTACAAGCCCACAGGGGTGACTTGCACGGAAAGAGACGTCCATGCAGAAATAAAAATAACGGATATTATTTCCTATCCTGTGCGAGTCACCTATGCAGGACGTCTGGATAAGGATTCTGAAGGACTGTTGCTTTTGACGAATGATGGAGCGCTGATCGATGCTGTGATGAGAGGGGCAAACCGCCATGAAAAGGAATATGCGGTGAGAGTAAACAGAGAAATAACACCTCAGTTTATCACAAAAATGGCAGGGGGAATTTATTTGAAGGAGCTGAATCTCACCACAAGGAAGTGCCGTGTGGAGCAGACCGGAAAATATACCTTTCATATTGTTTTGACACAGGGGGTCAACAGACAGATCCGGCGTATGTGCAAAGCCTGTGGCTATCAGGTGACGGGCCTGAAAAGAATCAGGATTATGAATATTGAGCTGAAAGGACTCTGTCCCGGGGAATACAGAGAACTGTCGGAAGAGGAAATAAAAGAGCTGTATACAAAGGCAGAAATATCGGATGGATAGAATAAGCGGTAGAAAGTTCCTATCAAATATTGAATCAATGTCCGCTGAAGCGGACAGAGAGGTATGGAAATGCATTCATCTAAGGTGGAAAGAATCAAATATTTGTCAAACATTTTAAATAATGCCTCCCGGGCATATTATGCTCAGGATACGGAAATTATGACAAGCTCTACGATGAACTGACTTGTTTAGAGAGGGAAACCGGGGTGGTTTTGGCCAACAGTCCCACGGTGAGCGTTGGATATGAGGCGGTGGAGGAGCTCCCTAAGGAGCGCCATGAGGCGCCCATGCTTTCCCTGGGAAAGACAAAAAGCAGGGAAGAACTTTTAAGCTGGCTGCAGGGAAATCCTGCAATATTAAGCTGGAAGCTGGATGGTTTGACTGTTGTTTTGACATATCGTGAAGGAAAACTTGCAAAAGCAGTTACCAGGGGAAACGGAGAGATTGGGGAAGTGGTAACAAATAATGCCAGAACTTTCAAAAATCTTCCCTTAAGGATTTCCTTCCGGGGAGAGCTGGTTCTCAGGGGCGAGGCTGTGATCAGCTATTCGGAATTTGAGAGAATCAATCGGGAGATTGAGGATGTGGATGCAAAATATAAGAATCCCCGAAATCTCTGCAGCGGTTCTGTGCGTCAGCTGAACAATGAGATTACAGCAAAAAGAAATGTGGAGTTTTACGCATTTACTTTGGTGAAGGCTCAGGGAGAGGACTTTGGAAATTCTAAGCAGGCGCAGTTTGATTTTCTCGAGGCTCAGGGCTTTGACGTGGTGGAGCACCGTCTGGTGACGGAGGAGAATGTTCTTCGGACTGTAGAGGAATTTGAGAAAAAAGTTGAAACCTACGATATTCCATCGGATGGATTGGTGCTGACCTATGAGGATATTGCTTATGGGCAGTCCCTGGGAAGCACCTCAAAATTCCCGAGGGATTCCATTGCTTTTAAATGGGCCGATGAGCTTAGGGAAACAACCTTGAAGGAGATTGAGTGGAGCGCCAGCAGGACGGGGCTAATTAATCCTGTTGCCATTTTTGAGCCAGTGGAGCTGGAGGGCACAACAGTCAGTCGGGCGTCAGTGCACAATATCAGCATCCTCAAAAGCCTGAGGCTGGGGATCGGAGACAGAATTACAGTATATAAGGCAAATATGATTATTCCCCAGATTGCAGAAAATTTGACCCGCAGCGACACGGTGGAGATTCCTGAGAGCTGTCCAGTTTGCGGGGAGCCCACGCAGATTCGACAGATCAATGAGGTACAGTCTCTTTTTTGTACTAACGAAAGGTGCGCTGCAAAGCGAATAAAGGCATTTACTCTTTTCGTAAGCAGAGATGCCATGAATATCGAGGGGCTTTCCGAAGCTACTCTGGAAAAATTCATTGACAGAGGTTTTATCCATGAATATGCGGATTTGTTCCGGCTTGGTTGCTATCGGGCGGAAATTACACAGATGGAAGGATTCGGAGACAAGTCCTGCCAAAATCTTTTGGACAGCATTGAGAGGGCCAGAAATACCACACTGCCCAGAGTGATATATGGACTTGGCATTGACAATATTGGTGTTGCAAACGCCAGGATGCTGTGCCGGTATTTTGACTACAGTGTGGAACGAATGCAGAAGGCTGACGTGGAGACCTTAAGCGCCATAGAGGGCGTAGGAGAGGTTATTGCGGCGGCATTTGCAGATTATATGCGGGATCCGGACAATCTTCGGAAGATTGCAGATCTGATGCAGGAGCTGCATCTTGAGGTTCCCGAGGAGCCTCAGAGTCGTACTCTGGAAAACAAGAGCTTTGTCATAACGGGGAGTCTGAATCACTTTTCAGGCAGAAATCAGTTAAAGGAGCTTATAGAGCAGAGAGGCGGGAAGGTAACGGGAAGCGTTACAAAAAAGACGGAATGCCTGATTAATAATGACATACAGTCGGCTTCTTCCAAAAACAGGAAGGCCAAGGAACTTCAGATTCCCATCGTAACGGAAGAGGAATTTCTGGAAAAATATATTACGGAAAGCTGAGGTATTAACCATGCCCATTAAGACACAGAGCGATCTTCCGGCTAAGGAGATACTGGAAAACGAAAATATTTTTGTCATGGACGAATTTAGGGCCATTCATCAGGATATTCGACCACTGCAGGTAATTATTTTAAATATCATGCCTGTTAAGCAGGACACGGAGCTGCAGCTTTTGCGCCTTCTCTCTAACACGCCGCTCCAGGTGGACGTAACCTTTATGAATGTAAAAAACCATATCTCGCGGAATACACCGGCAAGTCATTTGAATAAATTTTATATTACTCTGGACGAGGTACGTCGTCTAAAGTTCGATGGTATGATTATCACAGGCGCCCCGGTGGAAGATATTTCTTTTGAGGAGGTGGATTACTGGGAGGAAATTTGTGAAATTATGGATTGGGCCCAGACCCATGTGACCTCCACCCTCCATATCTGCTGGGCGGCTCAGGCAGGCTTTTATCACTATTACGGCATTAATAAAAGAAAGCTTCCTCAAAAGCTGTTTGGAGTTTATGAGCATAAGGTGTCAAACCGCAAAATTCCTCTGGTAAGAGGATTTGACGATATTTTTCTGGCTCCTCACAGTCGGCATACGGAGACGCCTGCGGAGGCTATTCACTCTTGCAGGGATCTGAAGATACTGGCAGAGTCCCCGGAAGCAGGAGTATTTCTTGCCATTGCTCAGGAGGGAAGAAAAATTTTTGTAAACGGCCATCCTGAATATGACCGTTATACCCTGGACAACGAGTATCACAGGGATCTGAACAGGGGACTGCCCATTCAGATACCGTACAATTATTATCCGGGGGACAATCCGGAAGAAAGACCGCTTCTGCAGTGGCGCTCTCACAGTAATAATCTTTACAGTAATTGGCTTAATTATTATGTTTACCAGGTGACGCCCTATGAACTGTAGAAAATACCATAAAAATGGATTAAAACCAAAGGGTTACAGTGATAAGAAAGTATTCACAACAACTTGTCACTAACACTGAGACAGGGTGCAAGTGGAGACAGAGAGAGAAATTACATTTAAGGTGATTTCCTCTCTGTTTTATTATGGGCTTTAGCCTGTAGAGTGCATTGAAGCGAGTTTCTCAAGAGAAAGTCTGTGGGATGCGGACAAATTCCTGGACTCCTTATGGGTATTGCCCTTTAGGGTTTTCTTTGCTATATAAACATTTTAAGGACTTTTCGTAGGCTTTGAGAAAAATAATAGATATATTCCAAATACAATTTTAATAAGTCCATCAACAAACGCTAAAACAATGAATGGAATTGCAGGAACAAATATTCCTATTAGCGCATTAGCAGAACATAAAGCAGCAATCCCTATCATTGAAATTCCATGAACAAAATAGAATGGGATAAAATGGAGCCCAACAGCAAGGAAAGTCATCAACCAAATCATTCTCCAATTCTGCATCGGAAAAAACGGTCCTGCCGAAATGAACATGAGAGGAAACAAAATGGCGATGGAGAAAATAGCAATATTATTTTGAAATTTTGATGATTGCCCCCACGATAGTTTTGCTACTACCTTTCTGTTTATTACCGATATGTAAAATCCAACAACGAAGCCCACGGTAAATATAACGGGCTGTATCTTTTGTTCTCCCCCAAAGATGGAAGAGATTATAATAACAGCACCGATAATAATAAACCATAAGCCACAACAACGCTTGTTATTATACTCTCGAATTTCATTTTTTTGATAGCCTAAAAATCCCATTCCTTTTCCTCCTTGTATTTTGGCTTATTGTCTTACTTTCGTTCGCACTGTCGGTATTTAGTTTCGGCAGTTCCAACTATTCGGCAATCAATTTTTTCGCTAATTGCCAGAACAGATCAGCGGTTTCTTCGTCCATTGGCGAAAGCTGTTCGATCTGCCCGGCTATCATATTCATTACATCACAATGGTAAGCGTTTTTTGCTTCCATCCGGTGTTCCGGATGTTCCTTCATCAGATCGGACAGGGAAGCCGTTGTTATCTCGATAAGCTGGTTTTGTGTCATTATCTCTTTTGCCGCCGTGTCCTGAAAATAAATTCGTATCCAATCTATCAGCTTGGGAAAATTTCTGTGTTCCAACAAGCAATTAAGGATTTGCACATCAACCGCACTGGTCACAAGCCCCCTCGGATAAGCCCAGTTCGGAGATGTGTAGCTTTTACGGACGCTTACATTTGACAGACCTAAAATATAGTCCGTAGAAACATGAAATCTTTTTGCTGCCTCTATAAGAATATCACTGCTGACAGTCTTTGTTTTTCCACTGATAATCTGGCTCAACTGCGAGGGTGAGATCTCTATCTTTTTTGCCGGTTCCTTTTGTGTGATGTGGTTTCCGTTGCACAAATCGCAAATTCGCTGTCCAGGTGTTCCTGGTAAAGCCATAGATACGCACCTCATACACATACTTCCATTATACAGAATGATTGCAAAAATGCAATTTCCAAAGTGTAAACTTCATCAATGAACAGTTGTAGTGGTATACTAACCTTGTAACACCTTGTTCGGATAATATAATAAGACGAACAAGGAGATTACCATTATGACAAAAAAGCATGATGTAGAATTAAAAAACAATTAGTCAATGCTTATATGCAGGGAAAAAGTAAAAATCCATTTGGTCTAAGATGGCTTTTCAGACATTCCTCGAAGATTGTCAGGGATATGTTTTGGGAAACTTTGGAAAAACAGTGGGAGGACGTGGCAGAGCTGGCTGGAAATATTGTAAGGATGCATTGGAAATCCTTCTGAAAATATGCTATAATATAAAAAACGGGAAATATGGGAGGAGTACATATGCATATCTCAGATTTTATGGACCTGTCGCTTTTGCAGGAAATTCAGGACAGATTTTCGGATGCCACGGGTCTTGCGGCCATTGCAGTGGACGCACAGGGGCGCTACCTTACGGAAGGAAGCAACTTTACAGATTTTTGCATGAAATATACCAGGGCAAGCAAGGTGGGAAACCAAAGATGTGTGAAATGTGATAATGAATGCACCGGTACATATTACTGCCATGCCGGCCTTATGGACTTTTCCAATGATATTATAGTGGATGGAGTGAAGGTAGGGGCTATGATTGGGGGGCAGGTTCTCCCGACGGAACCGGATGAAAATAAATTCAGAGACATTGCAAAAGAACTGGGAATTGACGAGAACGCATATGTGCAGGCGGTACGAAAAGTTCCGGTACGCTCGGAGAAGGCTATCCGTGCTGCAGCCGAGTTTTTGGGAATTGTGGTGAATCAAATGGTTAATCTGGAATATTTGAAGAGCAGAGACACCAAACGATTGAAGACCTTTGATGATGGGCTTCAAAGCGCTACGGATTCCGTAGAAGCCATCAGAAACAATACCAGGAAACTGGATGACATTTCCACCAAGCAGAATATATTGTCCCTAAATGCAAGCATTGAAGCTGCACGAGCAGGAATGACCGGTGCAGGCTTTGCGGTGGTGGCAAAACAAATGGGAGATCTTTCCCAGCAATCAAAAACAATCTACCAGGAGATAGAACGACTGAGCGAGGAAATTTATGCGACAGTTTCAAAAATGAATAAAAATTAGGAATAGTTTCCAGCACTTGTCCATATACTGTAATAAATATGCAGACGCATTGCGGAAAAAAAGACGCATGCGGAGCGAAACAGATACAGGAGGCAGTTGTATATGGCAAGAGGACATAAAAAGACCCTTGAAGAAAGAATTGCGGCGAAGCAAGAGCTGATAGAGGCGCTGACTACCCGCATTGAGTCGGAAAAAAGAGAGCTGGAGGAGCTTTTTCAGGAAAAGAGAATGAAGGAGCTGGAGACAGTAAGCGATCTGATTTCTGACGCAGGTCTCAGCGCAGATGAGGTTGCAGAAGCGCTGCAGCAATATATTGATGGCCGAATGGCTGATGTATCATAGTCCGGGGATTTCCCCGGACTTGTTTTTTATGAAAAAGTTTATTGATAAAGAATTTACTGAAAAACACATTTCTGTATTGTGTTTTTCAGGGGAAAGATTGTATACTGATAAAAACAGTTTATCAAACATCTATTGCTTTTCAGAGGGGGAAGGCCGATGCGGTATCAAAACGTATTGCGCACACTGAGGTTCAAGGGACAGTGGCGAAGCTATCAAAAAAGAGTGCTTGACAGGGCTGAAAATTATTTGAAGGATAAAAAGATACATATTGTGGCGGCGCCGGGATCGGGAAAAACCACGCTGGGGATAGAGCTGATTCGTCGTCTGGGCAGACCGGCTCTGATTTTGTCTCCAAGTATTAATATCAGAAATCAATGGATTGCCCGGATAGAGGAGGCTTATCTGCCGGAGGGAACGGATACGGCCGGACTACTCTCGAACACCATCCGCAATCCCGCACTGATCACTGCCATTACCTATCAGGCGCTTCACAGCTGAATGAGAGGAGTAAGGGACGAGCAGGGAGACGCTGCGGAGACAGACGTTGACTTTTTTGAGGCGATACACAGCTCCGGTGTCAAAACACTGTGCCTGGATGAAGCACATCATCTTCGCAGCGAGTGGTGGAGGGCTTTGGAGGAGCTCAGAGAAAAGGAGCCCGACATGACGGTGATTTCCCTGACTGCAACGCCGCCCTATGACGCTTCTAAGGGAGAGTGGGATAAGTATATCGGCCTGTGCGGGCCCATCGACGAGGAGATTATCGTACCTGAGTTGGTGAAGGAAGGCAGTCTCTGCCCTCATCAGGACTATGTTTATTTTAATATGCCTACAAAGGAGGAGGCGGACGCAGTGGAAACCTTTCGAAAAGACGCCGCCTCCGTAGCCGAACAGATTTTTGAGGATGAAGAGTTTGCCGCGGCGATTCAGACGCATGCCGGGCTGCGTCAGCCTATGCAGCACGCAGAGCAGCTGTTGGAAAAGCCTGAATATTTGTCTTCTCTGCTGGTATTCCTCAATGCAAGGAAACTTCCGTTTTCCAGAGAGCTGCTGCATATGCTGGGAGCGGGAGACAATATTCCCCAAATAGATTTGCATTGGTTGGAGGTGCTATTGCAGGGCTTTCTTTATGAAGACCCAGAGAGTTTTTCCTGCGAGGAGAAATACCGGGAAAAGCTGCAGGAGCTCTTAAAAGGGCATGGCCTGATTCAGAAAAGAAAAGTGGTGCTTACCGCCGACGATCAGGTGGATAAAACACTGGTTCAGTCCAAGGGAAAAATACGCAGCATTGTCATTCTGGCGGGAGAGGAATACAAAAATCTGGGGGAAAAGCTGCGTCTTTTGATTCTTACAGATTATATCAAAAAAGAATATATGCCCGCGCTGGGGAATAAGGACAAATCCGTAAATGAGCTCGGAGTGGTGCTCATTTTTGAAAATATCCGGAGGGCATATGAAGAAACTCCTGTGGGAAAAGAGCTGCGTCTGGCAGCGCTTAGCGGCAGCATTGTTCTGATTCTGGATTCGGCCAAAGAGACGTTGACCGCGCTTATGTCCGAAAAGGGAGTGGGGGGCAGCATAAAGGAATGTGTGGTGCCGGGATATTATCAGGTTTCTGTAAGCGGCAGCGAAGAGACGGCTTCCGGACTGGTGACGGAGGCCTTCAACAGGGGAGATATCCGGGTATTAGTCGGCACTAAGTCCTTGCTGGGAGAGGGCTGGGATTCGCCCTGTATTAACTCTTTGATACTTGCTTCTTTTGTAGGCTCCTTTATGCTCAGCAATCAGATGCGGGGGAGAGCCATACGCGTCATGAAACAAGAGCCGGATAAGGTCAGCAATATATGGCATTTGGTCTGTATGGAGCCGGA
>ERZ1643251.4482-NODE-4482-length-12116-cov-16.242766_pt1 | contig 12116 bp, 8 predicted proteins | sample MGYA00579261_ERZ1643251 | MGnify/ENA primary metagenome ERZ1643251 (study PRJEB29033, sample SAMEA4952267) | chicken gut metagenome | biome: Broiler Chicken; feature: Gastrointestinal Tract; material: Caecum | place: Ireland | collected 2018 | study: Broiler... | reverse complement strand
CTGGTCCAGCGTATCCGCAGACTGGATACCCGGACTTCTCCCAAGCAGGATACAGTGTATCTGTTTTCCGGCGTCTTGATCTGCGGGTGCTGTGGGAGCCGCATGACGCGAAAAACAAACCGGGTCAAGGGCAAGGAATATCACTATTATTATTGCCCCACCGGGAAAAAGCATGGCTGCACCAACCCGGTAATGCTCAAGGAAAGCGATCTTGTAGAGTGCGTCAAGGACAGTCTGAAAGGCTACATCGACAATGTAAGCTGCCTGCAAGCCATCCTGGACGGCATCGACCAGAGCAGCATCAACCAAGCACTTGCCAATGAATACGCCTCCCACATCGCCGCCAATGAGCAGCAGGTGGAACAGGCGCTTGAATTTAAGGCCCGACTGTATGAAAGCCTGATTACCGGCACCATCAGCAAAGAGGAATATACCGACTATAAGGCCAGATACACGAGGATTGCGGAAAACGCGAAAGAGAGTATTCGGGTCTTAAAGGAAAAGCTGGCTGATGTTCTGGAGAACCGGAGTGAACGGAACCGCTGGATTTCCCACTTCACACAGTTTTCTACGATGGAGACCCTGGACCGCAAAGCTGTGGTTCACATGATACAGAGTATCAAGGTGATTGGGAAAAAGGAACTGGAGATCACCTTCACATATCAGGATGAATACCAGAAAGCCATTCAGCTGATTCAGCTGGCGGAGCAAACAAGCCAAAGAAAGGTGGGATGATTTGTGGCAAGAAAAAGCAGAAAAGAAACTGCGGTGCTTCCTGCGCCGGAGATAGATACAACTTGCCGTGCCGGAGTTTATGTGCGGCTTTCCGTTGAGGATAAGCATACCCGTACTGCCTCTATTGAAACCCAGCAGCTGATTATCGCCCGGTATCTGGAGCAGAACCCGGAGATTATTGTGGTACAGACCTACATTGACAATGGCGCAACAGGTACGAACTTCCACCGTCCCGGCTTCCAGCAGATGCTCTCCGATATTGAAGCGGGTCTTATCAACTGCGTCATTGTAAAGGACCTCTCCCGCCTGGGGCGAAATGTCATAGACACAGGCTACTATATCGAGCGTTACTTTCCCTTGCAGAAAGTCCGCTTTATTGCCGTAAATGACCGCTACGATTCTTCTTCCCCGGATAATGCCCACGATGGTATCATCATCCCGCTGCGGAACATGATTAACGAAGCCTATGCGATGGATATTGCCAGGAAAATCAAAGCCCAGCAGCGACAGGCTATGAAAGACGGCAAGTATGTTGGTGGGCGCACACCCTATGGATATTTGAAAGCTCCAGATGATTGCCACCAGCTGATTGTTGATCCTGTGGCTGCCGAGGTAGTCAAAACCATGTTCCAATGGGCCGCCGAGGGCGCAGGATTAAACACCATAGCGGTACGATTGAACGAGGCCGGGTATCTCTCTCCCAGCCACTATAAGAGGACTTTGGGAGAGATCACCCATGAAAATCTGGTAGGCAATGGGCATTGGCAAACCCGCACCGTAGCCAAAATTCTTCGCGCAGAGGTTTATACCGGAGATCTGGTGCAAGGGGTATCTAAAATCATTGACCACAAGCAGGTCAGAGCCAGCGCCGATGAATGGACAACGGTACGCGGCACCCATGAAGCCATCATCAGCCGGGAGCTGTTTGCCGCTGTTCAGAAAGCGTTGGACCAGGCTGCACAGCAGGCAAAAGACAGGGAGATCCATTCCTGGTCCCCTAATCTTTTGAAAGGCAAAATCTTCTGCGCCCACTGCGGACGCAGCCTTCACCGACAGAAATGCGTCCGCAGAAAGTCACAGGAGGTATATGTCTACCACTGTATCAGCAACAACCGTATCAAAAAGGGCGTTTGTCCTGGTGCATTTATCTTTGAAAAAGAGCTGCTGGACGCCCTGGCCGATATGATACAGGAGCAGCTTGATACCACGCTGGGGCAATACTCTCTTGGTCTGGAAAACCTCTCCAAAGAAGCCGAGGAACAGAAAAACATACAGGCTAAAATCGCCAGCCGGAAACAGGAAATCCAGCAGCTGCGAACCTATCAGCGCGGATTGTATGAGGGCCTGATCCAGAACCATCTGTCAAAAGACGAGTATTTTACCTTCAAAGAAAAATACGAAGCCAAAATCGAGGCCATCAGCAAAGAAATCGAGCAGCTGAAAGCAGGGCTTGCGATTATCGCCAAGCAGCTGGAACAGTATAAAATGCTGTCCCAGGATGCACAGCATATCAAGGAAGATCGCCAGCTGACGGCAGCCCTGATTGACCGCCTGATTGACCGTGTAGAGGTCTCAAGAGAAAAGCGGATTACGGTTCGTTTCCGCTTCCAGAGCGAATTTGAGCATTGTGAGGAGGTGCTGAGCCAGTGCAGAAATATGTGATTGCCCTTTATATCCGCCTTTCCCTGGAGGATTATAAATACGACAGTATGAGCATTGAAAACCAGCACCTTGCGCTGAACGAATTTGTTTCTTCCATGCCGGAGTCCGCTAATGCAGAAGTCCTTGAATTTATCGACAACGGGTATAGCGGGACAAACTTTGAGCGTCCCAAAGTCCAGGAGCTGATTGAGATGGTGCGGGCCAATAAGATCGACTGCATCATCGTAAAAGACTTTTCCCGGTTTGGACGAAACAGCATTGAGACTGGCTATTTCATTGAGCGTGTGTTCCCGCTGTTTCACACCCGGTTCATTTCCATCAACGATGATTTTGACAGCGATCAGCACAAGGGCGATACCGGCGGTATGGATGTGGCTTTCAAGTATCTGATCAGCGAGTATTACAGCCGGGATATGTCCATCAAGACCAAAAGCGCCAAGTACGCCAAAATGCAGCGCGGCGAATACCAGAGCAAAGTTTGCCCTTACGGGTATCGCAAAAGCGCCAATGGCAGAATGGAACCGAACCCGGAAACCGCTGCTGTGGTACAGCTCATTTTCCAACTTGCCGCAACCGGAATTGGAGCGGCAGCCGTTACCAGGGAACTCTTTAAGCGAGGCATACCGACCCCCGGAGAATACAAAGCAGCTCATGGGCAGCAGTACCACGATGTCTCACGCTCCCGTGGACGCTGGAGCAGTTCTACGGTTCTCCGTATCCTGGAGGATGAACGCTATATCGGCTCCTATGTCATCGGGCGTCGTGCAGTCATTGAAGTAGGCGGCACACGGAGCCGCAGGAAGGACCGGGACAAATGGTTCATTATTCCCGACCATCATCCGGCAATCGTTGACAAAGAACTATTTGAAAAGGTGCAGGCTGTGCAGCGCCGATTCTCCTTGCCGACCAAGAAAACCAGGGAGTACCCACTAAAAGGCAAGGTCTATTGTGGCTGCTGCGATCATGCACTTTCCCGCATCGCCCAAAAGAGACCGTTTTATATGTGCCGCCATTCTACCGCTGATGTGAACAGCCGCTGCCGCGATGTCCGGGCAGATGCTGCCGGTCTGGAAGAAGCCGTCCTCCTCACTTTGAAAAAGCAGCTGGAAATCCTGTTGCCCGTACATGAGGACGGCACCATTCACCTGGAGGCCACCGTTGCTAAATGCTCCGAATATGAGAAGCAGCTGGAAGCTCTGAAGGACCAGAAGCAAACTCTCTTTGAACGGTATCTCTTGGGGCAGATCGAGCTGGACACATATAAATCGGAGAAAGCAGTTTATGACGCAGAAATACTGAAAGTCAAAAATGCTTATGCTGCTGTCACCGCCCAGGCAAAGCTGAAGCGGGAAGAACAGGCCCGCCAAAGCAGCCGACAGGGGGTTGCTCACTCGATTGCCGAAGCAGATGTGCTAACCTCGGAGCTGACCGATCTGCTGATTGAAAAGGTGTATGTATTCCCCGACAATCGCATTGAGATTGTTTACAAGGTCCATGACCTCTTTGAATAATTGAAGATACAAAAACGGAAAACCCAGGCTATCAAATCCATCTTGGTAGCTTGGGTTTTCTGCTTTTCAGAATTATATTTTTTTGTCGTGTGCTTGACATACGGGTGCCGGATGTCGTGCACGCGGATACGTTTGACCCCGGAGACCTTGCAGCCGTACTCCATCTCGTGGTAGAGAAAATGCTTTGTGTACGGGAACAGCCTGTCGCCGGGCTGGAGGCCGTAGCACTTTTCCATGTACCCCTTCAGGCAAGCGCTCAGGACTTCCGGCATCGTGACCACCCGGTTGCTTTTGGGCGTCTTTGGTGAGGTTATAACGTCCTTGTCCCCGAGCCGCTGGTAACTCTTGCTGATGGCTATGGCCGACTTCTCAAAGTCGATGTCCGCCGGAGTCAGCGCCAGCAGCTCGCCCTCGCGCATACCGGTGAAGTACAGCGTCATGAACGCGGCGTAGGAGGCGGGCCGGTCTTTCAGCGCTTCAATGAACTGCGCAAACTCGTCCCGTGTCCAGAACAACATCTCGTCTGCCGACTTCTTGCCCATGCTCCCGGCCTTGTGGCAGGGGTTTTCCTTCAGACCGTAATACTTGACCGCGTAGTTGAAGATGGCGGTTATCTGGTTGTTGATAACCCGGAGATAGGTCTGGGAATACGGCTCGCCCTTGTCGTCACGGTAGCCGGTCAGCTCGTTCTGCCAGCGCGGTATGTCAGTCGGCTTGATCTCGTCGAGCGGCATCCGACCAAAAAAGGGAGTGATCTTGAGGTCGATCATGAATCGCTTGTTGGCCAGAGTCGAGGGCTTGAGCCGCTTTTCCATATCCTCGAGGTAAAGCCCGATGAAGTCCTTAAACGTCATCCCGAGGCTGGCATTCGCCCGGCTTATGAAGTCGCGCTCCCACTGCAGCGCCTCGCGTTTGGTGGCGAAGCCGCGCTTCTTCTTGTGTATTACCTTGCCCGTCCAGTCCTTAATGCGCACCTGAGACATCCATTTGCCTGTGTTTCCGTCTTTTGTTACTGACATGAATCGCTCCTTTCTCTCGAGTCTCAGTATGTGCTTATTACTTTTTGTCCTTTTTCATCTTCGCAACTAGTCCGGGATTGCTCTTTACAAACTCGTGCACCATCTGTATGTCCTCCTCAGTCAGCGGCTCCGGCTTCTGAACCTCTTTGCCGCCGTCAGCCGAAGGAAGATGGAGCTCGTGAGACGAGCTGTAAGCTATGGTCTGATCCTTCCATGCCTTGTAGTTGTCAACTGAGAGCTGGCCGCTTGCCAGTTTGCTGCGCTGCTCCTTCCATTGTTCGAGCAGCAGGCAGAACGAGGGATTGAGTTCGGCGCTCGTCCCGGTGCCGTCGAAAGACATCGAGCACTTCCAGCACTGGTTCTTTGGCGGCTTCTCAACTTCAATGTCGAAGTCCAGCTCATTTGCCGTGTCAAGCAGGAACAGGAAGTCCATGACGTCGGCAAGGCTGGTCAAAACAGCCCTCCTCGTGCCGAGACCGATCATATACGACAGGGGAACGTCCAGCGCAGCGCAGATGCTTACAAGTGCAGAAAGTGAAACGTCTATGTCCCCACATTCGTATTTCTGTATCGTTCTCAGCGAGCGACCAAGCATCTCAGCCAGCTTGGTCTGGCTGATGTGCCTCATTTTGCGCGCAAGGCGTATTCGCTTGCCGATCTCCTTTGAGTCGAAGGCTTCGCTGCTTCCGCCGGTGTAGTCGAAATCGTCGTAGTTGTGCTCCATTCAGTTCACCTCGAACAGAGTATATCAGATAGAAATACGAATTGCAAGTGCATAATTAAATTTGATATCGTTGACAAACGCACCGATAATACATATAATGCTATACGTATTGATAGTGCGCATTATGATAGGAGGTGAAATGTACGCGCACTTGAGATTCATATACTTTACAATCAGGAGGTAAAATGCAGGCACAATTTGTAACGGCTCAGGAGGTAGCCGAAATCATGGGAGTCAGCAGGAGCAAAGCTTATCAGATTGTGAGAGAGATGAATCGGGAGCTGAAAAGCATGGGGTACATAACCGTTTCTGGAAAATGTCCGGTGCAGTACTTCAAAAAGAAGTTCTACGGCCTTCAGATAGGCGGTGACGCCATATGAAGGACTGTGTGACTGAAGAAATTATTGAAGAAACCAATGAAGAAACCAAGCTGGACGGGCTGCTCAAAAAGATGCAGAGAATGAACAGCCCCGGCTATTTACATACAGTGTCACTGAATGAACTCTATGAAAACGTGTACGAAAGCAGGCCGCCCGTCATAGACGGCCTGCTGTACGCCGGGGCGTACATACTGGCTGGCGCTCCGAAGATAGGCAAGTCTTTTCTTGTCGCCCAGCTTGCCTACCACGTCAGCACAGGCCAGCCGCTGTGGGGCTATGACGTGCACCAGGGGACGGTGCTCTACCTGGCTCTGGAGGACGACTTCCGCCGCCTGCAGGATAGGATGTCGCGTATGTTCGGCGTCGAGGGTACGGACGAGCTATTCTTTTCCATCGATGCGAAGATACTTGGCGACGGCCTTGACGCACAGCTGGAGCGCTTCGTGAGGGAGCACCCGGAGACAAAGCTGATAGTACTCGACACGCTGCAAAAGGTGCGCGAGGCATCGAAAGATTACAGCTACGGCAGCGACTACGAGCTGATTAACCGCCTCAAGTTTTTCGCAGACAGCCACGGCGTTTGCGTACTGGCGGTGCACCACACGAGAAAGCAGACAGCCGATGACTGCTTCGAGACGATCTCAGGCACGACAGGCCTGTTCGGCTGCGCGGACGGCGCGCTGCTGATGCGCAAAGAGAAGCGCACGGACCTCACCGCAACGCTCGACGCCGCAGGCCGTGACCAGCCTGACCAGAGGCTGCATTTGAAGAAAGACGCCGACAGTCTGACGTGGGAGCTGGAGTGTGCCGATACCCAGCCCTGGCGACAGCCGCCGGACCAGGTACTGGAAGCGGTGGCGAAATTAAGCATCAGCGCCGGAGAGTGGGAGGGCAGCCCGAGCGAACTGGCGAGTGCGATAAACACGAGCATGGCGGTAAATCGCCTGACGCGCCACCTGAACGTGAACGCTGGCCGCCTGCTGGACGAGCATCAGGTAAAGTACGAGTTCAAGACCAAACACGAAGGCCGCCGCATCCGCCTGACACACGTCCCGGTGATAGTCCAAGCGTATGAAGTGACCGCATGACGCAACGCTTGCGACGCTTGCAACGGTAAAACCGACACCCCAAACCAAGCGTCGCAACCGTCGCAACCGTCGCACAGACGCAATAATCTCCCGACCGCAAGGCCGGGAGATTATTGCGTCAATATCGTGCAAGCAATGTCCGTGTCCGGACACGATCAAACTTCGTGCGGCGATGGCGCTTGTTGTTATGGCAATATTAGGCTGACTGTGCTATAATCTACAAAAACCAGGTGAGGGTGTGGGATATGCCTGATTTAATGGATAATGAGCGCGTTGAGCTGCATGGTATGCTCGCGGAGTTCAGGCAGGCACTGGAAGAGGAAATACATAAGGTCAAGAGCAGTGGGCTGTCGTCAACGCTGCTGTTTGCCGGCAGGCGGATAGATAGCAGGGGCGCTGAATTCTGGTACAGATTCAGGGTCGAGTACGCCCCGGCGATGCCGGCGGATACGCCATGCAAGCTGACCATCGGTAAGGAGCAATTCAATGTCACCGTGGTCAGCTTTGACGAAAACTCCATTATCATATCTTCTAAAATCGAGCTGACAGGCGCGCTTGGCAAGGCGCGTCTCGAAAACGGCGCGACAGTTTTGATGGAGCGGCTCATCGGCTGCATCGAGGAAAACGCCGAAAAGCCAAACCCGGCGGGTGACCGTATGCTCTTGCAGGGTGGTAAAGTATACGAGGCCAGAAAGATATTTCGATACGGCGAGCTTTCAAAATATCCCGGCAACACTGAGAACCAGAACCGTGCGGTGGAAGCCGCGCTTACCAACGATATCACATACATCTGGGGCCCGCCGGGCACCGGAAAGACCACCGTCATCGGCCAAATTATTGACGGACTATATAGGCATGGACGCTCTGTATTGGTCGTATCCCACACTAACACCGCCGTCGATGGCGCGATAGAGAAAGCGGACAGGACGTATTTCAGCGAGCACGGTTTGGATGAGGGCGGCATCTATCCAATATTGCGTTTGGGCATCCCGTCAAGACCTCTGCCGGAGCGCGTGCTGCTGAAAACGCACACAGACGTACTGGGACGGGAGCTGTATGAAAGAGAAGCTGCTCTGAAAAACCAGCTTGCGTCGTTGCAGAGAAATCAGAACGAAATACGGCTTCTACTGAGCAAAAACACTTGGCTTGAAAAGACGAATCTCCCTCTCTTTCCGGGAGATATGCAGATGATAGAAGCTCTGAAAAGGGAAATTGCCGCGGCGGAAAGTGAGGCAGAAAAGCTTGACGGCGAGATTAAAAAGGAGCTGTCGGAGCACCCGGAGTATAAAAGCCGTGCCTCATTGCACAAGAAAGCCTCGGCGCAGAGAAAGGAACTCGAGTCACTCTGTCAGAACACCCTGTGCGCGGAGAAAATGCTCGATGAGGCTCCGCAAAAGATCCAGCGAGCGCGCGATGAGGCCAGGAAGCACGACGTCTATAGACAGCTGAGGCAGCAAAAAGAAAAGCTCATGTCGGAGCAGTTTCTAAATGAGCAGCTGCACAGCTGTGCGGAGACCATCGCAAAGCTCAATGCGGAGCTCGATTTCCTTGCGTCACAGGCAAAGACTGCGTCTCAAGAAATGGCAGAGTACGAGGGCAAGAGTTCCATAGGAAAATTTTTTTCCGGCAAGGCCTCCTACCTCAAGGCAAAGGAACGGGCGGAGCAGATAGCCCTGAGGGTGCCGAAGGCAGAGGAGGAACTTAGATGCGAGGAGATGCTCGAGGAGGAATATAAGAACCAGCTCGACGAGGTTCTGCTTCTGAGTGAGCAGCTAAAGAGAGTGATACCCAGCCAGAGCGCGGAATACTGGCTTGGCAAGGCCCAGGAATTCTCGGCAGCCGCAGAAAAAGCCCGGGCGGTGCTGCCTCAGCTCAGGCAGGAGAGGGACGACCTTACCGTTGAGCTTCGTGAGATTAATGAACAGCTCGCCGCAATAGACGCCGCGACAGGCAAGCTCAAGGAAAAACAGCAGTTCTGCGCTCAGCTGAAAAACTCGGCTCAGAAAAAGCGAGAAAAGCTCAGTGAGCTTGAGTCAGCCCTGCAGGAGGACATAGCACGCGAGCGCTCGCTATGCCTGGCTTTCGACTACGAACTCGAGGCTGAGGATGCAAAGTCGGTTTATGAAGACCTCAAGGCGCTTGAGGTCACAATTAAAGCTGAGCTTTCCGGCTGTGATATTCCCGCACTTGAGGCTGAGAAGTCAAAGCTTATTGAACAGCAGACGGAGACAATCAAAGAACTGGACGAGGTCGAAGCAAAATTACACGAGCTGGAGCGGCAGGCCGTACTTAGCGCACAGATAGTCGGCACTACGCTGGCAAAATCATACCTGAGCGACACACTCAGGTCTCGCACGTTCGACACGGTAATACTCGACGAGGCGTCCATGGCCTCTATCCCTGCACTCTGGTGCGCTGCGCTGCTGGCAGAGAAGAACGTCGTAATAGTGGGCGACTTTTTACAGCTTCCGCCTATCGTCATGGCCAACACGCCCGTGGCGCAAAAATGGCTGGGTCAGGACATCTTTTTCCACAGCGGGATGCTTGAAGCCATAAAGGACAGGCGGCCGCAGAATTTCATAATGCTTAACGACCAGTTCCGCATGGAGTCTGAAATCGCCGGTATTGCAAATATCTATTACGGCGAATATGGTGGACTCATATCCCATGACAATGACGAGCAACGTATCAAGCAGCGGGCAGAGTTTTATGTCTGGTACTCCGGCAAACGCACAAAACACAGCATACACCTCGTGGACACGGAGAGCCTGCACGCTTGGGTCACAGGCGTACCGCAGGGCAAGAGCCACAGCCGTCTGAACTGTTTTTCGGCCGCTGTGGACGTTGACCTGGCCTTTAAATGTCTGGAAAACTTGTTGTCCGAACTTGATCCGAATACAGCAAAACCCGTTGAGCAGGCCAGTGTGCTCATAATTGCACCGTACAAGCCCCACACCGCAAGGCTCAACAAACTGATAGCTTTGGAATACAGCAGCCGAGGGTTCAAGGAAAACTTGAATTATATCAGGGCCGGCACCATCCACAGCTTTCAGGGCAGCGAAGCCGACATCGTGATATTCGACCTCGTTATCGACGAGCCTCACTACAAGGCGGGGCTGTTTATGCCTGAACCTGAAGTAAATGCGAATCTGAGGAAAATGTTCAATGTGGCGGTGACAAGGGCGAGGTTCAAGCTGTACGTGGTCGGTAACTTTGCATACTGCCGCAAACGAGCAAAGAACAATGCCCTCTCAGAGCTTCTGGATATGTTGTTAGATAATCTGAAGCTCAAAAAGGTTGACGCAAAGGAGTTTCTGCCGGGTCTCACATATGCAAAGGGTACCTGTGATGTTGTCGTAACAGGGAATACGGGTCGCAGCATGGTTTGCAGGGAGGACTCATTCTTTGAACACTTCCAAGGCGATCTCGTAAACTTAAAGAATAGGTTGATAATATACTCGCCATTTATTACCGAGAATCGGCTGGCAGAGCTGCTGCCCTATTTTGCGGACGCTGTAAATGCTGGTAAACGTATCATAGTCGTGACAAAAGCGCTGAGTGAGCGGGGTAAGAGGGAGCTGTATTCGTATAAGCTCTGTGAAAAATCCCTGTCTGATGCCGGAGTGAGCATCGTCCACAAAAAGGGAATGCACGAGAAGTTGGTGATAGTTGACGATGATGCGACATGGATAGGCTCTCTCAACGTGCTCAGCTTCAGCGGTCTAACGGGTGAGGTCATGCAGAGGCATGAGAGCCGGGAATTGACAGCTGATTTTGAGAAGCTCTACGATATCGGACACATAAGCGAAGCCGTAGAAAGCCGCGTTGAGCTTGCCTGTCCCATCTGCGGCGCCGAAATGCTGATAAAAGAGGGCGACAGCGGCGGCATATACTGGAGCTGCTCGTCCTGCGGCTATACGAGGCATCCGGAGCAGCAATACCCGGTGGACGGCGTGTTGCGCTGCAAATGTGGAGCGCCATATGTATTCGCCATGAAGAACCAGCCGCGCTGGGTGTGCTCGCAGAACCAGAGCCACTACCAGATCATGCGCGAGAGCGACCTGAAACTCGAAAAAATGGCCGCCCTCATCCCAACGAAAAAGGCGCTCAAAGAAGTTGAGAAATACTTTGCGGAAAAGAAAGCAAAGAGCGGGAAAAAGTGATGAAGTGACCGAGGAGAATATGCAATGGGATATATTGAGGAGAACAATACCCTGTTTGCGGAGTGGAAAAAGCTCACTGGTTCTGTTCCAGAATGCAAGGAATATGGCATTGCCGCGACCGAGATAAACCACGCAAATACGGTGTTCATCCGTGACGGGGTGGTCTGCCCGGAGCTGTGGTTCGCCCAGCGGACACGTCCGCTTTTCCTGCTGAAAGAGGCGTACAACGGCAAAGGCGACTGGGATCTTGCCGGTGACCATTTGCTGACGGCCAAACCCTCCTCGAGAATGTGGCGCAGGGTCTCGCACTGGACATACGCTCTGCTCAATACTACGGCAGAGGAGCTTGCACCATATGATCCTGGGTTGGATGTGTCAATGTACGGCAATGAGTGCCTAAGGCGTATAGCCGTTGTAAACGTCAAAAAGAGTGGCGGCAAGAAAAACTCAAATATGGACGAGATACGCAGTTACGCCTGGTTTGACGCGGAGCGGCTGTGGGAACAGCTTTCCCTCTGTGATCCGACCGTCATCGTCTGTGGCTACACCGGCTCGGCGCTGGACATCATCGCAGAGCGTATGACTGGAACAAAGGTGCGTGAGACATACAACGAAAACTTGTACTATACGATGGAGCTAAATGGGCACAAGGTGCTCGTCCTCGACTATTGGCACCCTGCGAATCAATTCCCAGAGCAGATGAACTATTATGGCCTGGCCGCTGTATACCAGCTGGCGCTTAGGAACTGCAGCAAGGAATAAGGCATATATGACAAAAGCTAAGGCAATACCGCACAGAAAAGTAGGCGCGATACTGCCAGAAGTGATATAATA
>ERZ1643251.4480-NODE-4480-length-12129-cov-5.858125_pt1 | contig 12129 bp, 10 predicted proteins | sample MGYA00579261_ERZ1643251 | MGnify/ENA primary metagenome ERZ1643251 (study PRJEB29033, sample SAMEA4952267) | chicken gut metagenome | biome: Broiler Chicken; feature: Gastrointestinal Tract; material: Caecum | place: Ireland | collected 2018 | study: Broiler... | reverse complement strand
AATTCAGTTCGTCCACGTCGGCGGCCAGCACCATGTCATAGGGAATGGCAAGGTGTCTGTCCTCCGGGCAGGAATACCCGTTGATAAAAAAATCCTGCGGATTGTCGGCAGTAATGCCAACATCCCGCAGGGCGGCTTGCAGCGTTTCGGTTGTGGTGGGCAAATCCAGCCAGACGCCTTGTTTGCCCTGTTCCAAAAACTGCCGGTTATGGACTTGGATAGAAAATACTTCGTTCACGCGGTCACTCCTTTCTCTGTTCTGTTTCAAAAAATAGGGGGTTGGGGACTTCCCCAACAAGCAAAAATCCCCGGCCCGGCAGGGACGCGGCCGGGGGATTTTACCGGGAGTGTAGCCACACTCCCTATGCTTGCTGTGTTACTGTCCTTTAGCTCCTGTGTTCAATGCGGTAGTTGACGTACTTGCCCCCGGTATCAGCCAAAAGCACCGTCCCGTCGTAGGTTTTGCCGGTCTTTACGGAATAGAGGCCCTTTACCTTGACTTTGCCGGTTTTGAGCAGCGCAGCGGCGATCTTCGGGGTGAACGCTTTCTTGCGTTCCTCAAAAAATCGGTCATTCTTCCACATGACGAACTGGCAGGCCCGGTTTCCGCAGTAGTAGTTTTTCTTGCCCTCATAGACAGCCTCACCACAGCGGGGACACGTCCCGATAGGAACACGCTCGGCCTGAAACAATTTCTGCTTTTCCTCACTGATACAGGAATAGGTCTGCACCAGCTCCCGCGCCTGCGTCTCGATGCCGTCCATAAATTCGTCAGGATCGGCCTGCCCCTTGGCGATCTCGGTCAGCCGGTTTTCCCATTCGGCAGTAAGCTGGGGAGAAGTAAGCGCCTCCGGCAGCACCACAGCCAGATTGATGCCGTCCTTGGTGGGAATGAGCTGCTTGCCTTTTCTCTGGACAAAGCCCATCTGCACCAGCTTTTCCAGAATGGCGGCGCGGGTGGCCGGTGTGCCTAATCCCTTGCGCTCGGCATCCTCCGGCATATCCTCGGCCCCGGCCCGTTCCATAGCGGACAAAAGCGTATCTTCGGTGTAGGGCTTGGGCGGCGTGGTGAAATGCTCGGTGACAGAGGCGGCCACGTCTGCAAAGGTCTGGCCCTCGCAAAGCTCCGGCAGCTCCCGCACCGCCTCGGCGTCCTCGTCGGCGTCGGTCTTTAAGGAAGAACGGAACCGGCGTTCAATCTCTTTCCAGCCGGGGGAAAGGACGGTCTTGCCCTTGGCGGTAAACTCCTGCCCGGCACAGGTAAATGTGGCGGTGACGGCCTCATAGATATGCGGCCCGGCCACGGCACATAAGAGCTTGCAGCAGATCAGGGACAGCAGCTTTTTTTCACTCTCGGCCAGAGTGCCAAAGCCCTGCTTCACAAATTCAGCGGTGGGGATAATGGCGTGGTGGTCGGACACCTTTTTGCTGTTCAGGATGCGGTCAAACTGCGGGGAAAGGTTCAGGCCCTTGGCAAACGGCACCAGCTCCCACAGGCCGGACACAAGGCTTTCCACGGCGGGCAGCATATCGTCGGTAAGATATTGACTATCCGTTCTCGGATAGGTCAGCAGCTTCTTTAGATACAGTGCCTGGGCATAGTCAAGGGTCTGCTTGGCGGTATAGCCGAAAAGCCGGTTAGCCTCCCGCTGCAAGGTGGTAAGGTCATAGAGCTGGGCCGGCTGTTCCGTCTTTTTCTCCCGCGTCACGGAAACGCAAACGGCCTGCGCTTTTGCACAAGCCGCCTTGACGGTGTTTGCCTCGGCAGCGTCGGAAAAGCGGCTGCTTACCGCGTCCGCGCCGCCCGCCGTGATATGGACGATGTGATATTTCTCTTTCTTGAAATCGGTAATCTTGGCGTCCCTGTCCACCAGCATTTTTAAGGTCGGCGTCTGGACGCGGCCCACAGTCAGGTTCTTGTGGTACAGGACGGAAAAAAGCCGGGTGGCGTTAATGCCGATCAGCCAGTCGGCCTTGGCCCGGCACAGGGCCGATTGATACAGCGGATCATAGTCGCCGCCCGGTTTCAGGTGGGCAAAGCCGTCCTTAATAGCACTGTCCTCCATAGAGGAAATCCAAAGGCGCTCAAAGGGCTTTTGGCATCCCGCCATCTGGTAGACGAAACGGAAAATCAATTCCCCCTCGCGCCCGGCGTCGGTGGCGCACACAAGGCCGGTCACGTCGGGGCGCTGCATCAGCGAACAGAGAACGTCAAACTGCTGTTTCTTGTCGTCGGGGACGATGTACTGCCATGTTTCCGGGAGAATGGGCAAATCCTCATAGCGCCATTTTTTGAAACGCTCGTCATAGCGTCCGGCGTCGGCAAAGGACACCAGATGTCCGATGCACCAGCTCACCAGATAGCCGTTCCCCTCCAAATAGCCGTCGTGTTTCTCCGTGGCCCCGATCACGCCCGCAATGCTGCGGGCCACGCTGGGTTTTTCCGCGATTACAAGTTTATATGTCATTCCTCGTCCTCCTGTTCACTCACAAAATCAGCTTCCGGGTCAAACTCGGTTTCGGGTTCCTCGTCCTCCAAATCCTCGTCCTCCCCAAAATCATACTCGCCCAAATCGTCGCTGCCGGTGGTTTCAGCCTTGGGCTTTTTGAACTTGAAATAGTAAAGGGCCGCACCGCCGCCCGCCAGCGCCACCAGCAGGAACACGATCAGGCCGCCCGCGCCGCCCTTGGGTTCTTCCTCCGGGGCTTCGGGTTCCTCCGGCTGGGGTTCCTGCGGCTCCGGGCCGCTGCACTCGGTCAGGTTGGTTTTACATACCGGGCAATTCGTGTTCACAGCCCCGGCCTTGCATTTCGTGGTACAGGAGCAGACAGCAGCGGGGGTGACGGTTTCCCCGTCCTCCATCAGCGTCAGCAGATCGGCTTCATCCACCTGATTTAAGAAATGGACAGTTTCTTTTCCCTCGTCGTCCCGGTCAATAATCAGATAAAACACATTGCCGTTTTTGGTTTCCACGGTGATAAACTGCTTGCCATTTTTCGCGGCGCTGCCGATGTCGTCAATCAGTGACAGGTTCCCGTCCGGGGACAGGGCGGCGCTGGCCCCGCCGCCATTGAACAGTTCCAGCAGAGAAGCAATTTCCTCCGGGTCAATGGAGAGGGAAAAACCGCCCTCGCCGGTAGCCGCTACTTCCTTTTCGCTGACGGTCATATAGTCGGAATGGACATAGCCGATGCGCTCCGGCAAGAGAATTTTAATCCAGTCGCCGTCTGTGCCGACTACCTCAACCGTCGTCCCATTGGGAAGCTGGGTGAACGCGGTCTTGTCAAGCCCCGCGCCGGTGCGGACATTCAGCCTGCCGCCGTTGGTGGTGACGGTGCCGGTCTGTTCAGGTTCTTTTTTGTCGGTGCCGGTGGTGATCTGGATGCCGTCGTCCGTGGCGGCAATGCTCACCTTGGAACCGAACAGCGCGGAAAACAGGTCGGTGATGTCCTTGCCGGTCAGAGGGCCGGTATCTTTTTCGGCCTCGGTTTCTGTCCCGTCCGTGGCGGTGCCGGTTTCGTCTGTTTCAGGCTCCAAACCGCCCGTAGCGGGTTCGGTTGTAGCCTCCGGCAGCGGGGCCGGTGCCGGGTCATTGCCGCCTGCAAGGGCGGTAACGGGAAAGGCCGTGACGCAGAGCATCACGGCCAGAAGTGCGGGGAGAATACGGGAAATCCGTCTGGTCTTATTCTTCATGGGCATTGTCCTCCTGTTCATGGTAAGGGGTTGCGGCAGGGGCGGCCTGCATTGCGCCGCTGCGTAAGAACGCGGCAAATTCCTCCGGCTTCATGTTCATGCCGCGCACAAGCTGGATGATCTGCAAATTCTCCTGTTCGGTTTTCTGCGTTTCCAGCTCCCGAAGCTGTTTCTGAAACTCCGCGATCTTAGACTTGGTTTTCTGGATGTCCTTTTCGATGCGGTCAAGTTTGGTTGCCATAATTGAAAGCTCCTTTCTGGCGTTAAGGTAAACGCCCGTAACTGTAAAAATGGGATTGCCAGTAGTTTGAAGTAAGGTTCGTGTAGGAAATCGGGTTCCCGCAATGCAGCATCACATTGTTGCCCACATACAGGCCGACGTGGGACACGCCGGGGGTGTCGTAGGTTCCCTTGAAAAATACAAGGTCGCCGGGCTTGGCCTGCGAACTGGAAACAGGGGTGCAGATGTTATATAGGCCCTGCGCCCCCAGCCGTCCCACGTTCCATCCACTATGATTGATTACCCACGAAATGAAGCCGCTGCAATCAAAGCTGGTGCTGGGAGAGCTGCCGCCCCACACATAGGGATAACCGATATATTTTTCCGCCTCTTTGAGCATGGCGGCAAAGGTGGCATCCTCCAAAGCCTCCGGGGGTACGTCGTAGTAGGTCGGCGGCGTCAGGGTGGAGGCGTTGGGGTACTGGCTGCCGGAAAACAGATCAGGCCGGTTTCCTAGCGTGGACATATACAGGGAATAGAAACTTAGCGTTTCCTCGTCCATGATATAGACTGGCACATGGGACAGGTCGAAGTTTTCCAGCGTGACGTAGCAGATGTAATAGTCATACGGCACTTGGTAGGTGTCTGTATGGGTGTTGCCCTCCGCGTCCGTCCATGTATCGGTTTCGGTGCGGTAACGGGTTTCTACCACGACGTTTTCTGTCAGGATATATTGCTTGTCAAAGAGCATGGACAAATCACCCTGTACCTCCCCGATGGTAAATATCCCGTCATGGAGCGCCGACAGAATGGAAATCAGCACATAGGGGTCATGGCTGATCTCGTCAAGGTCAAAATGGTATTCGTCATAGTCATGGGTGGCCTCGTAGTTGTCCAGATAGTCTTGCAGCTCGGCTTCCAGCTCCGCGTAGGCGTCCTCGGCGGCCAACATATCGCTATCCTCGGAAAAGTAAGAGGACGCCGTGATGCCGCTTCCGGCGCTGCCGAACATGGCGGTGCAGGACTGTAAGCCGCCGATGATAAGCAGCATCAAAAGCCCCAACACAAGGACGGCCAGCGCCCCTTTCCAGTGGCGGGCCACAAAGGAGGCCGCCCGTTCACTTTCTTTGGCTGCGGCCTTGGCCGCTTTCGTGGAGGCCCCGGCTGTCTTGGCCGCGCCCTGTGCCGCCGCGCCTGCGGTCTGGCCCGCTGTCCGGGCGGCCTTGGCGTACTGGCGCTTGATCTGCTGTTTCTGCCAGAACCGGGAAATGGGGTTGCTGGCCGCCTGTGCGATCTCCGGGTTATCCCGCAAAGATTTCTGGTAGAAATACTCCGCGTTGGCAGACAATAGCCTGCGCTCGGCCTTTTCCGCGTCCCAGTAGGGTTTCAGCCTGTGGTGCCGGATGGTGCTGCGGATGGCTTTTCCGGCCTGCCGCTCGGCAAGTTCCTCCCCCTTATGGCCGCCCTCCACACCCACGTTTTCATGCTCGACTTCATGGATTTTCCCGTGGCCGAATAGAAAAACCTCGGAAACAGGACGGCCTGCCGGATTGGGTTTCAGGGAGGGAGGCCCCTTGTCCTGTTTGTCAAAGTGCAGGACGGTCTTTGCTTTGCCGCTTGCCTCGTCAAAGACGGTTTCCTTGACCGGGACGCGCTTCTTGGGGATGGCGGCGCGGGCCTTATCCAGCTTATCGGCCCGTTTGTCCGATTTTCGGATATAGGGCTGTAAATCCGGGTCGGCCCGTTCTTCCTCCGACAGTTGGAGCCGGGCGGATGGCCGGTGCAGGGCAGCGTCCCCCTCGGCGGCCACAGCCCCGGCCTGCTTCGCGGCTTTCTTGGCCTTATGGCCGTCATGGATGGCGTCGGCCCGTTCCAGCAGCTTATCGGCGGTGCCGCCCGGCCCCGGCGCGGACAAATCCTGTTCGGCCTCCCGGCTGGAAATGTTCTCCACCTCGCCGGTGGCCTGATTTTCCAGCGTCAGCCCGTCGCGGGTCATGGCCTGCGTCACTTTCGCCTTGGCTTTCAGCTCTTTCATGGTGGTTCACCTCCTTTGTGGCGTCGCCGGGTCATACTCCCGCCACCTCGTTTAAGCGGGTCGTCATAATCTTGTAAAGCTGGGTGTTGTGCGGGATGGGGTTGGTAAAGGGCAGCACCACGTTTTCAAAGATCAAAAGGCCCTCGCCGGGTTCGGAATTGTCGATGTACTTCTGCTGTTCGGTGGACAAATTCAAGCGTTCCGCAAGGATTTTTCTATCCCCGGACGCCTGATTGAGCAGCGTAATGAAGTCGCTGTTTTCAAGGATATTTTCAATTTCCGGGGAGGAAAGCAGGTCTTTGACGTTCTGGGTGGCACCTGTTGGAATGCCGCCCCATTTCCTAAACCGCTTCCAAATCTCCGCAGAATAGGCCGCCGTCTGTTCCTCTTTCAAAAGCAAATGGAACTCGTCGGCAAAATACCATGTGGCCTTTCCTTGGCTTCGGTTGGCCGTGACGCGCCCCCATATCTGGTCTTGGACAATGAGCATCCCCAGCTTTTTGAGCTGCTTGCCCAGCTCCTTAATGTCAAAGGACACAAGCCGGTTGCCGATGTCCACGTTGGTACGGTGGTTAAATACGTTCAGGGAGCCGGACACATACAGGTCAAGGGCCTGCGCCACCCGGTCAGCCTCCGGGACATGCTGATCTAACAACGCTTTGTGGAGGTCGGACAGGATCGGCATATTCTCCGGGCGGGGGTCTGCCAGATAGGGCCGGTAGATCACCTGCACGGCGCGGTCAATCACCGTCTTTTCAATGGCTTCCAGCCCGTTCTTGCCGCCCATGACAAGCTCACAGAACGACAGCACAAAGTCGGATTTCAGGGCCAGCGGGTTATCGTCCTCCGAATAATTCAGGTTGATGTCCAGCGGGTTCACAAAGTCCTTGCTGGTAGGCGACAGCCGGATTACCTGTCCGTGGAGCCGTTTGACAAGGGGGTAATATTCGGCCTCCGGGTCTGAAATAAAAATATCGTCAGGCGTCGTTAAGAACACACTGACGATCTCGGATTTACAGCTCATGGATTTGCCGCTGCCGGGGGTGCCGAGCTTCAAGGCATTGGGGCAACGGGCCTGCTTCCTGTCCAGCATAATCATGTTGCGGGACTTGGCGTTGATGCCGTAATACATGGCCGCGCCGCCCTGAAAAAGCTCCTGCGTCACAAAGGGGACGAACACGGCCACGCTGGAAGTCGTAAGGCTGCGCTGTATCTTGATCTGATTGACGCCCAGCGGCAGGCTGCTTGCAAGGCCCTGTTCCTGCTGGTAGTCCAGCCGGACAAGGGGACAGTTATGCTTTTGGGCCACGCCTGCGGCTTGGAACACGTCGTTATTCAGCTTTTGCTTGGTGTCGGCCACGTTGAGGACAAGGAACGTCAACTGGAACAGCCGTTCATTGCGGGTCTGCAACTTTGTCAGCAGCTTCTTGGCGTCCTCGCCGTAGGTGGCAAGGTCGCTGGGAAGAATGTCCATATCGTAACCGCTGCGGACGGCCTTTTTCTGCTCCGCAATCTTCATAGCGTCAAGGTCGGTAATTTTGCGCTTGATGGTCTTGATCGCCTTGGTCTGTTCAATGGCCTGCACATGGAGATTGACTAAAACACCGCTTTCCGTATTGAGGAAGTCGGCCAGCATTTCGTCCGACAGCTCCGGGGACAGGATTTGCAGGAAACTTACCGCGCCGTATTTGCCGCCCATGCCGAATGTCTTTGCATTGCCGAAGCACAGGGAGGACGGGGCAATAAAATCCTTGGTGGAGAGGCCGGACGGGGCCAGCCACTTCCAGTCAAAATTGAATATCTCGCCGTCCGGGTGGTACACGCCATGCAGCAGGTTCAGCCGTTCCCAGCCGTCCATCACATGGGCTACGGCCCCCATGCTCTTGAAATAGCCTAACAGGTCAAAGCCGATGCGCTTCAATCTGGCTCGCGCCGCTTTCACGCTTTCGGCCTCGATGGTGAATGTCAGGTATTTGGTCTTTACCATGCCGTTGTTGCCGTTTGCAAGCTGCTTTTGCAGAATGCCGGTGTACTCGGCCCGGATGTCGTCGAAGTCGTCCCCCTGCGGCGCGATCTCAAAGCTCTTGGCGTACTGCACCGGGTCAACTTTCCGATTGAGGAAAGAAAACTGGATATGAATGGAGGCGTCCACATAGTTATACAGGTCGCACAGTTTTTCAAAGATAGCCGTCTGCGTGTCCGGCTGGGCAAGCTGATAGCTGATGTCCGCAAACTCAATGCACTTGGAAAAGACGCCGGGCGATACCCGGCACACGCCGTCCGGGTACATGACCTCGTAGGGGATGCTCTGCTGCGCCGTGTGGGGCCTGCCGTCGCCCTTATATTTACGGATTACCGCGTCAATTTCTTTTCGCTGGGCGCGGGTCAGCTTTGTTTTTTCGGTTTCTCTTGGGATTTCCTTTTTGGACAATGGCCTTTACCTCCTGTTCCATCTGGTATTGCCGCACAAGGGCGGTGTAGGTGTTGTCGGTCTGATAGGGACGCTCCTTTGGCTGGATGAAGCAGCACTGGATGATCTGCATAATCACCACTTCAAGGGGCTGGCCGTGACGCTCGTACATGGCAAGCAAAAAGCCCGGCAGCATGGCAAATACCATGAGCAGGGCCGCCGCGCTGTTGGTAAGATAGTCACGGGTGAGAAAATATAAGGGGACGCCGATCACCAGCGCCCCGGAAAAACAGATCAGTTGCCGTTTGGTAAGCCCAAACACAACCTTGCTTTTCACATGGGTTAAGTCCTTGGGGACGGTTACATAAGCCATTTGGCACCTCCTTTCACGTCAGGATAAGGTCACATTCCACCTCGTTCCCCCACACGTCCCAGCCGGGGGTTTTCTGTCTGGCAAACAGCTCCACGCGGGGCAAATCGCCCGCCAGCTCTACGATTTTTTCACGGGTCACATCCGGCTTTTTGCTGTGTTGTTCAATCGGGCTGATAATAAACTGATGGACAGAGGCAGAACGACGCTTCGGCTTGCCGTGTGTTGCCAGCAGGCAGATTTCCGCGTTTCCCCTTGTCCAGCGGCCCAGCCCGTAAAACCATGTAAGGCTTTTACGGTTCTGTTTCAGCCATACAAAAGCCACGGTCTTGAATGAAAAGCCCCACGCTTTGATTAACCGCAGAGCTTCCGGCAGCATGGGGAATGTGGCCCACAAAAACAGCAGGCAGTCTTTGGACGCCAGCCGTTCCACCGGCAGGGCGCACAGCTCGTCAATGCTCATGGTGGAATAGTGATTTTCCGCTGCGCCCTGTACGTTTTTGCAGTCATACCGCCACGGCGGGTCAGCGTAAATGATGTTGTACGTTGAAATAAACAAGTTCCTCCTGTGTATGCTTGGATTTTGGGATCAATGCGCCCCGAATACGGCCTTTGATATACTGCCGGTCTTGAACAGGCAGAAGCACAGCAGCACCGTATAGCCCATACAGCCCCAGATTGCGCCGGATATGTCGGAAGCGGAACCGATATTCTGTATCAGCACCGCGTAGATACCCACCACAACCATGATTAAAAAGGCTTGGAAGCCCAGCGCCAGCAGGGATTTCAGATACCCTTGGCCCATGCCGCGCCATTCCGCGTTGCCCATTGTGGCAAGGGGGATAGGCCCCAGCGACGTGACAACATAGATTTCCACCATGCGGCCATAGGTCACAAGGAAAATGCAGATGGAAAGGATATTCATGGTGAGGCCCACAACAAGGGTTTGGAACCACAGCCCCAAAAGAGCGCCCACGCTCATAGCCTCCAATTGGCTTTCAAGGTCTGGTATCAGGGTGTTAAAATCAATGGATGTCTGCCCGATAATCACACCGGCGCTTTGATTGACGACGCTTTGGGTGGCGTCGAATACGCCCATGACGATGTTCCATGTGTTCGTTACGATCAGGATTGCAAACGCGGATTTGAATATCCAGCGGAAGAACATGGAGCTGTCAAAGTCGTGCATATTGTTCTTTTCCGTTATCATCTGGATAAGCTCATAGCACATGACAAGGGCGAGTATGGCCCCGGCTATGGGGACGATCACGGTTTCCGACAGGCTGTGCAGCATATTGAAAATACCGCTGTTCCATGCCTGCGGGGTTCGTCCCACGTCGGCGGCGATTTCTCCGACTTTGGCATTTACCGTATCGAACAGCCCGGACAGGTTGCCCGTGATACCGTCCATGAGGATGCCTTTTATCCATTCTTCAATGATTTCACTAATCACGGGTAGCACCTCCTTTCCCGCGCCCTCCCGGTCTGGCCGGGAGGACGCGGAGGCGATTAGTTAAGGGTTTGGACAGGGACAAAGGCCAGGATCAGCCCAGCAGCCCGGACAGCAGGGGAACCAGAGTGACACCGATCAGGGCCACGCCGCCGCCAGCGACAAGCTGCTTGACACCCTGCGATTTTGCCCCCGGATTGTCCTGCCCGTATCCCTCCAACAGATTGATGCCGCCCCATACGCACAGAGCGCCGCCCAGTCCGATCACGATAGTCTGCAAAGTAGTAACTGCGGAATTAAAAAATGCCATAAATTTACCTCTTTCTGCCGGTTTCCGGCTCATAATGATTTTTTGATTTTGTTGTTGGAATGAAAAAAGCCGCTGTTTATTCAGCGGCGGCGTCCTCGTCCGACAGGTCGATTTCATACAGGTCGAATACTTCATCCTGCGTTACCACTTGCTGCCGTTTCCGGCGCGTGATAGTCAAAAATCTGTCCACGTCAAAGGTATTCTTCTTGTCGGCGTCGGCAAGGTATTTGTACCGGGGATGCTTGGTAATATCGAATTTCTCCGATAAAAACGGGCGCACACCCCGTAGCTGCAAGATACACTTGCCGCCGTCCATCACGGCAATTTCGTCTTGGGACATCAACTCCTTTCCTAATTTTTGATAGTTCAATCCGTGGGACGTTTGGCTTCCCCGGTTCTCGCTGGTGTTGAAACTGTCAATCGTTTCTTTCCCCAGCGCATCGGAAATCTCCTTGGCATTTTTGCCGCGCCCACTAAGGAAAAGCACACTATCGCAGTTATCCGAAATGATCTCGGCGGCGTCCTTGTAAATCGCTTTTAGCTGCGACTGGCTCTGCAAAATAATAGAAGCCGATATTTCACGGCTTCGAATGGTGGCAATGAGTTTATCGAAATTGGGTATTTGGCCAATGTTGGCAAATTCATCCAAAATCAGGCGTACATGGACAGGCAGCCGCCCGCCGTACACATCATCAGCCCGGTCACAAAGCAGGTTGATTAGCTGGCTTTGGAGCATAGCCAGAATGAAATTAAAGGTCGTGTCCGTATCGCTCATAATGAGATACAGCACCGTCTTTTCGTCCCCGATGGTGTCCAGCTCCATTTCGTCGTCCTCCATCAGCTCGCGTACCTCCCGGATGTCAAAGGGCGCAAGTCTGGCACCGCATGAAATCAGGATGGAAGAACGGGTCTTGCCTGCGGACAGCAGGAATTTCTTGTACTGGCGCACCGCAAAATGGTCGGGGTCTTTCTGCTCCAAACGCTCAAACATGAGATCGACGGGGCTTTGAAACTCCGGGTCGTCCTCGCGGGCTTCACTGGCGTTTATCATTTCCAGCAGCGTTGAGAAGTTCATTTCCTCCGCTGGGGCCTCGTACCAGATATAGCCGATCAGGGCCGAATAAAACAACCGTTCCGACTTCACCCAAAAATCCTCCGCTGACTTTTCCCCCTCGCCCTTGGTGTTGGAAATCAGGGTATTTACCAGCTTTAGCACGTCCTTTTCCGAATGGATGTAGACAAAGGGGTTGTACTTCATGGACTTGGAAAAGTTAATGGTATTCAGGATTTTAATGCGGTAGCCCGCCTGCTGGAACATCCTGCCGGTTTCCAGAACCAAAGTGCCTTTCGGATCTGTCACCACAAACGAAGTCGGATAGTCCGTGGTCGGAAAGCATTGCATCAGGTTGGGTTTCACGAAAAATCTCGTTTTCCCTGAACCGCTGCCACCGATCACCAGCACGTTTTTATTCCGCGCTGTCTTGGGGTCTTTGGGCCTGCCGGTCATGGTAAGCCGTTCCGTTTGGGTGAGCAGGATATTATTTTCAAACTTGGGGTCGATGTAAGGCGCTATGTCTTTGGCCGTCCCCCATGAAGCGTTTTGTCAAGTGCTTTTTTGAGTTATTGACGCAAATTCTTGT
>ERZ1643251.4479-NODE-4479-length-12132-cov-15.015732_pt1 | contig 12132 bp, 12 predicted proteins | sample MGYA00579261_ERZ1643251 | MGnify/ENA primary metagenome ERZ1643251 (study PRJEB29033, sample SAMEA4952267) | chicken gut metagenome | biome: Broiler Chicken; feature: Gastrointestinal Tract; material: Caecum | place: Ireland | collected 2018 | study: Broiler... | reverse complement strand
TTTTATGGTGGAGACTACTGGACTCGAACCAGTGACCTCATGCGTGTGAAGCATGCGCTCTAACCAGCTGAGCTAAGCCTCCGTAACTTGCTTCGTTATTATACACGATGGTTTCTAAAAAAGCAAGTCTTTTTTTCAGAGATTTTCGTTTTTTTCTACCAGCTCTTTGATGCGAGCAAAGAGCGCAGGATCCCGGCGCTTGACGATCACCGGATGGCGCTTCTCGTCGAGGAAGCAGTGGCTGGAGGTGCCGTCGGCGGAGAGAACGCCGCTACTGTGGAAGCGCACCTCATAGCGGTAATCCATGCGCACGCCGTTGAAGGAGGTGAGGTAGGCGTAGATGTCCATGAGATCGTCGTACTTGGCGGACACATGATAGCGGCAGCTTACGTCCACCACCGGCACAATGAGGCCGGTTTTTTCCATCTCCCGGTAGTTGAGCCCCACCTGATCGAGGAAGTCCAGCCGGGCTTCTTCAAACCAGCGGATGTAGTTGGAGTGATGGACAATGGCCATTTGATCGGTCTCATAGTAATTGACGCGGCGGGAATAGGGACGATATTCCATGGCGGCAGCCTCCTTATTCATAGCGCCCTACAATGACGCTGGAATTTTGACCTCCGAAGCCGAAGGCGTTGGACATGGCATAGCGGATTTCCGCTCGACGCGCCTGGTTGGGGATGAAGTCCAGGTCACAAGCGGGATCGGCAACTTCATAATGGAGCGTGGGGGGCAGGATGCCGGTCTCCACGGCCTTCACACAGGCGATCACTTCTGTGATGCCGCCGGCGCCCATCATGTGGCCGGTGGCGCCCTTGGTGGAGCTCACAGGCGGCGGGCAGGGGAAGACCTTTTTCACGGCAGCGGCTTCAATGGAATCACCCATGGGAGTGGAGGTGCCGTGGGCGTTGATATAGCCAATGTCGGCAGGGGAGAGGCCGGCGTGGTGGAGGGCGTCCTCCATGCAGGCCACGGCGCCGATGCCGTCGGGATGGGGCGCGGTGACGTGGTGACCGTCGGTGTTGTTGGCGGTGCCGCAGATCACGCCGATGATGTTTGCACCCCGCGCCTTGGCGTGGGATTCCGTCTCCAGCAGCAGCGCGCCGCCGCCTTCGCCCATGACGAAGCCGTCGCGGTTTAAGTCAAAGGGACGGCATGCCGTCACAGGATCGTCATTGCGGGAGAGGGCGCGGGCAGAAGCCAGACCAGCCAGCACAACGGGGCAGATGGAGGCCTCGGCGCCTACGGCAAGCATGGCGTCGGCTTCGCCGGATTTTAGGAGCATGCAGGCAAGACCGATGGCATCGCCGCCGGAGGAGCAGGCCGTCTGCACCGTAAAGCTCGGTCCACGGAAGCCGAAGTGAATGGCCACCTGCGCCGCAGCGATGTTGCCCAGCGCCTTGGGCACAAACCGAGGAGAGACCCGGAGCTTTCCGGCCTCATCTACCTCATGCTGCGTTTCGGCAATGTGGCTCACGCCGGCCAGCGCGGTACCCAGCACAATGCCCACCCGCCGGGGCTCCAGGGAAGGATCCAGGCCACCCTGGGTCAATGCCTCCTGCGCCGCGGCATAGCCGTACTGCATAAAGGGGACTGTCTCCCGCAGAAGGGGCTTGGGAAGCAGCGCCGCCGGGTCAAAATCCTTGATCTCTGCGGCTACCTTGACCGGCAGTGCGGTCGTGTCGCACTGCCGGATGGGGGCAATGCCGCAGTGACCGGCGATCAAATTGTTCCAATACGTTTCCACACCGGTGCCGATGGGCGTTACGGCGCCCATGCCGGTAATCACAATGGTCTTATCCATATTTTCCGACTTTCTCGAACAGTCTGCCATGGAACCGGCCGCTGTTCGTACCAAAATTTCACATACAAAGCTATTTTACTGATTTTTCCCCCTCAAGTCAATCCCTGGCCAAAAAGAACTGCATGAAATACCTCAAATTCCTGTGCATATTTCGGAAAATATGTTTTACAAAGTGAAAAAAGCATGCTAAAATAAACAAGAATGGCCATAAACAAAACTGGATTGACCCGTGGTGTGGCGGCTCGTCACTGGGCTGCATCCCATGGCGTCACAATTCACGAGAAAAGAGGTAAACAATATGGACTACGCAAAGGAATCCCTTCGACTGCATGAACAATGGAAGGGAAAAATTGAAGTGGTAGCCACCGTTCCGGTGGAGACCAAGGAGGATCTCTCCCTGGCCTATACCCCCGGTGTTGCACAGCCCTGCCTGGAGATTCAAAAGGATGTGGAAAAATCCTATGAACTCACCCGCCGGCACAATCTCTGCGCCGTGATTACCGACGGTTCTGCCGTCCTGGGACTGGGCGATATTGGCCCGGAAGCCGGCATGCCTGTCATGGAGGGCAAGTGCGTTCTGTTCAAGGCCTTCGGCGATGTGGACGCATTCCCGCTGTGCGTGAAGAGCAAGGACGTGGACACCTTTGTGGAGACGGTGTATCAGATTTCCGGCTCCTTTGGCGGCATCAACCTGGAGGATATTGCGGCGCCTCGCTGCTTTGAGATTGAGCGCAAGCTCAAAGAAAAGTGCGACATTCCCATCTTCCACGATGACCAGCATGGCACTGCCGTCATTACCCTGGCCGGTCTTCTCAACGCACTCAAGGTCGTGGGCAAGAAGAAGGAGGACGTGAAAGTCGTTACCTCCGGTGCCGGTGCCGCCGCCATTTCCATTGTCAAGCTGCTCCTCTCCGCTGGCTTCCGTCACATCACCATGTGCGACCGTAAGGGAGCGATTTATGCTGGCCGTGATGGACTCAACTGGATCAAGGAAGAGATGGCGCAGGTGACCAACCTGGAGAAGAAGACCGGCACTTTGGCCGAGCAGCTGGTGGGTGCGGATGTGTTCATCGGTGTCTCTGCTCCGGGTACTGTGACCACGGAAATGGTCAAAACCATGAACCGGGATGCCATCATTTTCGCTTGCGCCAACCCCACGCCTGAGATTTTCCCGGATGATGCCCGTGCCGGCGGCGCGGCGGTCATTGCCACGGGACGCAGCGATTTCCCCAACCAGATCAATAATGTATTGGCCTTCCCCGGCATCTTCCGCGGCACCTTCGATGTCCGCGCGCGGGATATCAACGAGGAGATGAAAATGGCCGCGGCACATGCACTTGCCGATCTCATTACGCCTGAAGAGCTCTGCGCCGACTACATTATTCCCAAGGCGTTTGACAAGCGAGTGGGACCTGCGGTTGCGAAGGCTGTGGCTGAAGCAGCCCGCAACAGTGGCGTCGCCCGCCTGTAACCAAGCTAATTTGAATTAACATATGATAATAAAAAAGCAGCAAAACATCGGAAGTTTTGCTGCTTTTTTTAATAAACAAACAAGAAACGCGCCTCGGACTTCTCGTACCGAACGGCGCGTTTTTCACTTGCACATGGACATTACTGACGCTTTAGCTCGCGCATGCAGGCGGCGCAAATGTTTTTCCCCTTGTAGGTTGTCACACCTTTTGTGTCGTTGCAGAACACACACGAGGGGGCATATTTTTTCAAAATAATTGAGCCACCGTCCACATAAATTTCTAATGCATCCTTTTCTCCGATGTCCAAGGTACGACGCAACTCAATGGGCAAAACGATCCGACCCAATTCGTCCACTTTTCTTACGATCCCTGTCGATTTCAAAATTGACACACATCCTTCCGGCGCAACGAACTGCCAAATATCGATCAAACACATTATAACAGGAAGGGAGATAAAACGTCTATAGCGTTATTGTACTATATTTTCTCAACACAGTATGTAAAACTTAGAAAATATTGATAAATTATATCCGAAATTAAGAAATATTAGACATATGCTACAAAAAGGAGCGTATGAAATATGGCACCATTCTATTTGGGGTTTGTGCTCTTTTCCATCGCCTGTGGCGTGCTGCTTGGGCATACAGGGCAGCTTACAGCAGCCCTGATCCGGGGCGCGGGACGGGGGGTGGAACTGGTCATCACATTGGCCGGCCCAGTGTCCTTGTGGTGTGGACTATCGAAACTGTTGGAGACCACAGGCTGGGCTGAAAAGTTGGCAGATTGGCTCTCGCCGCTCCTTGGGCGCCTGTTTCCGGAGGGATGGCGCGACAGTAAAACAAGGGCGGCAATCAGCGGAAATTTTTCCGCAAATTTGCTTGGGCTTGGCAATGCGGCCACGCCGCTGGGTGTGCAAGCGGCTGTGCGCCTTTCCGGGGGTGCGGAGCGCGCAAGCGATGAGCTTTGCCGCCTTGTGGTACTCAATACAGCGTCGGTGCAGCTGATTCCGGCCACCGTGGCGGGACTTCGAGCGGGACTAGGCTGCGCCACGCCGCTGGACATCCTGCCGGCGGTCTGGGTGAGCTCTGTCGTATCTGTTGTAGCCGGCCTAACGGCGGCGAAGGTGCTTTCGAGATGGGTGCGCTGACGGACGTGCTGGTGCCGGGGCTGCTGGCCGCGCTGTGCTGCGCCGCCATGGCGGGAAAGCGGGATGCCTATGCCTTGCTGCTGGACGGTGCTGCGGAGGGGCTGTCTGTGCTAAAATCCATCTTTCCGGCGCTGGTTGTCCTGCTGGCCGCCGTGGAGCTATTGCAGGAGAGCGGCGCCATGGACGTGCTGTCTCAGTTTTTGACGCCGCTTTGCAGCGTGACGGGGATTCCGCCGGAGGTGGTGCCGCTGCTGGTGATCCGCCCCGTTTCGGGAAGCGCGGCTCTGGCGGTGGGAGGCAGCCTGATGGCAACCTATGGCGTGGATTCTGTGGTGGGACGGACAGCGGCCATCATGCTGGGCAGCACAGAAACCACGTTCTATGCCATCAGCGTCTACTTTGGCGCCGCAGGCGTCCGGCGCACCCGCTATGCCATTCCCGCAGCGTTGGTGGCCGATTGTACCGGATTTTTTATGGCTGCTTGGACGGCGCGGGCGTTCTTTTAGTCTGTACATTCTCTTTTTCCTCTGATATAATAGGGCGGAAAGCTGTGCTGGAAATGCCCGGCAACATAAGATCATAGCGGAAAAGGATGTTCTAAATGGAAAAATTCATCGACCTCATTTCTCGGCGCGTGTCCCAAGCCTTTGAAGAGGCGGGGCTGGAGGGGAGTCTGGGGAAAGTTACGCTCTCCAATCGCCCGGATCTGTGCGAATATCAGTGCAATGGCGCCATGCCTGCGGCCAAGAAGGCGCACCGCCCGCCGCTGGAGCTGGCGGAATCTGTGGCCGAGAAGCTCCAGGGGGAAGCGATGTTCTCAAAGGTGGAGGCGGTAAAGCCCGGCTTCCTCAACCTGACGGTGAGTCCTTCTGTTTTGCGGGACTATGTGGCGGGTATGGCCACCGCGCCGTCCTTCGGCGTGGAGCCGGAGGCTGCGCCCAAGACCATTGTGCTCGACTATGGCGGCCCCAACGTGGCCAAGCCGCTCCATGTGGGACATCTGCGCTCGGCCATCATCGGAGAGAGCATCAAGCGCATTGACCGCTTCTTCGGCAACAAGGTCATTGGAGACATCCACATGGGTGACTGGGGACTGCAAATGGGCTTGATTATAGAGGAGGTTCACGAGCGGCATCCTGAGCTTCCCTATTTTGATCCCAACTACACGGGAGAATATCCCGCCGAGGCGCCCTTCACCATCTCGGAGCTGGAGGAGATCTACCCCACAGCCAGTGCCAAGAGCAAGGTGGATGAGGACTTTGCCCGCCGGGCGCACGACGCAACCTACCGCCTGCAGACCGGCGACCGGGGCTACCGCGCCATGTGGAAGCATATCATGCGGATTTCCACCGAAGATCTTCGGAAAAACTATGACAATTTGGATGTGCACTTTGATGTCTGGCTGGGGGAGAGCGACGCGCAGCCCTATATCCCGCCCATGCTCGAGGCCATGAAGGCCAAGGGGATTGTCACAGAGTCCGAGGGTGCCCTGGTGGTGGATGTCCAGGAGGAGAGCGACACCAAGGAGGTGCCGCCGTGCATCCTGGTGAAGTCCGACGGTGCGACCCTCTATGCCACCACGGATCTTGCCACACTGGTGCAGCGCATGAAGGACTTCCAGCCCGACGAGGTGCTCTACCTCACCGATAAGCGCCAGGCGCTGCACTTTGAGCAGGTCTTCCGTGCCGCGCGCAAGGGCGGACTGGTGCCGGAGCACGTGGTACTCAAGCATCTTGGCTTTGGTACCATGAATGGAAAGGACGGCAAGCCCTTCAAGACGCGGGAGGGCGGCGTCATGCGCCTGGAGCGTCTCATCGGCGAGATCACCGACTATGTCCGTCAGAAGATCACGGAGAACCAGGTGGTCAGCGCGGAGGAAGTGGAGAACACCGCACGCCTCATTGCCATGGCCGCCCTCAAATATGGCGACCTCAGCAACCAGCCCACCAAGGACTACGTCTTTGATCTCGAGCGTTTTGCGGCCTTTGAAGGAAACACAGGGCCTTATATTCTCTATACCATCGTCCGCATCAAGTCCATTCTCCATAAGTACAGCGCGGCCGTGGCGCTGGAGGCTATGCAGCCGGCCGAAACCAAGGAGGCCAAGGATCTGATGCTGGCCTTGACGCGCCTGAGCGACAGTCTCCACGTGGCATATACGGACAATGCCCCCAATGCCATCTGCGCCTATATCTATGATCTGGCCGGCGCGGCCAATAAATTCTACCATGAGACGCGGATTCTGGCAGAACCCGATGGAGACAAGCAGGCCGGTTATGTGGCGCTGATGGATCTCACGCGCCGTGTGCTGGAGACCTGCATCGACCTTCTGGGCTTCAGCGCCCCGGAGCGGATGTAACAGCAAAAAGCCATCAAAAATGCACCGCCCCAACGGTTGGGGGCGGTGCATTTTAACGGTGCGCGTCAGGGGACGCTGTAAAAGTTACAAAAAGTTTACAACCACTTCATGAACCCTGGGAGCCAAGCTCGTACAATTAAGACTGCACTTGAACCTGGCGCTGATGGAAAAAGAGCCGCTCCACGCGCTTGTAGAGCACCAGCGTCAATGCGGAGATCACAACGCCCTTGAGCAGGTTGAAGGGTACCACGGCGAAGAGCACCAGTGTGCCCACGCTGTGGATGGCGCCGTTCACCTCGGTGCCCATGGCAACGATGGCATCGAGCGGCATGTGGAAGAGCTCGGCAAACTTGGGGATGAGGAAGTAAGCATTGAAGGCGCTTCCGAACACGGTCATCACCAGCGTGCCAACGGCCAGACCCACGAGCGCCATTTTTTTGCTCTTGTGGAGATGGTAGAGGATGGAGGCGGGCAGCACCATGGCGCAGCCCACGGCGAAGTTGGCGAAGTCGCCCACAAAGGCGGTGGAGGTGCCCTTGAGCAGCAGCTTGATAACAACCTTCAAGAATTCGCACACCACGCCGGCCACGGGGCCGAGGTAGAAGGTGCAGATGAGCACCGGCAGCTCGCTTAAGTCCATTTCGTAGAAGCTGGGGGCGAAGAAGAGCGGGATTTCGAAGAACATGAGCGCGCCGCCCAGGGCAGCGAAGATGGCCACAAAGCTCACGGTACGCGCCGGAGAGAGCTTGCGGTGGCTGGGCAGAAAGAACCGCTCCGCAGCCCAGGCGATGAGAATGAGCCCGGCAAAGACAGCCAGACAGGCCAGGAGAAATGCGGCGTTATCCGCCAGGGATTGCAGGAATTGAGACATAAAAAAACCTCCCAAATAGAATCAAGCACCGGAAAGGGTATGCCTTCCAGGTGCTACAAATCTAAGGGGGAATCTGTATCACACATCTTCTTCCATCCAGACTCGTGCCAGAACTGGCCTTACTGTCGGTACCGGAGTTTCACCGGTTCAGCTTGCGCTCGCGGACTATACCGCCGGTCGGGAATTGCACCCTGCCCTGAAGACATCTCTTTTCAATTGCCTGTAATTTCATTATACACAGCAGAAGGAGATTTGCAAGCCCTTTTTCGTGGGGAGGGAGCCAGTAAAAAAATTCTCCTTGGAAGAACCAAGCCGTGAAAATTCTCGTCATAAAAAACTGGGCGTATCATCGAGCTGACCGCGCGGAAGGATCTGCCGCGGCGGCGGAAGTGAAAAGCGCCTGCCGCCGCGGCTTTGCCCAGGCGTTAAGAAGGCATGGCAAATCCGTGCATTTTTCCGCCGCCCATGTCACTGACGTCGCCGCCGATGACCTTTCCCTGGTAGACCAGCAGCGTGGCGCAGTGGCTGTCGGAGCCGTCGGGATAATTGGTGATGGCATAGACGTAGCGCATGACGGTTTTCCCAGCATACTGCTGCAGGTCGTAGCCCTGGGATTTTTGCAGCTCATTGTAGCGGGTGAGTACCTGGTTAAATTCCGCGGGGATTTTGACCTCCTGCTTTTCCACGGCCTGGGGCGAGACCTCCCAGCCGAAGGAGGAGAGGAAGGCGACGCGTCCCTCCTCGGTGGAGGCGTCAGTCTCCGCGGCGGTCTGGGACTCCTGGACGGCGGCCGGGGCATCGGACTTGTGCAGCAGAAAAGCGAGCAGTGCGATCACACACGCGGCGATGACCAGTCCGGTGATGATCTTTCGTTTGGAAACCTTTGCGGACATAATGACCATATGCTTCCCTCCGTTATGTTTGGGTGGTACAGCCTATGAGAAAGGGTGGACAAATATGCAGCGATTGGATAAGCTCCTCTCCGAGGCCGGCGTGGCCTCCCGACGGGAGCTCAAAGCCATCATCCGGGCAGGCCGCGTCCAGGTCAACGGCAAGACCGTGCGGGATCCAGAGCAGAAGGTGGACGAGACAGCCGACGAGATCATGCTCGACGGCGCGGTGGTGGAAAAAAAGCGCATGGTGCTCTTGATGCTCCATAAGCCTGCTGGCTATGTTACCTCCACCGACGATCCCAGGGATCAGACCGTGATGGAGCTCATTCCCGAGGAATACCGCCGCCTGGGCGTCGTGCCCATCGGACGGCTGGACAAGGATACCGAGGGGCTTCTGCTTCTCACCAACGACGGCGCTGTCAATCACAACCTGCTCTCGCCGCGGCGCCACGTCTGGAAGCTCTACTATGCCAGCCATGAGGGGCTGGCCGGCGAGGCGGACATGGCGGCCTTTGAAGCCGGGATTACTCTGGAAAATGGCGAGACCTGCCTGCCGGCGAAGCTCCATCCTTTGGGCGAGGGGAGGAGCCTGATCTCGATCCGGGAAGGAAAATACCACCAGGTGCGCCGGATGATGGCGGCGCGGGGCATGCCGGTGACCTACTTAAAGCGAGTAGCTTTTGGGGGACTCACCCTGGGAGAACTGCCTCTGGGGGCGGTGAAGGAGGTGATGCTGGAAACAGTGCAGAGCCCGCCTTGTGATATTGCACAAGCAGGAAGTCGCTGCTTTTTTCCGTAGAGATTTCCCAGTGTTTAGCGCTAATGACGAAAAACTTGAAAAATAGCACAAAAACAGCCTGCGAATTTCAAGACAATTGTCAATCCCCTCTTGCAAAAAACGGGAACACGATGTATTATGACAATAAAGATTTGTGTAAATAGCATCGTTTTCAATAAATAGAGGGAGGGCGCATTCATGTCCAGCCGAATGTTTCAAAGCGTGATCGTCCAGATGAAGGAAGCCACTGATCGCACCATCGGCGTCATTGATGCCGACGGCAATGTCGTATCCTGCAGCGAAACCTCCATGATTGGAGAAAAATGGCCCGAGGCGGTGATCCGTCTCAACAGTGCCCCGGATTCCATGGTGATTGTGGACAAGCGAACCATGAAACCCCTGGTCAGCTGGAGCGCGTATTTTGACTATGCCGTCTTTGTGGACGGCGAGGATGAGGTTGCCAAGAGCATTTGCATCATGGCCTATGTGGCGCTCAACGGCGCGAAGACCTATTACGAGGAAAAGCACGACAAGGGAACCTTTGTCAAGAATATCATCACCGACAATATCCTGCCCGGCGATATCTATATCCGTGCCAAGGAGCTCCACTTCACGACTGATTTGCCCCGCTCGGTACTGCTCATTCGCCAGGTTGGCCGCGCAGATGTGGCTGCGGTGGACGTGGTGCAGGGCATGTTCCCGGACAAGCAGCAGGATTTCGTTCTGAACATCAACGAGACGGATATCGCGGTTGTCAAGCAGATCACCGCCAATACCGATACTTCTGAGCTCTATAAGATGGCGCAGGAGATTGAGGAAACCCTCAAATCCGAGCTGTTTATCAAGACGGTCATCGGTATTTCCACCGTGGCCGGCCATCTGCGCGAGCTGGCCGACGCCTATAAGGAAGCCCAGACGGCCATCGAGGTGGGCAAGGTCTTTGATACGGAGAAGAGCATCATCACCTATGAAAACCTCGGCATCGGCCGCCTGATCTACCAGCTGCCCACCACCCTTTGCGAGATCTTCCTCTCCGAGGTGTTCAAGAAGAACTCCATTGACTCCCTCGACCAAGAGACGCTCTTCACCATCAACAAGTTCTTTGAGAACAACCTCAACGTGTCCGAGACTTCCCGCAAGCTCTTTGTGCATCGCAATACCCTGGTCTACCGGCTGGAAAAGATCAAAAAGCTCACGGGGCTTGACCTCCGGGAGTTCGACCATGCCATCATCTTCAAGGTGGCGCTGATGGTCAAAAAATATCTAGCGTCCCGGGAAAACCGCCTGATCTGACGGTTGATCCCATGATCGGAGAAAATCATGATTGAATTTAGAAACGTCCATAAGGTCTATGAGCCTGGCACCCATGCGCTCAATGGTGTGTCGCTGAAAATCGAGGACGGCGAATTTGTGTTTCTGGTCGGACCTTCCGGCTCAGGCAAGTCCACCATCATCAAGATCCTCACGGCGGAATTGATGCCGACTTCCGGCAGCGTCTTCGTCAACGGTTTTACCCTGGAGAAGATCCGCCGCAGCGCCATTCCCTATATGCGCCGCACCCTGGGTGTCATTTTCCAGGACTTCCGGCTCATCGACAACAAAACGGTCTATGACAATGTCTCCTTCGCCATGCGCGTCATCGGTGCGTCGGAGAAGGAGATCAAAAAGCGTGTTCCCTATGTGCTGGAGCTGGTGGGACTGGAGAACAAGAGCCGGCGTCTGCCCCATGAGCTCTCCGGCGGCGAGCAGCAGCGTGTGGCCATCGCCCGTGCATTGGTCAACAATCCCAATATGATCATCGCCGACGAGCCCACTGGCAACCTCGACCCGGCGCGTTCTCTGGAGATTATGATGCTGCTGGAGCAAATCAACGCCCTGGGCACCACGGTGATGGTGGTCACCCACGAGAAAGAGCTGGTGAACCGCTTCACCAAGCGGGTCATCGCCATTGAAGAGGGTCAGGTCATCAGCGACGGAATGGATGGGTATTACGCATATGAAGAAGAATAACATCGGCTACCTCCTCCGGGAGGGAATCCGCGGAATCTTCCTCCACGGATTTATGTCCTTTGCGGCCATCTGGGTCACCGTGGCCTGTTTGCTTATCATGGGCACGTTCGGCTTGGTGCTCTATAACCTCAACGAAATGATCGTGGAGCTGGAGCAGGAAAACGAAATGCTCGTGTACATCGATGAAACGTATTCCGAGGCCGAGGCCAAGAGCGTCGGCTCCCAGATCAATCAGATTGCCAATGTCCACAATGCCCAGTTCGTCTCCCGGGAGCAGGCCGTGGAGAATTTTGTGGATGAAATGCAGGACGAGGACCTCTTTGACGGCCTGGATCCTTCCACCTTCCGGGATCGCTTTGTGATTACCCTGGAGGACAACAGCAAAATGCGCGAGACGGAGGCTGCCATTCGAAGCATCGAGGGTGTCGCCGATGTGTCGGTGCACTATGAGATTCAAGAAGGCTTCCAGACGGTGCAGCGGATTTTGAACATCGCCTCCGTCATTATCATTGCGGTGCTTTTGGTCGTCTCCATGTTGATCATCTCCAATACGGTCAAGCTTGCCATGTATGACCGCAAGGAGGAAATCGCCATTATGAAGATGGTGGGCGCCACCAACGGCTTTATCCGCTGGCCGTTTGTGGTGGAAGGCTTTATCTTGGGCATTCTGGCCTCTGCCATTGCGTTTTTCCTGGAGTGGGGTCTATACAATCTGCTCCAGACGCAGATCTCTATGGTGGACAGCCTGGATCTCATTACTGTAGTACCTTTTGTGGAAGTCATTGAAATTGTGGCCAT
>ERZ1643251.4476-NODE-4476-length-12137-cov-7.524416_pt1 | contig 12137 bp, 10 predicted proteins | sample MGYA00579261_ERZ1643251 | MGnify/ENA primary metagenome ERZ1643251 (study PRJEB29033, sample SAMEA4952267) | chicken gut metagenome | biome: Broiler Chicken; feature: Gastrointestinal Tract; material: Caecum | place: Ireland | collected 2018 | study: Broiler... | reverse complement strand
AAGAGAAAATGAAGCTCGATAATCTGACTACAATGCGAATGGAGGGCGAGATCACTAAAGAAGAATATCTTGATTATAAGGTAAAAGTAATGGCAAATATAGAAGCTACTCAAAAGAGGATAGATAAACTTCAACAAGAAGACTTAACTACTCAGGGAAATAGTAAACATCAGCTTTCAAAAGAGGAGTTTGGAGGAATGCTGCGAGCTGAACTTGATTTTACGCAGCCGATTGTAAAAAGAGGTATAATCGACGCTTTTGTCCGAAAGGTAGTTGCCCGTAGTGCATTGGAATTTGATTGGTATCTTAACTTGGTTCCTCATGCGGCTGATAGCGGATTTAATGAAGTCACTTCTTTTACAATAGAATACGAAAGCGCTCACTCATACAGGGAAATGCGCGGCGAGATATTGCGGAAATATCAATATAAAAATATTGTTGTGCATATCTATGCCTAATAAAAAGGTCAAGTCGGAAACGGCTTGACCTTTTTTGTATGCATTATTATGCGGCTTGATTTAATCAGGGAGATATGGTATAATGTCTATATTCAAAAGCAATATATGGTTATAAAGCGATGTTAAAGACTTCGATAAGATTTTTTGAGGATATACCAGTGCGCGCTGTTTGGGAGGAGCAAACTTCCAAATGGTGGTTTTGTGCCGCCGACATCGCCGAGGCATTGACGAAAAGTAAGCGTCCGCGAACATATTGGAACGCTATCAAGCGCCGTAATCCGCAGTTGTCTACAATTTGTAGACAACTGAAATTAACTGCAAAAGACGGCAAGAGGTATCTGACCGACGTTGTGGATGAAGAGGGGGTAAATACTGTAATTGCCGTAATACCCAGCAAAAAGTCGCTTGTGTTCGATAAATGGCTCAAAGGCATGGGGACTTCAATCGACGAAAAGAGCAAGCAAAAGGCTTATGAACTGTTTGAAAGCGGACTTATAAATGATATAGAGGTAGGCACGGTAAAGGGCTTGCAGCAGATTCATTCCTATATCTTCGGCGGACTCTATGACTTTGCCGGTAAAATTCGCAGTATGAACATTGCAAAGGGCGGGTTTGCTTTTGCTCCCGCAATGTACTTACGCGAAAACCTCGCGCTCATTGAAAAAATGCCCGAAGACAGCATAGAGGACATCGTGAAAAAGTATGTGGAGATGAATGTTGCCCACCCGTTTATGGAAGGTAACGGCAGAGCAACGCGCATCTGGCTTGACCTTATCCTTAAAAAGAATCTGCATACCTGTACCGATTGGAGTAAGATAGATAAGCGCGAATATCTCGACGCGATGAGGCAAAGTCCCGTCGACCCGTCGCATATTTTTGAACTTATTAAGAATGCTCAAACGCCGCAGATTGACGACAGGGAAATCTTTATGAAAGGCATTGACTACTCATATTATTATGAACAAATTGATGAGTGATATTATTCTCAAGTTTACTGATGTTGAATCATAGAGGGTTTAAAGAGAAGATGTACTTGAAAGTAATATGTGTTGTTAAATTATTAGCTTTGATTATGAGTAGTAAAGAAGAATAATATTAAAAGATGAGCAATTATAAATTTTTATGAAGGAGGTTGGTATGAATAGAATTTATGGCGATAGATTGCATCGCGAAGAATACGTAGAAAAAATAGTAGAACTTATAAAGTTACGATCTGAATCGAAAGAATCAACGTCATTTTCTATTGAGGCTCCATGGGGGCAAGGCAAGACATGGCTTATTGAAAAGATAGAAGCATCTTTAGAGGGGGTTGGAATTTCTAAGTGAGCTAAGGCAGCAAATTTTACATTCTTTGTTGGCTGTAGCAAGTCATGTTTCTAAACAATTGCTGCATTTTGATATTATAGAGCTTGGGAAACGGGGTATTAATAAATATAAAGAAATAAAAGAAAAGAGTAAGTTGAAACCTAATACATCAAACCAATATTTCGATCTTGAGAAAGATATTCAGCAAGTTGTAAATGCTTTAAATAAATTTTCAGAATACAAGTACGTAATATTTATTGTTGATGAGTTGGATAGATGTATTCCGACATTTGCAATAAAAACTTTGGAACGGCTACATCATATATTTGATAGGGTAGATAGGAGTATTACTATTTTAACAATAAACAGATCTCAGATTATTAGGAGTATAAACCACACATATGGGGAGGGATCCGCAGATAAGTATTTGTCGAAGTTTATAGATTTTAGAATTGATTTGAATGAGGGGAATACTGATAATGATGCGGTAAATAGTTATCTTCAAGAATTTGCAACACGATTTCAAGATGGTTCTATTGATGATAAGGATAAGGATTTGATTTATAGATATAATAGTTTATTGACGGCAAGGGAATTTGAGCAGGTAATGAAACGAGCCGTGTTAATTCATGATTTGGTTGGAATGGACACAAAATATTTTTCGATGGACTGTTTAGTTGCGGAACTTTTATTACAAATTAAGCAGGCGGTAGACGAGATTGAAGGCAATAATATCAATACATCCACAGAAAACGGCAACGTACCCAAAACTCCAATCGGGCAAATATTTAAGAATGACCTGAATTATTATCGGCAAACACGATCCAATGTTTTCAGAATAATTAATTGTATAATTAAAAATAGGGATATTCAAAATGCCCAGACAAATAATAGTAACGACTTGACTCAAGAAATGCAAGATTTCTACTCTAAATATAGATTATATTATAATTTAGTAAAACATGCGTAGGATAATAAAAGTAAAATTTAACTTGATATTATGTTTATATCAATACATTATGATTGGATGGAAATAATTTTATAGCAACACCGCCCGTTTGGTGCATTGCTCCAGACGGGCGGTGTACTGATTTGTGGCGTTTTGACGAAGAGATTTGCGGTAAATTATTTAATTAAGTCCTCTATCGAGCAATTTAGTGTTTGCGCAAGTGCATACAATGTTTCTGCCTGCGCTTTGGCGATATCCACGGTACCCTGTTCATATGCCTTAATCGTGCGCAACGGAACATTCGAAAGGTTTGCAAGCTGCGTCTGACTGATACCGCGTTTTTGACGTATCTGTTTTAGCGGGCACACGGGCTTTAAGTATTTTGCTATCAAGTCCATGCTGTGTGTGATATCCATTTCGTGATAGGGGAAATAGTGATCTAGAATTTTGCTGCAAGGTATAGCGGCGATAATCGTGGCATAGGGTTTATTGAAGTGCCACTGCGCATAGGAAAGTACCCAGCCCACCCAATATTCGGGCGAGGCATAACTGCTTGTTTCTATATTCAGAGGCTCATTGCCCAATATCAGTGCCAGAAGTTCGTTTGCAGATTTACCTAATGCATATACAGGATCTGCATTTTCAAGCGCATGGCATACAGGTGAAGAAATAAATTTTTTTGCAAAGGTGTCAATTTCGATATGTTCTTCCAAAACCGCAAGCTCAAACATGACAGATACTTTTCTTTGGATAATATCAAGGAACTGTTCATTGTAGGCGTGGATCATCAGGCTCAATACCTCCGCGGATAATGTCGTTCAGGTACAGATCGTCGGGCGTGGGCGTTCCCTGTCTGTTGCTTAAAAATTCCATACGCGCCTGTTCATTCCGTGCCCTTCGCAGGGGATAGTATGTGGCAGCGTCGGCAATTTCATATCCTAAAAAATTTAACTGTCCGAATGACTTTTGCGACATTAAAACAACCTGTTCGCCAAGGTTTCCCAACCTGAGTGCTTCCGAAAGTCTTTGAACGGAAATTGTATTGTTCAAAAAGCTTTCGGCATAGGCGAAATAGGAGTCGTCTGCACGGTAACCCTTGATAATGTCGTATTCCTTTAACGGGAGGGAAAAGTGTTCAATAAGATAGTTCTTTCCCGCTTTTGTAATATCATTCTTGAGTGTAAACACTCTGTTTTGCAGAAGCAGCGTTATCCAATGCAAGGTAGTAAAGCCCTTTTGTGAAAGGTCTAATATTGTAAGTCCTTGTAAATTCAGCGCATACTTATTCGCATAGCCGTCGCGTTTCTCTTCTACCGCCCATTCTTTTGCAAGGTCAAGCGACTGCGTGCAATAGAATCCGGGCCCATAGTCATTGTGACGTTTGCCTTTGCCAAACGTAGGCTGCTCGATGATCGAAACGGAGCCGTGATACAATATCATTTCAGCCATAAAGCTTACCCTCCTGTATAGATATTATATCATTACAATGTTCCAATGTCAAGAATAAAAAGACAGGTGCAATGTTATAATTTGTCGAAATAAAAAAGTGGTATTTTTCATGAAAAAGGTGGTATTTTGCTCAATTTGGCGACGGCACTCGGAACGGGTATATCAGCGCAGGCAAATATCAAGAACCCTCGCAAGAAATTGCGCAGGTTTTGACCCAAAATAAATAAAATAAGCATAAAAGTGGCGCGTTCCGTATGGAACGCGCCACTTAATTTTGTGAAAGGGTTTGGGTTATTGCGCCGCGCTTAGTCGAAATGACACAGCGTTCCGCTGTACCATGTTCCGCAGTTGAGTGTTAAACCTTGCGCGGCTCGTCTTGCTGTCAGCTTTTCACTCAGCCTGCCTGAAAGCCTGCGCTTCTTCGCCGACGTAAATTCCGCAATCAAAATTTATAAGGCTGTCGGCGACGATATCCTCGTAAGTCGCCCTTGGGTAAAAGAGTATGCCGTTGAGTCCCACCATGTCAGTGTTGGTATCGTCGCGCAGACAGTAGATAAATACAAGGGTGTAGTTGGAGTTTTCAAGGTCGGCAATGCCAAACCAATATTCCTTAATTACCCCGTCCGTAATTTCCAGCACATATCTTGTGGCGGAAGGGGGTGGGATGGTTCCAATTGCCTTCGCTGTCCGTGCCGTACGGTAACTCCTTTATATATTCGGCGGCGGGGATATATCCGAAAAACTTATCAATATCGCCGTAAATTTCTTCCCGTGCGCTGCGGCAGAACTGCGAGGCGAGCAGTTCTGCGTCGCCTTCTATATAACTTTGATATACCGCATCGTTATATCGCGAAACAGTCTCCCGCCGGGTGAGGCGGTAAAAACATTCGTCCCCGAAATACAGCCCGAATTCCAGGGTTTCGTAAACGTTGTGCCGCGTTCCGTCTGCCTCGGTTACATGCTCCGGCATGAGGTCGTACATCTCGTCGCCGCCCGCATACATAAAACAAATACCCTCGTAACTTTGGTCGTATTCGTTTATGGGGTACCACTTGACGGTCATGTTCAAAGTTTCCGTTCGGGTGGTGAGGACGACGTCGTAGGACAGATAGCGGTAGCTCGTGCCGTAGTCGCTCGCCGTCTCATCCCACCCCGTATGGTACGTATAGGATACAATCTGCCCGTCCGCGATGGCAGACAGGTCGTCTATCCGCCGGTCAAAGTCGTCCACATAATTTACGGCGTAGCTACTGAACATGTTTTTGAACGCCTGTTTGTCGCCCGCATTGATGTCCTCAATAATTTCGTCGGTCAGGTTTTTGTCGAGTTCCTCCCTGTTCCCGTAAAGGGGATCGGGCGACATGCCTTCAAACAGAGCGCAACCGCAAAACGCCGTTAAAATTGTCGCCGCCGCAATCGCGCAGGCGGCTGATTTTTTTATTTTCATAAATCCCTCCGAGTGTCTCTATGTAAATATTATAACGGCTTGCAGATGTCAAGCCAATAGCTTGAATTAGCCGTATATGTGTGATATAATAAAACAAACGCATCGTTGGTTAACCCTGCGGCGCCCGGGCGTCTGCGCGGGCGCCGAAAAAAGCTACAATGCAGAAATAATATACGGTCCATAGTATGGGGCTCATATTTAAAATTACGGAGAGAGTTTATGAATTTAAGAAATGTTGCAAAATATGCGCTCAGTTGTCTCGCGGCGGGGATTACGGTGTGCGCGTTCGGTATTATCGGCGCGTTGCTGCCTCAGAACAGCCGTTTGTGGGTTAGCCTTATCGTCGCGGTGGCGGTGCTGCTCGCCGTATGGCTGGCGGTCAACCTCATCTGCGCGGCGCGCATAAGCGGCAAATACCGCAGCATGAACCCCAGGCAGGCGTACGAATACGGCAATCGCGTCAAGGAGCAGACCGAGCGCGATTATTTAAGCGCCGAGCGCGCCGTTCACGCGTCCCTTACGCGCGCGTATATTGCGCTCGCGGCGCTGGTCGCGGCGGTGGGGCTGATAGTCATGTTTGTCAGCGCCCTGCGCGCAGAGAGTATTTGGCTCACCCTTACGGCCATTGCGGCGATTTATATACTCACAACCTGTTACTCGGTGCTCTTTCCAAAAGATTACGTCGGTCTGCCCGACCGCCAATATATCTTAAACGAGGGGGAATACCCTACGATTACGTCAATAGTCCGCCGCGCCGCGCAAAAGGCGGGCTGCAACCGCTCGGTGGTGATTGCCATTCACGGCGACGGTACTGGCATTTACGAAACGCGAAGTAAAGTTGTGCTGTCGCTCAATCCCGCGGAGTGCGCCATGCTTACGGCTGACGAGCTTTACGCCGTTTTTCTGCACGAGTTCGCGCACGTCGTCAACGTCGATACTTCGCGTTCCCGCCGTTTCAATCTCGGCAGACTGCGCTGGGAGGGTGCGTTTGAAAACGACTTCGGCTTTGTTGTCAAGGCGTTCACATCGTCGCTCGTATATACTTTTGAAATCAATGTTACGCTGTACCAGGCGCTTTCCTCGCGCCACCACGAAATGCTCGCCGACGAAAGAGTGAGGGAGGCGGACGAGGGCGGCAACTTCATAAACGCTACGGCAAAGGGTGAGATGTTCAGTTTGTTCGACGCAGTTCCCCGCCGCGAGCTCAATTACGACTGCTTTGAAAGCAAGGCTGCGCCCGCAGATTTTGAAAGTAAAAAGCTTGCCCTGTTTTATGAAGTTATGCGCACCGAATGTGACAAATGGCGGGACATATTGTCGCGCGAACTGCCTGCAAACGTCGCCTCGCATCCCACCCTGCGCCAGCGCATGGAGGCGATGGGGGTGAGCGATTACGACGTGTCGAAGCGCGAAACCGACGGCGGGTATGTCGCGGAAACAAAAAAAATGATGGAGCGCGCAGACGAAGCCGCGCGCAGATTCTTAGCGGATAATTACAAGGAAATACGCCGCTCGCGGTATACTGAGCGCAAGGAACTCATCGACTGTTATTATGCCGCCAAAGAGAAAGGTGAAAAGCTGCCTCTCGATCGTATGCACTACTGCATGTCGGCTTTATACGGGGTGGACAATGCCTCAGCGCTTGAAATAGCGGCGACCCTCCTCAAAGAAAACGATGGATACGCATATGCCCATCTGTACAGAGCGCACATATATTTTGACGGATATGATGCGCGGTGTGTAGGCGAGTTCCGCGCGGCGATGAATGCGGATTCGGCACTCAGCGAGGAATGTCTGGAGTGCATAGGCAAATTTGCTTTGCTTTCGGGCGATGAAAAGTTGCTTAAAGAATATCGCGCCTCTGCCCCCGACAAGCTCGGCGAGGCGCGGCAAGAGGAAGAAATGCGCATGTGGAGGCCGGGCGTCGCCCTCTGTCCCACAAAGCTCTCCAAAGACGTCATCTCGCAGATAGAAGAATATCTGCTCTCTCTCGGCGGGGTAGAAAAGGTTTACCTTGCCGACTTCGGCGAGGCGCACACAACCCTCGTCATGGTCAAATTTTTCTCTCGCGTGCCGGGCGCGGAGCGTAAACGCAAGATGGAAGATATATCGGCGTACTTCGACATGCGGCCCGAAAAATTTTTCACCGCCGAATACGGCGCGTCTGCCATGTACGCGCTGGGTGATGCAAAAATTTTTCCCTTTATATCAGACGGAAAAAGGAATGAATAATTGCATTGGTCGGCGCATATGTGGCGGGTAACTCAAAAACAGGGGCAGAAAACCGCAAAATATATATGGCGGACAACCGTAAAAAACAAGTGCGTGCGGGCGCAAAATTGCGCCCGCACGCATGTCGATTTAACTATGAAATTTTTATGCCGTATGCGCGTCAGTACTCGTCGGTAATGCATAAAAAATAATCTGCGGAAACGCCGAACGCGCATACCATGCATTTAAGCGTGTCATATCCCGGTTTTGCCTTGCCTTTAAGCCATTCGCTGACCTGGCTCTGTTTTACGCTTATTTGTTTGGCAAACGCGCTTTGGGTAAGGTTGTTTTCGCTTAAAAACTCTTTTAAAATCTCTTTGAATTCCCTGCTCACAATTTTATTATATAGAAAATTCTATAAAATTATTGACATATAGAAAATTCTATACTATAATTGACCTATGCCGACGGCGAGGGGGAGGAGGGCGCGCCTGTCGCGCCGCAAAACTGCGCGGATAAATTTGTCTGCGGAAGCAAGATAGTAAAACTGATCAGACTAAGCGCTTTTCAGCAACATCTAAATGTTGCAGAGTGCCTGAAAGGTGTTTAACTTTAAATAAATACGTCATTTCGACTAAGTGAGCAAAGCGAACGCATGGAGAAATCTCACTTTATTTCTTACTTTACTGATAGATTTCTCCACTCGCTGTCGCTCGGTCGAAATGACAGATTATAAATAGCACACTTTTCGGGAACACCTTAAATGTTGCCGCCTATTGACAAAATATCCGATCGGTGATAAAATTAAAATATCAGATGCGGCAATGCCGCAAATTTAATTTGGCAGGAGAGACAATATGAAAGTTAAAGAAATAGCAACTGCGGTGATGTCTGCCGCGCTTGCTTTGTGCTGTTTTTTGGCGGCGGGCTGCGGTTCTCCTTCTCCCGAGCTCGAAGGCGCCGAGGGGCTGACTTGCAGCGAAACGTACGGCGGCGCGCTGTCCGATAAGTCTTACCAAACGCCCGACGCGGCAATTTCTGCGTACATAAGCGACGAAATAAATCCTTCTGCGTCTGTTACGGACAGTCGGAAACTCAGGGATTTGTCGCAGGACGAAATATCTGCGCTGCCCCTTACTGAGGAGCTTAAAAATTCGCTGACTGCGGCTGAGGAATATACGGTAACATATTCGCAGCCGGCCGCGACTTTCGATGCTGCCGCGGGCGGAAGCTCGCGCAATGTCTTGTTGCTCACGACAGGCGGCGGGGTATACTATCTCGACCCTCTCCCCGCAACGGGTCAGGAGCTGAGCAAAAGTTATTTTAAAAGTGCGTGCGGGCTCGATAATTACCGCAACTGCACCATGACCATGACCGAAAATGTTACTGCTACGGTGGATAACGTGTCGTCTACGTCTACGGTTGTCATGACAATGAAAATTGCCGACGGCAAGTGCCTCATGGAAATGTCTTATAACATCCCAGGCGAAACGCCGTATGAAGCCTACATTTGCATGGAGGACGGGGCGAACGGTTTCAACGCATATATATCCGAAGATATCTCTTCGGGCTGGACTCAAATAGATACGCCCATCGACCTCGGCAACGGCGAAATTATAGACGACTTTGACGATGTGCTCGTCGTGTGTGACTACGATTATACCGAGCTGCAAAAGACCGATACGGGCTTTACCATCAGGCAGGAATACTTCTCGGATGTCGTCAATCAGACGATAGCCGCGATTGCTGCGGGATATGACGACGTTTCTGTCACTTCGTCCGATATATTCTTCTATGTTGCGGGCGGCACTCTCGTCAGAACATACGTAAACATTGCTTTCGACTGTTCGATGTCGTATTTGGGCGAAAGCTACGCCTGCAACATTAATTCCGAGGCGGTTCTCAACGTCACTGATTTCGGCACTACCGTCGTCGAAGTCACCCTTTGAAATATGTAAGCGGCATTTCGGGTCGGTCTGCGGGCGCAGACCGACCTTTTAAAATACGGTTAAAATTCTCTGTGCGCGGGCATAACTTAAAGGCATAAATAATATATGATAAGGAGGTGCGGCAATGTGTACTGCCGTCAGTTTCAGAAAGCGAGGATTTTACTTCGGGCGCACGCTCGATAACGATTCATCTTTCGGTGAAGAGGTGGTAATCGCGCCCCGCGGGTTTTACCTGCGCGGCGCGCGCGAGCATTATGCGATAATAGGCATGGCGACGGTGAGGGAGGGCTACCCCCTGTACTATGACGGAATGAACGAAAAAGGGCTGTGTATGGCGGGGCTCAATTTCCCCGGCAACGCCGGCTACAATCCGCCGTCTGCTGGCGCCGAAAACGTGCCTCAGTACAACCTGCTGCCCCACATTCTCGGCTCGTGCGCGAGCGTAGCCGAGGCTGCCCGCGCATTGAAGGCAATCAATTTAACCGATGAACCCTTTTCCGCCGATATGCCCGCCGCGCCCCTCCATTGGATGATTTCGGACGGGCAGCGCGACATCGTGGCGGAGTGCGTTGAAGGGCGCATGCAGCTGTACGAAAATGCCGTCGGCGTGCTGACAAACAATCCGCCTTTCCCCGTGCAGTATGCGGCGCTGTCAGATTATATGGCGTTGTCATCGGGCGAGCCGCGCAACGCGTTCTGCCCCGCCCTCGGGTTAAAGCCCTACTGCAAGGGCATGGGTGCGATGGGGTTGCCCGGCGACTATTCCTCGCATTCGCGATTCGTGCGTGCGGCGTTCGTGCGCAATAATTACGAACTCTGCGAAGGGGAGGACGGCGAAAGCGCTCTCGCGCGCATATTGTCCGCCGTAGAAGTTCCGCGCGGCTGCTGCCGCTCGGGTGACGGGTGGGAGGTCACTCTGTATTCGTCGCGCATGGACGCGGCGCACGGCGTGTACAGCTATACGACCTATAAAAACCGCGCCGCCGAGCGCGTCGCGCTCGGCGGCGTTTCGGGTGACGCGCTCGTCAGGTTTACCGCAGGTACCTGAAAATTTGAGACCATGTTTGGCATGTGTTCTGAAAATTTACAGCGAGATTTTGCGGCGGCGCTCAAAACAGCGCCGCCGCAAAGCTTTTCGCCCCTTTCCGACAAAAAATTTTACAATTTAAACCGTCTTTTATGCTTTTTTTAAATAAAATAATATGTTATAATAATTGTGTAAGTAAATTTTAAGGAAAAAATATTATGAGAATAGGCATTTTAACGAGCGGCGGCGACTGCTCGGGATTAAACGCCGTCATCCGCGCGGCGGGCATTTCGCTTTTCAACAATATAAAGGGCGTTCAGCTCGTCGGCATTCCCGATGGCTACGGCGGACTCATCCGCGGCGAGGGCGAAATACTCGGGCGCGCCGACCTCGCGGGCATACTCGACAAGGGCGGCACCATACTCGGCTCCTCACGCCAGCCATTCAAGCAGATGGAAACCGTCGGCGACGACGGCGAAAGCAAGCTCGCCAAAATGGTGCGCAACTACAAGAATATGGGGCTCGACTGCCTCATCGCCATAGGCGGCGCGGGTACTCACAAAAACGCCGCGCTCTTAAAGCGCGAAGGCTGCAAGGTCATAGGCGTCCCCAAGACGATAGATAACGACATATACGGCACCGACGTGACTTTCGGTTTCCAGACGGCGGTAGAAGTTGCCACCGACTGCATGGACAGAATACGCACCACGGCGGAAAGCCATGCGCGCGTAATGCTCGTCGAAATTATGGGCAACAAAGCGGGCTGGCTGGCGCTCCATTCGGGCATAGCCGCAGGTGCCGACGCCATTCTCATCCCCGAAATTCCCTTCTCGGAAGATAAGCTGTGCGACTTCGTTGCCGAAAAGAAATCGCTCGGCAAGCGCAGCGTAATTATCGCCGTCGCCGAGGGCGCTCATATCAAGTCGGACGCGGGCGTCAAGCGTAAAAAGCGTGCGTTCGTGCGCACAAACCTGAACGAAATGACGGTAACGCCCCACCTCGCCGAATATATCGAGGAAAAAACGGGCTATGCCGCGCGCACTTCGGTGCTCGGCTACGTCCAGCGCGGCGGCGCCCCCTGCGCTTACGACAGGTTGCTCTGCACCCGTTTGGGCGAGGCCGCTGCAAATTTCGTGGCGGAGGGCAAGTTCGGCGTCACCGTCGCCGTCAAGGGCAACCGGCTTGTCGCCAATCAGCTCGAAGACATTGCGGGCAAGTATAAATATGTCACCCGCGGCGACCGCATGGTCAAGTGCGCCAAAGAGTTGGGGATATTCTTGGGCGAGTGACCGTTCACGAAAGTCTCGGCAGGCCGTGCCTGCGACTTGCGGGATTTTGAGCG
>ERZ1643251.4473-NODE-4473-length-12157-cov-4.804165_pt1 | contig 12157 bp, 9 predicted proteins | sample MGYA00579261_ERZ1643251 | MGnify/ENA primary metagenome ERZ1643251 (study PRJEB29033, sample SAMEA4952267) | chicken gut metagenome | biome: Broiler Chicken; feature: Gastrointestinal Tract; material: Caecum | place: Ireland | collected 2018 | study: Broiler... | reverse complement strand
CCGTCAATCATCAGAGAAGTAAAGCCCAGCTTCAGCGAATCCATACAAATCTCAAAGCAATCTCCGTGATCCAAATGAATCGCCACCGGTACGGATACCTTGGCTGCGCACCATTTTGCCACATTCACAAACCAGTCATTGCCGGAATAAGCTCCGGTGCTCACATAATGGGCCAGAATAATGGGGGAATGTAGCTCTTCAGCTGCTCTACATATGGCCCAGATAATATCATAGTTCCCTCCCTGCGTATTGATAGCCGGAACTGCATAGCTGTTTTCCGATGCATGAATCAGCATCTGCTTGCTTGTTGTCAACATATTGATTCCTCCTAACCTTTTACTGCTCCTGCTACCAGGCCTTTGATCATATATTTCTGAAAGAAAAAGAATATAAGCATAATAGGCAGTATTCCCACTACAGAAATGGTATTTACCTTTGACCAGTCATAGGACAGTTCACCCAGATAGCGCAGCGCCACTCCGGCGGACAACGTTCTCAGGCTGTCATTCTGAATCAGCGTAACTGCATGAAGATAATCGTCCCAGGTCATTAAAAACGCGTAAATCCCCACTGCCACCATTCCCGATTTTACCAGCGGCATAATAATACGCAGCAATGTCTGAATTCTTCCGGCTCCATCCACAATGGCCGCCTCCTCCAATTCTCTGGGAATTCCATCGAAGAAGCTGGCCATCAGAGTGATCGTAAAGGGCAGCATTGCCGCTGTCAGCGCGAGAATCAGTCCTGCCCGTGTATTGATCAGATGAATCTTCCCCAACAGATCATACAGAGAAATCATTCTGCTGATGATAGGGAACATCTGGGCTGACAGAAAGGCCGCCACAATCCATCTGTTCCATGCAATCTTAAAGCGTGACAAGGCGTATCCCGACATGATTGCCAGCACCAGAGTGATCACCGCTGTGGATCCCGCCACTATAAAATTATTGATATAATAAGTAAAAAAGAAATTGTCAACGGTAAACAGGGACACATAACTGCTCGCCGTAGGTGCTTCCGGTATCATCGTGGGCGGAAATCGATAAGCTTCCATATTGGTTTTAAAGGATGTGATCAAAACCCAATACAGAGGAAAAAGCAAAAATAACAGAATAACCAACAGAATCGCATATTTCAGCATGCCTACAAGAATTCTCTTGTATTTGGCCTTCATGGGCGCACCTCCTTTAGTTCATATCAACATTCCGGAAAATACGGTTGTAGACAAAAATCACCACAATCATTAAAAGCATCCATATTGTCGTAACGGCTGCTCCAGAGCCGAAATTATTGGAAACAAACGCCTCTCTGTAGCTGAGAATTGCCAAGGTAGTGGTGGAATTGTCAGGTCCGCCTCCGGTCATTGTCCAAAACAGGGGAAACTGCTTAAAGTTTTCAATAATCGACATGGAAACGGTGATCTTAATTACACTCATTATGCTGGGAATGGTTATGGAGAAAAATTTCCTGACACTGCCTGCCCCATCAATGGTGGCCGCCTCCAAAAGGTCTTCCGAAACATTCGTAAGACCGGATACCAGAAGCAGAGTCGTAAGCGGAATCTGCTTCCACAGAGCTGCAATGGCAATGCCAAGCATAGCCGTCTGAGGATTATTCAATATGGCAAAATCTGTAACGCTTCCCCCTGTAAAAATCTGTATCAGATATTTCAGCAGTCCGTACTGAGGCTGGTACAGCCACATCCAAATCAGGCCGGAAATAATTGTGGGGACAACCCACGGCGCCATCATAATGCTTCTTACGAACCTGGCGAATTTTATGTTGGAGTTCAGAATCAGCGCCAGCGCCATACCCAGAAGAAACTGAACAACCACGACTCCCACAACAAATGCAAGGGTGTTTACTATGGACATACCAAGTCTTCCATTGCGAAACAATCTTATGTAATTGTCAAAATTATTCCATTCTCCCGGCGTACCGGAAATAATATTTCTCACTTCATAGTCAAGAAAGCTTTTTACAACCGAATCCACAACAGGAATTAATATAAAAACAACCGTTATCAGAACGGACGGGAGCAATAATGCTCCCGCAAAAATCCGATCATTCCGCTGCCGGGCGGTCATTTGGATCTTCATAAATCCTTTCTTTTCCATAAGGCTCCAGCTCCTTCTTATTATGGTGTGTCAGGATGTCTAAGGCTTATTCAAGAATTCCCCTGGCAGCCGTTTCAAAATCGGCTATTGCCGTATCTACGTCCGTCCCGCTAACAGTCACAGCCTGAGCCAGAGTACAAAGCTCCAGATTCAGATCTGACAAAGCAGGGACAAAGGTGACCGTCTTTAAATTGCTCACAGAGTCCGCCGCCCCCGCCAGAATGGGAGAATCGGCTATTACCTCCAGATCCGCCATGGACTGTCTTGCAGGATAAGCCGGGCTAACGGTTTCAAAGTATTCTGTAAGCATTTCCTCCGACATTATGAAATCCACCAGCTTTGCAACCGCCGCTTTTTGCGCATCTCCGTTGTCCACTACCATCAAAGTTCCCGCCTGAAGCACGGATTCGCCTGTGCCGTCTCCTCCCTTTAAGGGAGCCGCGGAAGCAATAAAGCTCTCCGCATCAGGATTGATGGAGCTGATTCCGTTATACCCCCAGGACTGATCGTAATACATTGCGAGCTGTCCCAAAGCAAAAAGATTACGCAGATCCTTCAGCTTGCTGTTCTGGGGATTGTATCCGTTGTCGTCAAGGGTTTTCCACATCTCCACCGCATCTCTGAAGCCCTGATCAATCGCCAGGTTTCCTTCTTCGTCCAGTACAGTTCCGCCGAAATTATATACAGAAGAGGTAAGACACGCGCCGGAAACAGCAACAGAAGCCGTTGTCAGTCCAAAAGGATACACCTGATTGCCATCCTCTGTGGTAAGAGCCGCCAGCTTAGGAGCAATCTCCAGCATCTCATCATAGGTTGTGGGAGGCGAATTGGGGTCAAGTCCCGCCTGCTCAAAAAGATCCTTGTTGTAATACATCAGGAAGGGCGATATATACATGGGAACTCCATAGGCAACTCCATCCATGGAGCAGGCCTCAAGGATATTCGGATAAATATCAGCCACCAGTTCCTGACTTAAAACATTCTCAACGGGTGCAGCCAGACCCGCGTCCACCAGAGTGGGAATCCAGTCTTTTTCACCAAAAATCACATCCACCTTATCACCGCCGCCTGCCATATTGATGATGGTATTCACAATTTCTCCATAAGGCGCTGTAACCAGTTCAACCGTAATGTTGGGATTCTCTTCATGGAATTTTTCAAGAAGGCCATTCCAATATACGTCATAGCCGGCCTCCAGAACTGCGTAATTTGCAAATTTGATGGTAACAGGCTCCGTAATTTCCGCATCGACGGCCGAATTACCGCCTGTCTCAGCGGACGCGCCACCGCTTTCTCCGCCCCCCGTATCCGCAGCCGTGCCGGACTGTCCTCCGCCTCCGGAGCAAGCTGTCAGAAAAGCCATGGTAAGCGCCATAGTTAATGCCAATACTCTCTTTTTCATAAGATAATCCTTCCTTTCTTAAAATTAAAACCATGCCTGTGTCGCCTTTTTTGTTTTATATACACTCGTATGTATATTGACAAAACAAATGAGGTCCCTTTGAGACTTTTCACTCTGTACTTTCCCTTTCTATCAGAGTAATATCAAAGTCCACATCCTCGGGTTGTGTTCCGTTTATCATTTGGTTCAGCATATTGATGGCTGCCGCTGCAATCTCCTCCTGTTTCAGACGGATTGTGGAAAGCTTTGGAGAATAAAGGCGACTGATGCTGGAATCGTCGAAACCGATTACCCGTATATCCTCCGGAATCCGCCAGCCCAGCTCCTGAACCGCAGACATGGCAACACAGGCAAGCATATCGTTCCTTCCAAAAATGCCATCCGCGCCCTCTCCCTGGCTGATGAGAAGCTTTATAGCTTCCTTCAGCTCCTCCTGGGTGCTGCAGCCCTTTACAATGCTCTGTTCATCCACCCCAAACCCATTTTCCTTCATTTCATCAATAAACCCGCTAAATCTCAGGTCGTCAGGAGTGCTGAAATGCCCTCTTGAACTGATTCGGTCCACATAAATGATATTTCTGCAACCCTTTTGAATCAAATGGCGGACTGCCGCCCGGGCTCCCACATACAACCCCGCTCCCAGAATCGCAACATTGCCCGAGGATCTCTGATGACGGACTCTGCGGAACACTACCACAGGGATGCCAGCCTGAGCAAAGCGTTTCACGTACTCTTCCGGAAACGTAGCCGAGCTTACTATAATCCCATCATACTGCCTGCTAATTACCTGAGCCACAAATTCCGGTGTATTCCGGTTGGCGCACAAAGAAATCAGATAACCCGAGTCATACGCATATTTATCCATTGCGCTTACAATATTACTGAAGTATTCATTGGTAATGTTATCAGCAATGAAAAGAATCTGATTGCTCTGCTTACCCTTCAGGGCCCTGGCAATATTATTGGGACGATAGTTTAGCGTTCTGATGGCCTCTTCCACACGCTTTCGCTTATCCTGAGCCACATACCTGTTGTTATTGATTACATAAGACACCACGGTCTCGCTAACCTGAGCCAGTCTGGCTACATCAGCCCTGGTCACCCGTTCTCCCATTCTCATCGCAATTCCTCTTCTATATACACTCGTATGTACTATACAAATAATATAATATAATTGGAAATCTGTCAATAATTATTAGGCATTTTTTAAGTTGTTTTAACTTCTTAGAGTTCAATCACAGTGATATTCAGCAGGCTGCATATCTCTCTGAGCTGCTCAGCAACATCAGCCCATACCAGGCTGTAATGATGAGGAATCCCCTCTTCAATAATGCGTTCCACGATCTCCCTCACCGGACGCTCAACCTTCACGTTCGCCATAATGCCCCTGGTATATCTGTCCACATCCACAGCCTCGCCTCGCATCAAAAACAGCTTATATTCCCCGTCGATATTGCAAAATCTTGAAATTGTCACCTGTCCGGGTTTTAAAGCTCCCCAAAATGCAGTTCCCTGGCCAGCCAGAGGATGGTTGCGTATCACCAGATCGTATCTGGGGTTTGCGAGAGAGGGCGCTGCATTTCCGCAATGCCAGAAAGTCATTACATTTTTGTCCTCATCAATGTTAATCATATCCGTGATGAATGTGGGAAGTCCTGTAAGGTAATGCTGGGCAATTTGAGCCAGCTCCGCATCCACGTCCCCTTCACAGCCAATGCAGACTCCCTCATCCGCCAATCGCCCCAGCACAGCGCAGGGAGTAGTGTGAAGGCTTCCCATCTCCGGCCAGCATTTTATGGTGGCAAAGTCATAGCCTTGATTCTTCATCACTTCCTTCAGAGCAAGATATAGCCTGGAATGGTTCTCCAAATGTCCCTCCGGCAGCGTATCCATGTTATAGGCCTCTTCCATACTCCGCATGTCCGCTTCCCATTCCTCCCTCGGTAAAGCTTCCATGGTATCAAATATCACCTTCAAATCGGTCTCTTCCATCTTTATCCCAAATGTACGCCTGATCAGCCCCTCATCAAAAGCACAATTATAAAATGCAGTGGGCCTGTATCCCAAAAGCCCGAGATTCGTATGCCGCATTGCTTTGACCGTATGGTAAGCCATAATCAATGATTTGATTTTTGCTGCAGCTCTCTCGTCCTCTCTGCTCCCATATACGGCATGGTATTTCGCTCCAAGCCTGTGAAGCGCCGCCGCATTCATGGTCATGGAACACAGAGCATTGGCGTAAAGTCTCTCATTCTTCTCAAAGGGAAGCTCATAAGGAGCCCATAAAATAATGGGTACCTTCAGCATCTCTGTCAGATAGGCTGCCGCATCATCCCCCGTGAAAGCGCCGTATACCATGACGAGTACATCCACTGAGGCCTTCTTAAATTCTTCGACGATTGTCTCCAGGGTTTCTCTGTTGCATCCGATACAGCCGGCTCTTACTACCTTGACCTGGGGTAGATTTTCCGAAAGCCAGCGGCCATACTCCTCATCCCTCTGTTCCGGAAGCTCTCTGGGCCAGCGGCCGGAATAAGTGGTTACAAACCCCAAGCGCAGTTTTTTCTGTTCCTGATTCATAACGCTCCTTTCTCATCCTGAATTTCGCACAAATTTTTATATATAAATACGTGTGTATATAGTTTATATTAACATATTTTGTATTTTTGTCAATATGCCTTTGGATATTTTAACACAGTAAACATACAGATCCATATCGTTATGTATTTCCGTCACTCCAGCACCCCCAATAAATGAAACAGAATCCCAAGCGATAATGTCAGTGCCACGAGCCTGTTCATACTCCACTTTTTTCTTTTCATCAGATAAAACAAAGTTCCTGTATACATTGCCGGCAATATACCGGGCATCAAAGTATCCAGAAAATTCTGCAAAGAAAAAAGCATTTCCCCTTCTCTCTCAAATGTGATAGCCGCCCTCATTTCCACTCCTGTGACGCAGAGACCGGCGACAACGGAGCACCCTACCATTCGGGCGCCGTGGGAAAGAAGCTGAGCCTTTTTCTCCATCTTCCTTGCAAGGGCTCTCCCCAGACGGAATCCCAGCGCCTCGTTTGCCAGCTTAAGTCCCAGAAGAATTCCGTTCATTCCCAGCAGAAATATAACGGGTCCCGCCATACTGCTCTTCTGTGCCAGTCCGGCACCAATGGTAGACATTACCGGAGCGATACAGAACTGAATCAGGGAATCCCCAATACCGGCCAACGGTCCCATCATAGCCGTGCGGAGATCCCGGCTTTCTCTGGTATACATTCCCCGGTTCAGAGTAATTAAATGAAAGCTGGTTAATATGGGCAGAAAGTTGGGATTTACGCTGCAAAAGCTCATGCTGTCCGCTATCTCTCGCTTTAAATCCTCCTCTTTGGGAAAAAGCTTCTTCAGGGCCGGAAACACGACAAAGGAATAGGACAATCCCTCATAATTCCCATAATTGTAACCATTTTGAAGAAAATAGGCCCGCATGGCCGTGGAGCGGGAAAGCTGCCTCAGCCGCTTCCAGGACATTTGCCGTACCCCCGTGGGTTTTGTCTGAGTGATACTCTCTTTTTCCGCTTTTTCCCCATCCTCCTGGATTGCGAAAACTTCTGTACCCCTTATATTTTTCTCCGCCGTTTCTTTTTCTCCCTCCCGGCGGTTAAGGGTAGCCCAGGCCAGCGCCGCTGCCAGCAGAGCAATTCCCAGTACAGGCATGTCAATATACGCCGCCGCAACATATCCAAGCATCACAAAGGGACCAGTATCCCAGCCGCACATTGCGCTTAAAATTACTGCAAATCCTACGGCAGGAAGCATTTTCCCTCCGACGCTCAGACCGCCGGTGATTCCCTCCGGTATGAGTGAAAGAAGCCGTCCCAGCCTTTGGGCCTGAGATGCGGCGGCAAAGCCCATTCCAAAGCCCGCGGCAGCAAACATAAGCATCGTTCCGTTAGCCAGAAAACGGTAGCTGATAAACCGTCCGCCGATGACAGCTTTTCTGGCTTTCTCCGCAAGTCCGGAGGAAATAGTAAAGATACCGGTTATAAGAAACTGAATCAAAAGGGCAAAGGGAAACGAGTAAGCCAGCGCCGCCTCCGTGTCCATTCCGCTTTGCTTCATGGTAATGGCAAGCACCGTTCCCACAATTCCAGGACCCGCCGGGTTTGGGGGTACCGTTCCTCCGGAGGATACGCCGAAGCCCAGAAATGCCAGCTCCCCCACAGCTCCCATAATCAAACCTGTGTTTATATCCCCCAGTATCACCCCCACGCCTGCGGACATCACCAGACAGCGGGTCAGATAGGTACCCGTGAGCATACCCGTCATACAAAAAGCAGCCCACAGCCCTATCAATATACACTTCATCAAATCAATTTCCATATTTCCACTGCTCTGAGCTGAATACTTCCCGCCCTCCTACATAGGTTGCCATCACCCTGTTATTATCGTCCAGCACTACGAAATCCGCCGCCAGACCTTCCTGGATGAAGCCGCGCTCCTTTTCCATTCCCAAAAGCCTTGCCGGATTTTCCGTGAGCAGGCGAAGAACCTCCTCCGGGCCTTTGCCCGTAAAGGCAATTAGATTTTCAAATGCTTTTCCGGTGGTCAAAGTGCTCCCGGCCCTGGTGCCGTCAGAAGCAAGCTTGGCGTCCCCGTCCTTTACCACAACATCATTTACTCCCAGTTTATAACTGCCATCCGGCAAGCCCGCAGCCATTATGGAATCCGTGACGGCCACTGTCCGATCCAGCCCTTTGGTCTTAAGGATCAGGCGCACTGTTCCCGGATGAAGATGCCTTCCATCGCAGATCATCTCACAGTACACTCTGTCATCCTCAAGCACCGCTCCCCAGATTGCCGGAAAATGCTGATGCAGAAGTTTCATGGCATTTCCTGTGTGTGTGGAAGCCGCCGCGCCCTGGCGGATTGCCGCCATAGCCGTCTCATAGTCTGCTCCCGAATGCCCTATTGCCACCTGTATTCCCAGCGCCTTCAGCCTGGGAATATCCTCCACCATTCCTTCTACCTCCGGAGACACTGTGATATAGCGGATGGCTCCTCCGGCTGACTGCTGGTATTCCTCTATCAGGGGAATATTTTTTTTCTGGAGCAGATGCTCCGGCATGGCTCCCTTATATTCAGCGGCAAGGAAGGGTCCCTCCAGGTGGAGCCCCAACATTGCGGCTCCCCTATGCTCCTGCTCCTTCCAACGGTTGTACGCGTCGATGCAGGCCATTGTCTGTTCCTTTGTATCCGTCAAAACGGATCCAAGCCATCCCGTGGTTCCCTGAGAGGCCATAAAACAGCTGATTTTTTCATATCCCTCCGGGTCAGCGCTGTTTACGTCCACTCCTGCGGCTCCGTGGGTATGTATGTCCAGAAAGCCGGGAGCCAGCCGCAGCCCCTTCAAATCCACACGCTCCGCCTCAAAATCCGCAATCCACTCTCCGATTCGGGTAATAACTCCATCCTCTGCCAAAACCGACAGCGGCTGAAAATGATGGTCCTTGTATATAAGTCCGTTATAAAATATTTTCCTGCCCATATTCTATCTACCTTTCATATGCCTCCGGATGAATACATCCGTTGGTTCCATCATAAACCTCGTTCTTCATCATCAGGTGGACCGCGGACAGCTTAAAGGTTTGGGGAAGCGCCAGTATTCTGGGAGCAGGTCCAACATATTTCTTTTTGGCATCCTCAAGAGCTTCCTCAATGGTAGCCCTTGTCTTAAGCCCCATTCCCCTTGCGTACCCGGGCTCTTGGGCGCCGCAGATATAGATGGCCGCAGTGTTCATTTCCGCAATCTGTCCGCAACTCATCATAGAAAAGCCGTGGAAGGGATGGAAAGCATTTCCGAACCGATACCTGCGAATATATTCCTCATTGTTGGCAAACATCTCCCCATACCTGTCCATATCCGTAAGCACATTCATGTAATCATGCTGAAACATCTCATAACATTCCCGCAAATAGGGCCAAAGCTCATCATGAAAATAACCGTTGCATATGGATGCACAAATAATGACGCAGTTGTCCTTCATGACTCTCTTGTGGCGGATCACCTGGGCAGAAAGCGCCTGCATCATCATGATGGGATTTGTACCCATGCCATCTCCATAATGGAAAAACTGAGGCATGCCAAATACCATCACATCGTATTTTTCCTCAGCGAAAGGCACATATGTACGTTTGTCCGCCGCCTTCCAGGAAACTGGCTGCATTTCTTTCGCGTAACCACTGTTAATCTCAATCTGACGTGATTTCGTATCCAGAACCGCGTCGCAGCAAAAGAACTTTTTGCCCATATGCTCTTCCATTTTCATGCCGATCTCGTCAAATTTACTCCGCATCAGGGACTTTCCGCTGACAGGCGTAAAGTCCTTCCTGTGCATAACCTGAGGCACATGATGGGAGGCAATGGAGCTCCAATGGTTTAAGCCTGTGGAGCAGTGCTTGTAGCCGCCTGAATAGCCGCCGTAAGGGTTTCCCTGCGTATGTCCGATGAGAATGGCTACATCACTGTCATGGACGTATTTATTCAGAAATACGGGATCTCCTCTGTCCGTCCTTCCGCAGTCCACCAGATGATCATAGTCTTCGCTGTCATGATTGATAATCTGCCCCGTATACCAAAACTCGTTAAAAAGCTCCTCTCCCAGAACTCCGTAAATCTCTTCCTTTGTATTTTTTCTGTGAAGTCCGTTGGAGCAGATCAGCAGTATATCCTTTTTCGCCACTCCCGCGCTGTAAAGCTCTTTTAAAATTAGTTTGATGGAAACCTTTCTGTGTGATGTGGGCTGTTCTCCTCCCTTTACCCGATCCGGGAAAACAATCGTCACTTTAGATCCCTTATGGGCAAGCTCTGTAAGAGGCGGCATCCCGATGGGATTACGGATGGATTTTAAGGTCTCCTCCTCCAGCCTCTCCTCCGGAATATGAGGCGGATCCGCAACCGTCACCCCCGGTATAAAAACATCCGTACTGTCCGGCAGCTCCGCCGGCATCAGCCCTTGTCCGTACTCAAACTCTAATCTCATCGTGCATCTCCTTTCATTTGATTGTTATTATTGCATATAATAATAGTCACTAAAATCAATAAAATCCCGAAGTTTGCCTCCTATCAAAGGCCGGCACCACTTGACAAATTCTTCCGTCACATCATTTCGGCGCTCATTCACATAGACATCAGGCATCACCCTCTCATACATCATTACCCGTTCAATGGGAATGGACTCTACATGAATCTGATATGAGTCATCCGGCGTCTCGTCCCTGATAAAACCTATCATCACTCCGCTCTCGCCCCGCACGGCTGCCTTAAGCGCCTCTCTTCCGGCCATCCTCGCCTCGTCCTGATCCACCGGGGACTGCCATGCAATAGAGGCTCTCCCGCAAATTCCCGGTTTCTCGCTTCTCGCCTTGATCCCAAGCCTTTTAATGACCAGATTTGCCAGATGAGAGCTTACATCTCCGTAATAGGTTGCCCTGCCCGTTTGAAAGACAGGCGGCACAATGGGCTCTCCCTTTTCATTTTTCAACCCTTCACTGACTACCACCACAACGCCTCCCTTCTCTTCATGAAGACGTTTGACATCCTCCAGAAATTCTTCCTCGTGGAAGGGATATTCCGGAAGATAAATCAGGTGAGGCGCATCCTGAGGCTGCTTTCTCGCCAGAGCAGAAGCAGCCGTAATCCAACCTGCATTTCGTCCCATAGCCTCAATAATACATACGTGGATGGGCAGAGATTTTACATCCTCCCCCACCTCCGCCGTGGTGGCCGCAATATATCTGGCTGCGCTCCCATAGCCCGGGGTGTGATCCGTTATCGCAATGTCATTGTCTATGGTCTTGGGAATCCCCACCACCCGAATGTCCTCCTCCTTGCAGGCCTGATAAATTCTGCCGCAGGTATCCATAGTGCCGTTTCCTCCGTTTAACAGCACATATCGAATATTATATTTTTTAAAAATTGCAGGCATTGTCCGATAATCTTCTTCTGTGAGGGCATACCGGGAAGAGCCAATGGCAGTAGCAGGCGTCTGAAGAAGCAGCTTCAGCTTCTCCTCAGGAAACTGCAACAGATCAAGGAAGCGCTCCCTTAAAATCGCCTGGCTTCCTCCCATTGCCCCATACACCTTATCAATCTCCTTATTCCTTTTCGCCTCCTCCAAAACCCCGTAGAGCGAAGCGTTCATTACAGCTGTGGGGCCACCCCCGTGAATCACCAAAACATTGAATGCCATCCCTATACCTCTCTTTCCGCCTCAGCGAGCGCCAAACCTCCCATGGCTTCTGTGGTGGAATTATTCTAACACAATGTTCTGGAAAACAAAAAGAGGGTATTTATCCAAACGTTTTCGTAAAATAACTATGGATTTTCAGCAAGAAGTTCCGTATACTGAGGATAGAGACTTTTCAAAAGATGCAGAAAGGTGGCCCTTCTATGACCCTGAAAGAAATTGCCCGGGAAGCCGGCGTCTCTGTCTCCACCGTATCCCGAGTAATCAATAATAATTCCAAAGCTGCCAGCAGAGAAGTGCAGGATCGCATATGGGAGATTGTCCGTCGCACCGGGTATATCCCAAATTCTGCGGCTCAAAACCTTAAAATGGGAAGCCGCTTCCAGGACAGGGCGG
>ERZ1643251.4472-NODE-4472-length-12159-cov-4.095423_pt1 | contig 12159 bp, 15 predicted proteins | sample MGYA00579261_ERZ1643251 | MGnify/ENA primary metagenome ERZ1643251 (study PRJEB29033, sample SAMEA4952267) | chicken gut metagenome | biome: Broiler Chicken; feature: Gastrointestinal Tract; material: Caecum | place: Ireland | collected 2018 | study: Broiler... | reverse complement strand
AGCAGCAGGCATGCCAAGGTGAACCAACCCAGCAAAAGCAGGAATGACAGATCGATTTTTAATATATCCTGCCCCATCATCTGGAATATGTAGGCCATCAGGAAGGCCACCGCAATGATCACCCAGTATCCCAGCTTTTTGACAATTCCGACCAATCCGACAGAGCTGCTCTCCTGCTTCAGCTTTCGGGACTTGTACCACCCCGTAAGCCAGTCCATCACATTCAACAGCAAGAAGGCTGCGAAGAGATACCAGTGCGAGCCGAAGATAGCCGAGAGCACGGTGACTACTGCGCCTACTATCATGTTATACGTGTCAAGCACGTTGGTTACTTCTGTTTTAATCATAATGATTCCCTCCTTATTTAATTCCGTGCCATGCCGTCTGAAGCAGGAAGCCCAGAAGCTCCCAAATCTTATTTTTGATTTTTTCCATACAGATTTTCGCACCATACTCCTCGGAGTAGTTCTTCGGGTCTACACAAGAGCTGGATTCCACGATTTCAAAACCATTCCGCAGCACGCAGCGCACGACCGTGGTTTTATCTCCCAGCGTGATGGTCTCTGTATAGGAGATAAAGTCATCGACCATCTTCGGACCGATGCTCGCACCAGAAGGCAGATGCTTATTATCGTCAACCTGAAGATATGCCGAATCAAACACATCCTTTGGAGACCAGCTCACATAAGAATCCGAATATTTCACCAAATACCCCGGATCGTCCGGATTCTCGTCCGGCGGAATCATCCAGCCGCGATACTCATTGTATTCTCCGCGTGTCATAGGCTTTGCCTCAATCAATTTGGTTCCAATATACTTTTTCATTGCTTTTTCCTTTCAGTTCAGTCCGCAGGCAGCGGACAAATAATGGTTTACAGGTTACATTTTTCTTTCGAACAGTAGTTCGCTAAATTCCAGGACCCCCGTTGCAATACAGGAGCAGGCAGGATTTCCAGAAAGAACTTCATGGGTTGATACAGGAATATCCGTGGTTATACCCGCAAAATCTTTTTACTCAGTATCATTAATTGTTTTATATCAAAATACAGCGCCATCGAGAGTTATGATAGAAAACGGTGATACTGCACTGGGATTGAATGAAGGTTCCGGGGTCAGCCTATCTACATCATATGCGGGATATACAGCTAAAGAAATTACATTAACTTGTTCAGCTATGTTTCCTGCGGAGAATGGAAACAGCATAGCGAAAATGACAGGATTCTACATTCCTATGTCATGATTTAATCTGCCATCCTACCCATGAAGTTCCGCCATTAACCGTACTGTTTATCGCAAATTGGGTCGAATTATAAATAAAACTCAATTTTACTTAATTAGGTGATTGCATTCCAATCTCCGGGAGTGTTTGAACCTTCGTATACCCGTATTTTTATATTGCCATTATATATGGCCATTTGAGAGCCCCAACCGTCGATATCTTTAAAGGATAGAACAACGCCACTAGCTGTTGAATCGGGAGAATCTGTTGCTCCACCATAAAACATTGCTAGGCATATCGAGTGTATGTCTTGGCTAGCAAAAACAGCCCCCAGAGATTCGCCGCTATTTATATCCTTCCATTTAAGGTTTGCAATATTGGCCTTACTGGAATTTAGCGACTTAATTGCTGCTGCATTTTCGTCAATCGCCTCTTGTGCCGTGTCCGCCGTCAGTTCACTTGATTCATTGTTATATGTCACAGATGATGCCGGGATTCCCCCGCCAGCCGGGACGTATGCCGTGCCGTTCCACACATAGGCTCTCGCAGGATTTACGGTGTTATCCACATACAGCACATTTGCCTGGCCTGGATTTGGAAATGACGAATATGCGCCGAATGTTACTCCTTCCCCGGGGATTCCCTGCGGCCCTTGCTGGCCACGCGGCAGAACGAAATTCAGGATAGCGTTCTGCTCCGTGCCCGAATTCGTCACCTGCGGATTGCTTCCCGGATCAGATGCCGTAACATCGCCGATCTGAATCGTGGCAGCCTCGCCCGGGTCTCCCTTCAGGCCATTCGCTTTCAGCTCCGCCACTTCTGCCAGAGCCGTCACCAGGGCGGGAAATTCGTCCTGGCTTTCTACTGCAGAATCATCCACATTCGACGGGTTCACCTTCACGCAGAAAATAGGTGTGGTGATCTCCGTTTCCGCACCGGATTCCCCGCCAATCATTTGCAGTTCCACCTGAACCATGCCCGGAAGGGCCAGCATCTGATTTGTAAAATCACATTCAATCTGCGATCCGGTCAACGTGCAGGCCAGATAGGATATCGTGCCATCCGGCTTTTTGGCGTATAGCTGGATGCTTTCTCCGGTTGGCGTGATCACTGCGCCCTGCGCAGTCAGCGTTACCAGCACGCCCCGGCCGATATTATTTTGCTGTGCTTCTACCAGCGGAAGAGGATAAGGCTTGTACAGATCTACAGTAATCGGATAATATAACTTCATGCCTTTCCCTCCTTGTATTCATCCAAGCGTATATTTTCGAATCCCTTTTGTTTTGCTTTGATTTCATACGCAAATTTCAGTCCCGGAGTTCCGGCCACAATGAATCCATCAGCATATTTTTCAGCGATATAACATTTCCCGTCCCCTTCGGCCTGTAAAAATACCACGTAATCTTCCAGCGATACGGTTTCTGCAAATATCGGATCGATTTCCACAAAACATTCGCCGTCGCCCAGAATTTCTCCAGTCCCGATATCACCAAAATACGGTACTGCGGTTTCATATGCATTAAGTAGTCGTTTTCCGTAATGATCTGTATTAACCAGCCTGTTCTTGGTCCCGGATACGCTTAGACCACCACTTACCTGTAGCCCGTTGGCGCATATTACTAATCCGCTAAATGACGCTCCATTACACCGGATATTTCCATCAAGATTTGAAATATCCCACGATCCATCCGACTGCTTTACAAATTGAAGCTTATAGTCGCTTGTCATAAATACTTCATCATAAAATCGCCAGATACCGCTTAATGTCCCTTGACTTACAGTTAACCCGGACGAATCCATTCTTAAAATCTCCTTCCCCGATGAATTCAGCACGCTAATAACGCCATTGCCATTATTAGTTCCTCCCATCGTCAGCGTACCGCCTTTGATGATATTGGCAAGCATCGTTCCTGCAGTAATAAAATCTGCGACGATTTTTCCGTCCTGTGTAATTGCGGTTTCATATGGCCCGTCATAGCCATTTTTCGAGTGTCCAAATCCGCCTTTATTCCACCGCCATACATTTTGGGCCATTTCAATACTTGGCGTATCTAATATCAATATCTCATCCGGCTGCCCGTTTGCGTTCAGCTGGAATATTACATGGCCACCCCGTCCACCAGTAATCCAGTTTGTAGCATTGTTAATTGCTGCGAGCAGGAAGGACGGGTCCGCAGCTTGATCAATCTTCTCCTGCTGCTCCACGAGCGTAGTGGAAATATTGCTCCTTGCATCCCCTATTTCCACGCTGTCATATCGTTCAAGCAGTACATTATATGTCGTATGCCGGATCTTTGCCTTCGCATCCACTCCCAGCTCATCAAACTGCACCGTCACCGTATCAAATACTGCTACTTCTTCCAGCGGCGCTATGTCTTTATACTCCTCTGTCTGCCAGAGCTGTGCAAACGAAACAGACAGTGATACTGACGGTACACCGATGTCATTGCGTTCAATATAGTCTTCTGCTGCCTGCTGCAGTTGCTGCTGTGTCGGCTGGCTTTCAAATTCGCTTGAAAAATCCATCACAGCAATACGCGGATATGGGTAATTCGCAGACGCATCTGACTCCACCACTTTTTCGTCCAGCATTATCACAGTGCCTTCTGAATCCGCCCAATACGGCATGATCCCCGTTATGGTATTGGCAATGCTTTCCTCCTGCGTCAGATCTGTCAGATTCTTCCCGTATCGGATTGCAACGCCATTATCCTGCCCTAATTTGTTATACAGCCGGACAGTGTACATATCAAATTCATACTCTCCGCCATACACGTCCAGGATCGACCCCTCCGAACCTCCAAGTTTAGATCGGATGCTTGCCGGCACCTCTACAGCAAATTTCCCGGAAGAAGTCTTATCCGTCCAAAATTCAAACGGGCATTCAACTGCTGCATTCGTTTTAAGACCAGAAAACGCACTCGCCGCAGATTCTGCTATAAATGGCGATACCGGAATCTGTGATAACTGATAGCTGATATGTTCAGCGTTTACTGTTACCTTCCCACTTATCGGCTTTGATATCTTGTACACCCGAAATGCCTGGTTTTCCCGCTTATTATCCGGTTTCGCAAATATGATACTTGACATCTGGAGCTCAGAGAAATGCACTCCCGTAAGAGGATACACCATTGTCAGCTCATATTCCCCGTTTGCTTCCAGGTCTACTACGCAGGAAATGGCATCAGACAGCCGCCCAATGCCATTGGTTGAAAAATCTGTTGTGTTTTTTTCGTATAATATAGGGATCATATCGTCCACCACCTCGGAATTATTACTACTTTCGTGATTCCGCCTGAAAATGCTATTCCCGTCTTCCCTGCCGGAAGAGTTGGGAATGTAGAAGAAATTTTATTGTTACAATTCACCGTGCCTTTGTAGGCATTCTGTGTATCGCAGTCTATGTCAATATATTCATCAATTTCAGATATTTCCATAGTGACACTTCCCACGCCCAAACTTCCTCCCGTGCCGAACACGCGGATCAAAGGTTTTGCCTCAAAAACAGATGGGTTCACAAAATTTCCGGCCTCTGTTAAGGTGTGTGGAATTTCTCCGGATTTCAGAAAACGCTGCGGAGCGCAATCAAAAGACAGCGTGCATTCCCCCGATCTGTTCAGAACGCGAGTCTCAAAATCCAGCGGTCCTGTGAACCGCGCCATTCGATATTCGTCTGGATGATAACTGTCCTCAAGCCGTCGGTATCCAGGAACTGCAAGCAGCCATTCCCGGGCAGCATCCGTATATGTGCGAAATTTTTCCCGGATAAACGCCGGATATTCGATTATGATATTTTGAAATCTCTGCTTGTCAATCGTCAGCGTGCCATTCCTTCCTGGCACTTCTACCAATTCGACATCCCGCTGCGGCGCATTGAATGTTCCAGAGCCGGAAATGTACAGGCCGAAATCTTTGCTTGATTTCCCATCATAAATAAGCAGTCCCGTCACTTAAATACTGCCTCCTTCCGTTCTGTTTTTGCGCTGATTTTTTCAGATATAAGATCCGCCAGTTCTTCAACATCCTGCCCCGGAGCTCCATATACATAAATATTCAGGCCTCCAAGATACTGGTTTCTGGTAGTCTGATTTGTCAGTGGCTGTACAACCGCCCGATTACCTGCCATGGTGAGCAATTCCGGTCCGGCCTCTCCTACCACAGCCGATCCCTGTGTCAGAACACCGCCTTTGGCCAGATATGGAATGCTCCCAATCTCCGAAAAATTAAATCCTATGTGTTTCCCAGTAAACGGATTCGTAAATGAAATGGAATTTGCTCTTCGAATCACCCAGTTAATTCCGTCAATCACTCCATTAATCAGCGATATGATCGAATTCAACGGTGCTTTCGCGATCGCAACAAGTCCGCCGAACAGTCCTGAAAATATTTCCTGCACGCCTTTCCAGGCTCGCTCCCAGTCTCCTGTAAATACACCTCGGATAAAATCTATTACTCCATTGAAAAGTGTTAATACAGAATCCCATATGCTTTTCAGTGTTGCAAAGAATCCATTAAGAGCGTTACCTAATACCGGTCCGAAAACCTCTGTCCAATCTTTTGCAAATATATTCTGCAGGAAATTATCAACTTTTTGCAAAATCTCCTGGATTTCATCGCCTTTTGTGGCTATAAGAGCCACCAGTCCAACTATCGCTGCTATCAACAGCACTATTGGATTTGCTACGATAGATAAAAGCATGCTTGACAGCCCATCAAACGCCGTCTTCAGCGGCCCGATGGAAGCAGTTAATCCTACTATCGTCAGAATCAGCGTCTGTGTATCACTGTCAAGCGAATTAAACCACTCCAGCAGATTTGCAACCCCATTTACTATCTGCGTTATAATCGGCATGATTTTTTCGCCCAACAGCGCTAGCTGCTCCTGCAGATCCGCCTGGGCCTGATTATTTTCTACCAGAGCCTGGTTATTTTCCTGCCAGGCCTGTCCTGCCTGTGCCAATCCCTGAGATGTAAGCTGCTGCAGAATCATATTCGCGCGCTCACTGGCCGAGCTGGTTCCTTCCAGTTTTGCGTTAAAATCGTCCTCAGATACCCCTGCCCAATTCAGCGCGTCTGCCAGTACTCCTGTCACAGTACCCGTCTTTGCCGTTTCATTAATCGCTTCTGCCAATCCGTCAATCGGAATCGAATCTCCGTATTTGCTCCAGGCTCCGATTGCAGCATTGGTCATCTTCGTCAGTTCTTCCTGTGACAAACCAAGCGCCTGCAGGTTTGCTGTGGTAGTTGCTGCTGTCTGCTCATCACCCAACACACCATATAGCTGCCTGTAAGTCTCCGCAGTCTCTTCAGCGCTATATCCTGCCGCTTCTGAAGATGTCTCCAGAGAAGCCATTATCTTCATGTACTCCTTAGACTCTTCCGCTACATCTTTCAAGCCTGATACAATAGCCTTCGCGCCTTCTGTAATGGCATTGGCCTTCAGGTAATCACCAAAATTAGAGGCCGCCTTTCCCGCATCCTCCAGGCTGTCCTCTACATCTTCGGCAGCCTGCTCTACCTCTTCAATCGGTTTTTCATCAATCCCCCGAATCGCCCTGTCTGTCTCATCCGCTTCACTCTTCAGCTTCCGAAGGCTGATCTGCGTGGATTCGATCTCTCTTTTGATAGCATTATACTGCGCTTCAGACGCGTCCCCGCGTTCAAACTGCTGCTGCACTTCTTTTTCAGCCTGTTTCAGGGCGTCCAGTTTTGTCTCAGTCTGTCCAATAGATTCATTGAGAAGCTGGTATTTCTGGCGCAGGAGCTCCGTGTTTCCCGGGTCGAGTTTCAGCAGGCGTTCAACGTCTTTAAGCTGCTTCTGTGTGCCGCTTATTTCCTTGTTTACATCCTTTAGAGCTTTGGAGAGCCCAGAGGCATCTCCTCCAAGCTCAACAGTGATTCCTCTGATTTTTGTTCCTGCCATTTAATCACCCTTTCCCAAAGAAAGCATAGATATCATCCTGCGTTGCTTTGTACGGATACTCTTCTGAATCGTTCATTCTTTCCGCCAGCATGTCATATACCATTCCCATGCTCATTCCGGCCAGCGCTTCGTCAGACAAATTCAACTCCGCGCAGCGCAGCATAAATGTCGCTCCATTATTCTCCCGTACCGTCGCCCTTATTTTTTTTTAGGCTTTGAAGTCTGCGCGTTTGAAAGGTTCCACATCTGCAGAATTTCAGGGAGAATCTCATAAATGGAGAACATGTCGAACCCGTCCAGCCATTCGTTCGGATCGTCCGGAATAGACGGGTCTGCATGTTTTGCCATAATATAGGCCACATTCTCAAAAACCATCAGATCCACCACAGAAAACTCCGCGTCAATTTTTTCTTCTTCCGTCGCATCTTCCGGAAGAGCCTGTTTCTTATTATAAGCCTTCTGCAAAGATGCCATATCCCGGATAATATCGCGCCCGAACCGGAAGCGGTACAGGCGTGGAATGAGGGCTGAAGCCCTCATTTTTACGTCCTTTCCAGAGATCGTGATAGTTCTCTCCATTATGCTGCCTCCTTCTCATACACTTTGGTAAACCATGCTGCACGAATATTCTCCGGCGTCGCGGCGGTAGTCCGCGCCATCACATTCCCATTCTCAAGCGGCGCTGCGGTAATAGAGCTTTTCTGTGTCTGAGGCTCCTTCGTGTTTGTATTTGTGGTACTTGAAACAGGCGGCCTGGTTCCTGTACAGTTATACATGCAGTAAAGCTGGTTATCCGCATCTCCATCGATCTGAAACAGCAGCGCAAATGCTGCAGGTTCCACATTCACATTTTCAATCAATACTTTATCTGTCTCGTCTTCTGCAAATTTCCATACGTCCTTAAGCATCTGATCCGGATATCTTGCCATTTCCAAGTCTCCGCTGTAACCGCTATTTCCCACAGACTGATAGTATGTAATTCCGTCGGCATAAAACGGTGTTACATCTCCCTGCGGATCAAGCGATAAAGTTACCGCCCCTGGCACTTTCACCGGCGTACTCCAGGCCGGCGTATCTCCTGTAGTCGTCATAACAGCATAGTATACATTTTTCAGATTGAACTGAACTTTATTTTCTTTTCCTGCCATATTCATACCTCGATTTCATACGCTATCTGATAGCATTGTTCTGCATCAATATAAGTCTCTGTTTTATTCCAGTAAAAAGAGGCCAGCGCTGTTTCCAGCGCGGCCTCAGCCTCTGTATCTTTTAATTCAGTGTATAGTTCTACCTGTATCTGATTAACCGGATAATATACCATGCCGTCGGCTGCGAAATTATCTGAGCCAGATACATAATAGCAAATATAAGGCATCGATGGTGCCTCACGCTCCGGCCAGGAACGATAATTGACCGGGAATCCTGCACTTTCCAAAGCTCTTTTGATCTCTTCTAATGTCATCCCTTTACAATCACCTTCACTTTTTTCAGGAGCCTTTCCTCTGTACTCTTCTCTGCCGGCCGGATATGCGGTGTGCCGGGTACCCGGCCGCCAGTTCGCTTTGCATATCCATTTTCAAGCAAGTGCGTAATCTGTGGCTTTGCAGAGTTGTATATCAGTATTCGAATATCTTCGTTGCTTTCATATACAACCTTAAACTTCCATCCTCTTTTATATTTTCCTGTACACACCGGGGCTTTCATTTTAATTTCTTCTACACATTCCTCTGCGGCCGCCAGCACTTCTTCTTTCAGCTGATCTGTAACCTCCTGGCTGTATTCAGACAGTTCCTGCATTATAGCAGCCGCCAAGGCATCAGCTCTGATTCTTTGCATATACTCCTGTCTTTTTTTCTAAGTACATCTCTATCATATCGCTGTTAGGAGGGGAATATGTGCGGTATACGCCATAGCGTTCTGCAAGTTCTCCGTCTCCGATCTGCACGATTTTTTCTCCCTCATAATTTATCGTAGGAGTAATTACTACAAGCTGTGGCTGCAGTCCGTTTTGTCCTCCGTCCCGCCACTCTGCCCGCGTTACTGAACGTACAGACGCCCATACTGCCCTTGCCGTCTCATTCGGCACCATCTGCCCTATTTCATCCTGCGTATAGGATTCTTTTATAAGATAGATCAAATCATCCATTTACATTTTCCTTCTTTGAAAACAGCCTGTTGTTGAGAGCCCAGCGCAGCATACGCGGCATGGCCACGTTCTCTTCCCGTCTTCTCCGGTACAGATATGCCGCATACATTTCAATCAGCATTGCGTCGCTTATGGATTCCGTTAATTCAATCCCTTCTGTCGCGATGAAATCACGCGCCGACGCGATGAGCGCTTCCAGATAGTTATCCAGCGCAGCGCTCGAGATCTGTAAATCTGTTTTTAAAATCACAAGAATATCCGCGTCGGTCATCTGCTACACCTCCTATCAGCCGCTCGCGCGGGTCACATTCACTGTGTAAACCCTTACCGCGTTGCCCTGCTTCACAGTTACAGTCAGCGGATGGGCCTGTCCGTCCGCCTGCCAGGTCACGGTTCCGCCATTCCGCACGTTCGCGCCGTTGTAGGCGATGGCCACCTGCGCGCCGGCCTGTGCGGGAGTCACTTCAATTTTCGCGGATGCTGCGGATGCGGTCACAGCATAAGCGTATGTCTCCGGGTCGAAGGTCGGGGACAGCGTCTCGCTTCCCACTTCCAGGGCAGTCAGCTGGGCGTCATTCGCGGTATCGGCCACGAAGTCCATGACGGTCGTCGGGGCGACATTGTTGATGTTGATAGCGACGAACGCGCCCGGTATTACCGGCATACCGTCCGCCCGCTGCTTACCCTTAAATACTGTATTGTCCTGGATAAACTGCACCTCCCTGGATGATTCGATGGTCATCCCTGCCCTCATGGCCAGCAGATAAAGATCGCCATATCCTCCGATAATGTCGCCGTCCGGGATAAACTCCAGCACATCCACATCTCCGGAAATAATCGGCAGCGTTCCAAAAAGATTTGCCACAATATCTCCGGTCGCAGTGAAGGTGATCAGCTTCGACCGCAGCGTCGCGTAGGTCTTGCTGTTCATCGCCCAAAACATGCTTCCCCGGTTATATTTTGTAAAGGTTTCGCCAGCCGCCAGTATCAGCTGTGACCAGAACTCTGCTCCTGTTGCCGTGGTTCCGTTAATGGTAATCAGATGGGATTCGTGCAGGTCCTCCCACGTCGGCGCGTTTGCCGGATAGTCGGACGGCTGGCTCTCCTGCGCCAGTCTTGTCACGATTCCAAGCGGCATTTTGGACGCAGATCCTTTTCCATACAGGATGGCCTTGTCCATCGCCAGGCCGATCGCCTCGGAAATCATCTCCACGATCCATCCGGAAAGATTGATGTCGTTGTCTTCCAGGATGGAATTGCATACCGGGATGAAGCCCGCCACCTTGAATCCGTCCAGCGTCACCTGGTTGAATACGAAGAACAGCTCGTTAATGACTCCGCACATTTCGGTCCACACGGCTTCCGGAACGGTTCCGGCGATGGTCTGACGAGCCTCCCCATTTACATTCCGTACCCGCACGCGGTTCAGCAACTTGCTGTACCTATACATGTTCTCCGCAATCAGGTCCAGGAATACGACCGGAATTGTCAGCTCTGCTCCCGTTACTCCCCGGGCCTGTCCCTTCATGCTTCTCAGCTGCGTCAGGAACTCTTTTACGTCCTGCCGGTTTGCCATTTCCTGACGGGTCTCCATCGGTAAGGCGTCAAACGCCCTCTTATTTTTCGGCAGGCTTCTGATATTAATCTCCATTCTCACACCTCTTTCTGTTCTTTCAGGGATATTAGTTCTCTCGCTTCTCACAGGCTTCTTTTTTTCCTCTTCCCGCAGCTCATCCTCCAGCTGGGCGATCTCCTCGGTCAGTGCTGACTTAGCGACTTCATGCGCGTTTTTGTCTGCCTCGAACTGCTCAATCTGCTCATTTACTGTCTGCTGCTCTTCCGGGCTTGCAGCCTCCTCAATGGCTGTCTCCAGCTCCGCCTCTCTGGCCTCGAATCCTGCATCCCTTTCCTCCAGGGCCTGCAGTTCCGCTCTTTTCGTGTCGATGCTTTTCTTCAGCATCAGCGCTCTTAATGCCATATCATTCTCCTTTCAGGCGCCGCTTCATTTTCGCGCGCCAAACTTCTCTTTTCTTTTCTTCAATGTTTTCCAGCTCCTTTTTCCTTGCGGACACAACGGTCTCCTGGTAGGCCGGAAATGTGCAGGGCGAAATTTCGTATAGCGGCGCTACCTTTGTGATAGTCCAGTGCACCGATCCGTCATCCCGGTAATCTGTCTCCTGTGCCGCGATGTCAAAACCGAAGGAGCATCCGGTGATGTCTCCCCGGGCGATTCTGGCATAGGCATTCATAGCGTCTCCGTCGTTCCGATTCACCCGGATGCGCCCCCACAGGCCATGTGAGTCCTGCCGGATCTCCATCGTCCCTGCGCTTGTGCGCCCCAGCACTATGTCAGTGTTGTGGTTATACAGGGCTCTCACATCATCGCTCACAGAGTCGTCGAACGCTCCTGGCGCGATGCTCTCGCTCGCCCCGGGCCACAATTCATATGTGGAGTTGAAAACGGCGAAGTACCCTTCAATGAAAAGGTCTTCGCCGTCCTCGCGCGTCTGCACGTTCTCCATATTCAGATATCTATGATCCACTTCCTTCACCTCCGTTCAGCTTGTTTTGATCTCCAATCATGCCCCTGGGGATGTAGTTCTCCAGGATAATCAGGTCGTTAAGGCCTTCCATCGGCGACAGGTTCAGCCAGTTCCGCACTTCATTTCCCGTCATGATACCGCGGACGTACTGGTCGTCTGCCACGGCCGCCAGCTCCCGGATATCATAGTTGTAAAGACTCCGGGAATTAAACCGGAAGAACCAGGTATTCCCGATAATCAGCTTTTTGGTCAGCTCCTGCTCGATGATCTGGGCCACCGGCATGATTTTGGTGTTTATGAAATTATTCCATTCATCCCTCTTGAAATC
>ERZ1643251.4470-NODE-4470-length-12161-cov-8.255245_pt1 | contig 12161 bp, 12 predicted proteins | sample MGYA00579261_ERZ1643251 | MGnify/ENA primary metagenome ERZ1643251 (study PRJEB29033, sample SAMEA4952267) | chicken gut metagenome | biome: Broiler Chicken; feature: Gastrointestinal Tract; material: Caecum | place: Ireland | collected 2018 | study: Broiler... | reverse complement strand
ATAGAAAGGGATCAATCAAATAGATTAATATTTCTATAAGATTGATTATACGAGAGAAAGATGGAAGAAAAATGTTTTAAAATAGGAGTATTTACTATATTTTTAACGATATTATTTTTTGTATCGCCAATGAAGGCAGATGCGATGCAGATCTTTGTAAAAACGATATCTGGGAAGCATATTACTTTAGAAGTAGAACCGACAGATAGAGTAGAAGAGGTAAAAGAGAAGATCACTCAAAAAGAAGGAATACCGGTTGTTTTGCAAACACTTATTTTTGCTGGAAAGACATTGGAAGATGGGAATACTTTGCAAGATTATAGTATTCAAAAAGATAGCACACTTCATTTATTTTTAAAGACATATACGATTTCAATAGGGAAAAAACAAATTGAAGTGGTAGGAACTGGAGATGGACTTTATATCGATGCTGACGAAGGTACCAAGTATATTTATAAGGGAACAAATCCAAATAACTATATCAAATGGAACGATGAACTTTGGAGAATCGTATCTATTTCAGGACAACAAGTAAAACTTATTAAAGATGTTCCTTTAGAAGAATTTCAACCATTTAATACAGCTTCGAATGGAGTGTGGGAAAATTCTTCGCTGCGAGAGTACTTAAACACTACATATATAAATAAGTTTTCACCAAAGGGAAAAGAACAAATATTAAATGTTCCATTTTACGTAGGAGAAATCAATCCGAATAACGACGATTTACAGCAGCAAATTGCAGATGAACAATCCTCTGTTTGGGTAGGTCAAGTCGGATTGATTACGGCGAGTGAATTTTTAAAAGCAAACGGGAATGTAACACAGTGTGGAACATTTGCGGACAATAATCAAAATCATTCTGTATGCCGAGATACGAATTGGCTGCTTTACGATAGTAAAAATCAGTACAAACCTTGGTGGACGATAACACCGACACAATTATCACACGATTCTATTTTTGCTGTGGATCAGTTTTATGGAGAATTAATCTATAGAATGGTAACGATAAACCATGCCGTACGTCCAGTTATTTCTATCGAGCTGAAAGATAGTATATTGATTGGAAAAGGAACGAAAGAAGATCCTTATGAAATTGGTTTTATCGATGTTATCGATACTTTACATGGATCGATCAATTATACAATCGATGAAAATAGAGTTGTGACAATATCGGCAACTGCCGATTTAGGATATAAATTAAACAAGCTTGTAGTTACTGCTCAAGATGGTACGAAGATAGAAGTGCAAGATGGTAAGTTTACAATGCCAGAAAGTAATGTTACTATTACTCCTTCGTTTGAAGCTATTTTGTATCAATTTGTCGATGGAGATAAAACATATGAAAATCAAGATTTAAAATTTACGTTGAATGGCGATTTAGTTCAACTCGATAAAGTTTTGGTGAATGGACAAACGTTGGATTTGAATCATTATATTGCACAACTAGGTAGTATGGAATTGATACTGAAAGTCGGATATTTGAAATCTTTAGTGCCAGGTACATATGAACTTGTTGTAGTTTATCAAAATGGAGTCAGCGCAAAAACAACGTTTATGATAGAGGAGAAAAAGGATGTAATAGCACCACCAGAAGATAGTGGTAAGGAAGATGATCAAACGGAAGCAAATATCGAAAACAATCCATTAACGCTAGACAATATATTAAAGTATGTAGGATTGGGAAGTGTATCTATCATAGGAATGATAATAGCGGGGATTCAAATAAAGAAAAATGTAAAGTTTGAAACAAGATAGGTTGTATATCTTGTTTTCATTTGACAAAAATGATGAAAATGTAGTAAATTATAAGCATGAGAGGAGTTGTTGATTGTGGCAGATATTCCAAGTTTTGCAAACAATGAATACAATCGTAAAGAGCAAGAGAAAGAGGAAATTTTAGCTCATACAAAAGTGATTTATAAAAATAAACATGCTATGAAGAAACATGCTAATGTTTCATGGATATTAAAAAGATTAGGGATTCTTGCACTTTTAGGTGCGGCAGGATATGGTGTTGTAAATGGTGCAGTAGAAAGCCATCAATATGAGTATGTAGAACATAAAAACGATACTTATAACGAAGGACAAATTCAACATGCACATGAATTAAATAAGAGAAGCTTTGTACAGGATTATAAAATTGTGAATGAAGAAGCGACGACTCAAGATATTTTAGATGCAATTTACGAAGGACAATATCAAGATTACGTCGATCATAATGGAAGAGTAAGAATTGATAAAGACTTGCAAGGCGAACCTTTAGAAAACGATCAAGTCATAGAGTTTTCAGAGCAATTTTTAGAGCAACACGCGGGAAAAAGCCGTAAATAAAACGTCGAACAGACGCTTTTTTACTGTGAAACACTTTCGATGATGATATAATAAAGATAGAAAGTAGGAATAGTATGGCATATTATGATAATCGATATAGTAGTTCAAGAAATACATATAGTAATACGAAGTATTCTAGAACAGCGACAACAAATAAAAAAAAGAAGAAAAAATATCGTGGCTTAAAAATATTTTTAGGTGGTATGATATTGCTTGGAAGTGCGGGAATTACATGTAAACTAGTAAAAGACTTTTTTCCTAGTCATGGTTCGAAAGAAGAAGTAATTGAGGAAGTAAATGTAGAAGATTATAAAATGGAAAGCCCTGAAATTGTGGAAGCTGTAGAAAATGCATACGAGCAGGTAAATGTGGATGATGTCTTAGAATATCGAGAGTTTGTCGATGATCATTATGGAAATGATCTATCCCCAAAAGTAAAAGATGCGATTGTAAAAGTAGGGACGATTCTTACTTACGACAATCGAGTCGCTGAAAATACAGAAGGTGCGACAGAACTTTCTAAAATGTATAATGATTGGGATACCAATATAGGAGAAGCATCTTTGCAGGCAATTGAAACTGGGCAAGGAATATGTAATAATTTCACTCAAATATTTAACGCATTAATTAATGATGAGAATGATATGGAAGCTTACTATGTAAAAGGAACAGCAGATGGTGGAAGTCATGGTTGGTCTTTAGTATGTGATGAAAATGGACAGTATCAACAGGTTGATATGACTTGGATCGATAATATGCAAGAGCAAACTAGTACGAAGGATACTAACGTGATTGGTGCTGTTAGTCAAAATCTTGATAACTTTATCAATTTTACTGTTTTGGGAAGAGATGGTGCGATGATTGGAGAAGCATCTAAAGAACTTCCTGATCATTCTATGGATGAAGCATCGAAAGAATTGATCGAACAGGTAACAGGAGAGTCTTTTGATAATGGCAATGTAGTTTTAAAAGTTGGTGGAACGATCGTAAAGGTTGGAGGAGGTGCTGCTGCAATTGCAGCGGTTGCAGCCTACATCAAACATAAACAAAAACAAAAAGATAGACAACGTGGAAGAAGTAGAGGAAGATAATAATCCTCTTTTTTTGTACACATTTATCACTTGTAAGCATACATTAAAGTGAGGGGTGAAGTTATGGCTTTATATAAAGAAATCGTAACGAAAGCAGTCATTGGAAAAGGAAAGAAATATTTCAAAAACAGCTATACATTAACACCGACAGATCAACCGACTACTGTATTAGGATGCTGGGTGATCAATCATCAATTTAAGGGGTATAAAACAGGTGATAAGATTGGTGTCGATGGTAGTTATGATGTAAATATTTGGTATTCTTATGAAAATGATAGTAAGACGACAGTTGTGAATAAGAAAATTGAGTATAACGATTTATTTAACGTAAAGACGAAAGCAAGTGCGGATTTAAGTGGCGATACTGACATTATTGTAAGAACGTTAAAACAGCCAAATTGTGTTAAAGTAAATATCGAAGATGATGGAACAATTTCTTTCGATATTGAAAAGGAATTAGGCGTTGAAATTGTCGGAGAAACCAAAGTTAAAATCTCTGTAGAAGAAGATGAAGAACCATGGGAAGAGGTAGAAGACGAAATGACTGAAGAAGTAGAAGAGCAAATTGAGAATGAAGTCGATGAAAAATACATATGATGTAGTGTCAACAAAAAAAGGTTGACACTTTCTTTTTGCTATGATAAAATAATGACAGATTGGAGGGATACTATGGCAGTTAAATTAAGATTAAAAAGAATGGGAGCTAAAAAGAAACCTTTCTACCGTGTGGTAGCAGCAGATTCTAGAAGCCCAAGAGACGGAAAATTCATTGAAACTGTAGGAACTTATAATCCATTAACAACTCCTGCAGAGATTAAAATCGATGAAGAAAAAGCTATGAAATGGTTAGAAAATGGAGCAATTCCAACAGATACTGTTCGTGCTTTATTTAAGAAAGCTGGGATTAATGAAAAATTTCACAATGCAAAACAAGCAAAGAAAGCTGAGAAATAATTATGGATTTAGCAGCATTAACAGAGTATTTAGTAAAAAATCTAGTGAAAGATCCTGATAGTGTCTCTGTAAAACAGTTTGAAGAAGAGGATGATATGATCATTATCGAAGTATTAGTTTCTGATGATGATATGGGATCTGTCATTGGTCGTGGTGGTGCGATCGCTAATGCGATTCGTACAATTGTACAAGCTTCTAGCTATGTAAACGGAAATAAGAAAGTAAAGATCAATATTGATTCTTTCTAGAAAATAGTGTTCTTGATGAAAGACACTATTTTTTTATGTTCTTTTATGGTATACTATGGATAAGAGTAGGGAGAACGTTATGGTAGAATTAAAAAAAGTTCGAAAAGTATATCATTCTAAGAAGGGACCGGATACAGAAGCGTTACATAATATCAATGTGACGATGGGAAATCGTGGACTTGTTTTTATCGTTGGAAAGAGTGGAAGTGGGAAATCAACACTATTGAATTTGTTGGGCGGGTTAGACCTACCTACAGAAGGAAATATCATCGTCGATAAAAAAGATCTGACGAAGTTAAACCCTAGGCAAATGGATGCGTATCGAAATTCTTGCGTCGGCTTTATCTTTCAAGAATTTTATATATTAGAAGAATATAATGTGTATGAAAATATTGAGCTAGCACTAAAGTTACAAAGAAAAAAGTACGAATTGAATGAGATTGATCAGTTGTTGGAAAAATTAGGAATTGCAGGATTAGGAAAACGAAAAATTAACGAATTGTCAGGTGGTCAAAAACAACGTGTTGCAATAGCAAGAGCACTAATTAAAGATCCTTATATGATTTTAGCTGATGAACCAACGGGAAATTTAGATGAAGAATCAAGTGAACAAATTTTTAACATTTTAAAGAAAATAAGCTCCGAAAAGCTCGTCGTAGTAATTTCTCACGATAGAGAGTCTGCGGAAAAATATGCGGATCGTATTATAGAATTAAAAGATGGAAATATCGTGTCGGATACAAGAACGGTAGAACAAGTGGATACAGAAAAAGAACATACATTTTGCGCATCTAAATTACCAATATACTATGCGTTGAAAATGGCGCTAAATAGCATGAAGCAAAAACCTTTAAAACTATTTTTTACGGTATTTCTCATGATGTTTTCTCTCATTTTTATGGGACTTACATTAAATACGACAATATATGATCAAACACAGTTACAAATTAAAGTAATGCAGGATAATAACGATTATATATATCAGTTAAAGCAAATGGAGTTTCAAGGAAGGGGAAGTATTGAGACTCTACCTTTTCCCATCAAAGATAAAAAGAAGCTCGAAAATGAAGTAGGATCAAAACTCAATTTATCATATGTTTTATATGATAGGGGAACATATTTGTCTTTCACATATTCTGAACGCGATGAAAATGATTCATATTTTGTGATAGAACCTACTTATTTGAATTTTGTAGAGGTGGAAGATGAACGTATACTAGAAGATGTGATAGGAAGATTACCAGAAACGCCAAAAGAATTAGTAATTCACAAATACTTGGCAGAATATATGATGAAATATGGGGTAAAGGATAGTAATAATGAATTTTATTATCCAAAGAGCATTGAATCTTTAATAAAAGAGAATCATCCTTTGCAATTAGGAGATAATATTGTAACGATTGTAGGGGTTGTGGATGACGATATTGAATTTTATGAAAAGGCAAAAAAAGAAGGACATATAAGTGATGAAGTCAACACATATTTTTATGATGAATATGCGTATCAAGGAAGAATAGTGTATGGAAAGAATTTTGTTGATCATGCAGTGCTTCGATTTGACGAGGATTCAATTCTTTCGAATTTGTATCTAACCATCCCCAATATTTCAATATTAAATGACCTTAAAGTTCTTTCCAAGGCTACGTCAGTTGTTACAAAAGATGGAGTGCTACTAAAAGATTCCTTGGCCAAAGATGAGGTCATCATCTCTTTAGAAGATCTTAAAAATTGGATGACAGACTATGACTCTAAATTCAGTCAATATTTGGAAGAACATCCAAAAGATTCTTATGAAACTTCTTTAGGTAATTTTTTGCCTACATATTTAAAGAGCCATGAACAATTATTAAAAATGCAAATTGTAGGTGGCTTAGGGTTAGAATCACAAGCGAATAAAGAAGTAAAAGTTGTTGGTATTTCAATGGAAGGAAATCGTTATATAGGAACGGAGTTGTTGCAACTTTATCAAGCTGATTCAAAAAAAGTGTATGAGGCCTACGTATATAATTCCAATCCAACTTCTTTAACAAAAGCATTTCATCTTTATCCACCAATCGACGAAAAAACAATGACGGGTGTACAAATGATAACGGAACCTCCACATGGTGAAGATGTAAAGTGGCTTGTGAACTTGTATTATTATCTAAATCCTTTTTTAACGATTGTTAGTCTTACATTTGTATTATTTACGATTGTTTTATTTACTAATTTTATCGCCATTTCTATCTCTTATTGTAAAAGAGAAATTGGTATTTTAAGAGCAATTGGAGCAAAACAAAAAGACATTGTTCAAATCTTCGGTTATGAATCTCTTTTGATTGGTTTCATCGCATATATACTTGCTATTATTGGATGGTATGTTGTCATTCATTTGTTAAATGGATATTTCTTTGGAGATTTCCTTTATAATTTCAATGGTATGATACATCAGCCAATCGTCGTTTTAGCAATGCTGATATTTACGATTATAATTTCATTTGGAATTACGGTTTTATCGATTTCTAAAGTGATACGAATCAAACCGATAGACGCAATTTTAAATAAATAATAGAAACACATCCTGTGTTTCTTTATTGTATATTTGTAGAAATTATTATATAATAAAAACAGTGAGGTAGAGATATGGATAGAGAAATAATACCCAATCACGTTGCAATCATCATGGATGGAAATGGTAGATGGGCAAAGAAACGTAATTTACCGCGAAGTCTCGGGCATAAAGCGGGAAGCGAAAATTTAAAGAAACTAGGATTACATATTTTTAAACGTGGAGTTCGCGTTTTAAGTGTCTATGCATTTTCAACGGAAAACTTTAAAAGAAGTCCAGAAGAAATAGACTATTTAATGAATTTGTTCGTGAAAAATTTTAAAAAGGAATTAAAGGTATTTGCTGAGAATAATATTCGAGTCGTTTTTTCAGGAAGAAAAGAACCGTTACGATCTGACGTGTTAGAAGCAATGGATGAAGTGGTAGAAGCAACAAAAGAAAATACAGGAGGCATTTTTAATATCTGTCTGAATTATGGTAGTCAATATGAAATTGTCGATGCAGTGAAACGAATTGTTTCGGAAAAGAGAGATGTTTCAGAGTTGACACCAAAAGAATTCGAAAAGTATTTATATCAAGAGTTACCTCCGATTGATTTTTTAATTCGAACGAGTGGGGAATATCGTTTGAGTAATTTTATGATGTATCAATTAGCGTATGCAGAGTTTTATTTTACGGACTGTCTATTCCCTGATTTTGATGATAAAAAGTTCGATGAAGCTTTACAGGAGTTTCAAAATAGGGATAGAAGATTTGGGGGAGTGAAAAAATGAAAGTAAGAGTCATTAGTGCGATTGTGGCACTTATGATATGTGTTCCAATTTTATTAACAGGTGGAATATGGTATCAATTAGGTGTTTATGTCTTATCTTTGTTAGCGTTAAAGGAGTTTATTAACATCAAACAAACGAAGAAAGATATGCCGATTTTTATTCGCATCATTTCATATATCATTTTAAGTTTGATTGTACTTGTGAATACGGGAACAGAAGATATGTTGTTTACGATGGATTTTAGGGTCATTACAGCATTATTTCTCGCAATGTTAATTCCTGTTGTTCTATACCATGATCGTTCGTTATATAGTGTGAATGACGGATTTTATATGATTGGAGGAGTTTTCTTCTTAGGAATTTCTTTCCATTTATTGATTTTATTGCGACACATCGATTTAATGTTGTTAATTTATTTACTCATAATAACAATTATTACAGATACATATGCTTATATTACAGGGTTATTGATTGGAAAACATAAATTATTAGAATGTGTATCACCAAAAAAGACTTGGGAAGGTATGATTGGTGGAACGATCTTTGGTGTTTTGTTTGCAACAGTATTTTTCAATGTTGTGATCGATTCACAAATGCCACTTTACGTGATCATTTTAATGACACTTTTCCTATCTATATTAGGACAATTTGGAGACCTTGTTTTCTCATCGATTAAGCGTTATTTTGGCAAGAAAGATTTTTCTAATATCATGCCTGGACATGGTGGTATATTAGATCGCTTTGATAGTATTATTTTCGTATTACTTGGTTTTATGTTTTTTATTCCATTGATATAACGAAAAGGAGATAGAACATGACGTTAATATATTTTATCATTATTTTAGGAGTGACACTTACAGTTCATGAATTTGGTCACTTCTTATTTGCAAAAAAATCTGGAATTTACTGTTATGAATTTTCGATTGGAATGGGACCTAAATTACATGAATGGCATCGAAAGGGAGACGAAACAGTTTACGTCCTTCGATTGTTTCCGATTGGTGGTTATGTCAGTATGGCCGGCGAGGATGTTGAAGTAGACGAAGATATTCCAGAAGACAAGAGAATGCAGTCAAAACCATGGCATCAACGCTTTTTGACAATTGTAGCAGGTGTTATGTTTAACTTTATTCTTGCAATTGTACTTTTGTTTATTATCGCTCTGATTAGTGGAGCACCTACGAATCGGCCTATCATCGATACGATTGAAAAGGGATATGATGTAACAGATTCGGGTCTAAAAAAAGGAGACCTGATTGTTGGGCTCAATGGCGATAAGATCGTAAATGCAGACGATTTTATGTTAAAGTTGCAAGTTTCAGCAGGAGAGGAAATCACTTTAAAAGTAAAACGAGGAGATAAATATCACGATGTTACGTTTGCACCAAAAAAGGTTAAAGTGGATGGGCAAGAAGGGTATAAGTATGGCTTTTCTCTTTCTGGAAAGACGACGCATGGAGTGTTAGCCGCAATACAGTATGCGTTTGAAAAAACATGGAGTCTTTTGAGACAAATGGCACTGATCATTTATTATTTGGCAACCGGACAATTAAGTTTATCTTCTCTGGCAGGGCCGATTGGAATTTTTACTATCATCGGGGAAAGTGCGAAGGCAGGAATTTTAAACTTAGTTTATCTTACAGCTTATATTAGTATCAATGTCGGATTTATCAATTTACTTCCGATTCCTGCGTTTGATGGAGGAAGACTATTCTTCTTGATTGTCGAAAAGATCAAAGGAAGTCCAGTCGATGCGAAATTTGAAAACACGGTCCATGCCATTGGTTTCATACTACTCATGATTCTCATGGTTTTCATTACGTATAACGACATTGTAAGATTGTTTCAATAAAATACCACATACGCTTGTATGTGGTTTATTCTTCTATAATTTCAATGGTTGTATATTTGATTCCAAATTTTTTCTTTTTAATTGTACGATTGATTTTCTGTTCGATTCTAAGTAATTGTTTTAATGTAATATCAGGAGATAAAGCGATTTTTAGACTCGCTTTGTAATATGATCCATATTTGATGAGTTGTACTTGAACAAGATCGACATGTGGAATTTCTTCGACTACTTTTTCAATTTGTTTGATTAATGCTTCGTTTTGATCAACTTCTCCGATGATTGCAAGCATATTTTCTTTTAACATGCGATAGGCGAGTCTTAGAATTTCGTAGCTAATGAATATGCTAATGATTCTATCGATATATAGAAATATACTAGTATTTGGGAATAGTTGGGATAGGATCATAACGACTGTAATGCAAGTAGTAGAAACGATATCGATCGATGCAATATGTGCAGTAGAAATTAGAATATCACTTTTGTGTTTCTTTCCTATTTTTAATGTGTGATGCGAAACAAAACTTTTACAGATGATACATATTCCTAAAATAAGATAGATCCAGAGATGATAAGATCTTTTCGTCTCGAGGAAACTGAGTAGAAAAATGACGATGGCAATAATGAGAATGGTAAATCCAATCACGATACTTGCCAAGTATTCTACTTTTCCATATCCGAATGGATGCGTTTTATTAGGCCTTTTTTTGGAAAGTTTCGTACCGATACTAGCTAGAATATCAGTTATGAAATTACTGAATGTATAGAAGCTATCGGCGATTAGGGCGTTACTTCCAGATACGATACCACAGATTAACTTTGATAAAAACACAAAAAAATCGACGATCATACTAAATAATAGAGTAGCTAATGTTTGATTCATAGGCGAGCCTTCTTTCTATGTTACAATTATATCAGAATAGGGGATGAATGAAAAGAAAACATATGCTATAATGAAGTATATAAGTAGGTGGTATTGTGAAAAGAGAGTTAAAGGAAGTATTAAAAGGCGCAGATAAGAAGACGCTAACAGTGTATTTAATTCTTCGATTTTTAGTAATTATAACTTTAATTGCACAAATATTACATCAGAATTGGCACGATGTATTTCTTTGCATTTTAACGTTGATTTTATTTACAATTCCATTTATCATAGATAAAAAATTTAAAATAGATCTACCGACCCCTTTGGAAATTATTATTTTGTTATTTATTTTTTCGGCGGAAATTTTAGGAGAAATACAAAATTTCTATGGAATTTTTAAACATTGGGATACAATTTTACACACACTGAATGGATTTTTGAGTGCTGCAATTGGATTTTCATTAATCGATATTCTAAATCGTTCGGAGCGCGTCCATATTCATTTGACACCGATCTTTGTTGCTCTCGTTGCCTTCTGTTTTTCGATGACGATCGGTGTTCTTTGGGAGTTCTTTGAATTTGGAGGAGATCAACTTTTAAAGATGGATATGCAAAAAGATCGTGTCGTTGAGACAATTTCTACGGTAGAGTTAAATCCAGAAGGAAAGAATGTACCAGTGATCGTTAAAGGTATCGATCATACGACGATCTCTTATCAAGAAGATGGAGAAACAAAAGAGATTACTGTCGAAGGGGGATATTTGGATATCGGAATTATCGATACGATGAAAGACCTACTTGTTAATTTCGTAGGAGCAGTTATCTTTTCTATCATCGGATATTTATATATTCACAATCGGGATAAGTATAAAATTGCAGAAAGCTTTATACCAGTTTTAAAAGAAGAGTAAAAAAATAAGCAGGGGACTGCTTATTTTCTTGTTTTAATCTGGTCTTCATCTGATAATGTTCCAATTAGAAGAGAATTATTTGGATCGTGTTGTTTCATGTTGGATTCGATTTTTTCTTCGCTATAATTGGCATAGCAATACTTACATTTATGAAGGCAACTATTATATGCACCGATATCGACCATTTCAACACAGTGACACATTTTATTTCTAGCTTTCCATTCTTTGAAATTTGTCTTTTTCGTGAGAAGATAAGCTAAATTTTTACTAATGCAATCATCTACGATAAAGCCGTATTCTTTTAAATTACGATGTTCTGCGCATGTTTGAACCGTCATGTGATGCTCTTTTGCGATCGCACTAAAATTGGTTCCTATGAATTCGTAATCCTTCTCGGTGAGTGGATGTTCGTCGAGAATATCTTTATTTTTATCTACGTTTTTATAATGATCTAGAAAGGATACGATGATATGTGTTGTATAACCATCTAAGAGTTCACAGAGATGACGAAATGCACGAACGTGATAGTCAAGGGTATAAGTAGAATTTAAAAAAATGGGATCATAGCGAATATATACAAAACGCTCTCCA
>ERZ1643251.4468-NODE-4468-length-12165-cov-5.120231_pt1 | contig 12165 bp, 12 predicted proteins | sample MGYA00579261_ERZ1643251 | MGnify/ENA primary metagenome ERZ1643251 (study PRJEB29033, sample SAMEA4952267) | chicken gut metagenome | biome: Broiler Chicken; feature: Gastrointestinal Tract; material: Caecum | place: Ireland | collected 2018 | study: Broiler... | reverse complement strand
AGAATATCTCAAAAAAACGGTTTTGTCAATTCTTTTTTTGACAAAAATTAAATTTCAAAAAGATTTTTTTTATATTCTTATATTTTTTATTCCTTATGGCTTAGAAAACCCGAATTAAAAAGTCCGTTCCGCAATTTTTTACCACCCCCCGTTAGTCGTTGTTTCACCGTTCCGCAAAATTTTACCGCCCCCTGCCTACACCGATTTTATTGAAATGTATAAATATAAAAAAATATGTATATTTAATTATACCGAGATTTTTCACAAAAAAAAGACGCAGTCGGTATGACTGCGTCGATGATTTTTTCGTAAAGCCGAAAGGTTAACGTTTGCTTAACTGCGGAGCTTTTCTCGCTTTGTGCAGACCGTATTTCTTTCTTTCTTTCATTCTCGGGTCTCTGGTAAGGAAACCTGCTTTCTTGAGTTCGGGTCTGAGGGTAGCGTCGGCTTCGCATAAAGCTCTGCTGATACCGTGACGGATGGCTCCTGCCTGTCCGGTAAGCCCGCCGCCGTTTACGTTGACTACGACGTCGTATTTGTCGGCGGTACCGGTAAGTTCCAGCGGCTGACGCACGATGTATTTCTGAGCGTCGAGTTTGAAATATTCGTCTACGGATTTCTTGTTTACGACGATGCCGTTTTCTCCGCCGGGAATAATTCTGACCCTGGCTATGGCTTTCTTACGTCTTCCGACTCCCCAGAATTGTATTTTCTTTACAACTTTCTTAACCATTTTTCACCTCTTAGTCGATAACAAGCGCTTGGGGCTTCTGAGCCTGATGTTTATGCTCGCTTCCCTTGTAAACAAACAGTTTTTTGATCATCTGTCTGCCGAGAGAATTTTTGGGGAGCATACCTTTAACGGCTTTCTGTACGGCGAAATCACTCTTTTCGGCGAGGAGTTTGTCATATCTTATTTCCTTGAGTCCTCCTACGTAACCGGTGTGATAACGGTAATATTTCTGTTCTTCTTTGCGTCCCGTGAGGGCAACCTTATCGGTATTTATAACGATAACGTAATCTCCCGTATCCACGTTGGGAGTAAATACCGGTTTGTTTTTTCCTCTTAAAATAGCGGCTACCTTGGAAGCGAGTCTTCCGAGAGGCACGTCGGTAGCGTCCACGACATACCACTCTCTCTTAACTTCGTCGGCCTTCGCCATATATGTTTTCATGGTAAAAAACCTCCGTTTTGTAAATTCACGTATCGGCGTTTTCCTTTCGCGAGGGGCTATTCGCAAATCGGAAAAAGCCTAATAGCTTATTTATGATAATACAACGCGTGTTTTTTGTCAATTCATTTTTTAACGTTTTTGAATTTTTTATGGTTTTTTATTATTGTAATTCCCCCTTGAATATGGTATAATATACGCTATGGAAAACATAAACAAAATACTTGACGATATAAAACTGGAATTGTCTCAACATATCAGCGCGGCGGAATATATGCTGTGGATAGACGGACTGGTTCCGGTCAACTGTACCGAAGACGAAATCGTCGTTATGGCGCCGAGCGACAACGCGCGCGCCTCGCTGGAAAAAAATTACATATTCACCTTTCTGGACGCGGCGTTAAAAGCCGGCTACAAATTCCGTAACGTAATTTTCATAACCGAAAAGGAAGCGGAATTTTTCACCAAAGACGTGACGGAAATAATGGATACTCTTAAGAAAAAAGAGGAAAAGAAACCTAATCCGTTCATTGCGCGTTACACTTTCGAGAATTTCGTGGTGGGCGACAGCAACAAACTCGCCTTCGTCACCGCTAAAACCGTAGCCGAAAACCCGGGAAACTTCAACAATTTCATAAACCTCAATCCGTTGTTTATCTACGGCGGCGTGGGACTCGGTAAGACTCACCTTTTACATTCCATAGGAAATTACATCATCGAAAACAATCCGTCCCTGAACGTGGTCTATACTCCAACCGAAAGACTGACCAACGAATATTTCGCTTCTTTAAGCAAATATTCCACCGACAAGGACGCGTACAGGAATTTCCGCGAAAAATACGCCGACGCCGACGTGTTGATGCTCGACGACGTGCAGTTTCTCCAGAAAAAAGGCGGTCTGCAGGACGTAATATTCCATATCTTCAACGATTTATATAATAAAGGTAAACAGATTATACTTTCCAGCGACCGTCCTCCGAAAGAAATAAACGACATAGAAGACCGTTTGCGTTCCCGTTTCGAAGGCGGAATAATGACCGACATCTGGACTCCGGGGCTGGATACCCGTATTTCCATAATAATGAAAAAACTGGAAGGCAACGAAACCAAGTTGTCCGAGGACATTATTTATTACCTTGCCGAAAAAATAAACACCAATATAAGAGAACTGGAAGGAGCTCTCACGAAGGTCCTTATGTACTGCCGTCTCAACGGCAAGACCCCTACTCTGGAACTTGCGAAAGAAGCGTTGAGAGAAAAGGAAGAAAAGGAATCGGAAGGTATAGACAGCAATAAAATAATTGCCGCCGTCAGCGAATATTTCCGTATTCCCGAAAACGACATAATCGGAAAGAAGAAAAATAAAGAAATAGTAGAAGCGAGAATGATAGCTATATATTTAGTGTACGATCTTCTGAATATGCCCTTGATAAATATAGGACAGGTATTCGGCGGACGGGATCACACCACTATTATTTATTCCCGCGACAAGATACTCAATCAGCTCGGCACCAACGGAAAAGCCGACAAAGCCATTAAGGACATAAAGGGAATGCTCGATGTGTAAAACTTTTTTCGCTGTTAAGAGAATGTGAATAACTACCTGCGACTTATCCACAAAAATAACGTCGCAAAAAATAATTTTTTATAAGATAAAACCAAAAATAAGACCTGAAATAAGGGTTATTCACAATTAAACAACAGCTAATAATAATAGTATTCCTCAATATAAGAATTTTTTTAAGAAGGAGGCAAGCAATGAAATTCTTTTGTAACGGATCGGAACTTTCGGAAGCCACCAACACCGTTTCCAAAGCCGTCGCCAGCAATAAAAATATACCCATTCTCGAAGGAATAAAAATCTGCGCCAGCGGAAAAACCGTCACTTTAAGCGCATTCGACGAGGAACTTTTTATAGAAAAGAAAATTTTAGCGGATATTCATACCGAAGGAGAAATTATCGTAAACGGAAAACTTTTCAACGATTACGTCAACAAAATTTCTTCTCACGACAGCATCGGCATAGAACTCGATCTGAATAACAAAATAAAAATTTATTTCGGAAAAAACAGTTTGGAAATGAATTGTTACGATTCTAAAGGATTTGCCTCTTTAGGCGAATTTTCCGATAAAAACAGTTTCAAAATGAAACAGGGAGAGATGAAGGAACTGTTCGACAGATGTATCTTCTGCTCTACCCCTAATTCCGAAAACTATCAGCTGGTAAAAAGCCTTCATATGGAAGTTATCGGCGACAAGGTTCAGGCGTATTGCCTGGACGGTATGAGAATGGCTCTCAATAAAAAACCCGTTACGGAAGTAAAAGGCGAGATTAAATGTTCTATTTTAGCCAAAACCGTCAACGACATCATAAAAATACTCAACGACGGCGACGAAGAAGTGAAAGTTATTCTGGAAAAGAGAGCGCTGCTTCTGGACGCGGGCTATACTAAAATAAGGATAGGACTTATGAGCGTGGACAATTTCGATTACAACGCCATAATCCCCGTCGGCAGCAATAACGAACTCATAGTAAACAAAAACGAACTCAACGAAGCGTTGAACAGAGTATCGATAATCAGCCGCGAAAGTCACAACAACGCCTCTTTCTTCACCATTGACGAAAGCAGTCTCAATATAAATTGCGAAAACGAAAAAGGCAGAATAAACGAAAATATAGAATGTAAATACGACGGAGCGGAAAGGAAAATCTACGTCAAAAACAAATATATTCAGGAAGCGATTTCCAGAATAAAAGAAGATTTCGTAAAAATTATAATAAACGAGGACAAGAATAAACCGATCATCGTCACCAGAGTGGACGAAGACGATTATATCTGTATCATACTTATAGTCAGAAACCTCGGATATTGATAAAAAAATGAAAAATATCGACGAATATAACGTCTATTACGTAGTAAACAACGGCGAATACGTCTTTTATTACGGAAAGGAAATATTATTCAAAAACAGTAAAAACAATCCGTTTTTATTTGTAACCGTGGAAAGAGAGGGAGTTAAAAAACAACTCCCTTTATATTATTGCGAAATAGAAAAAAATACCGCAAACGGTTACAAAATAAAATTTTACAACAACGCCTGCACCGTCGTGTGCAACATTATAAACAGCAAAGGAAAAATTTATTTCGGACTGGTAAAAAACGGATTTCAAGGCGAAAAATTAAATATAAACCTATATAAGAAAAATTCCAAACTTACCGGAATGGGACTCAATAAGGCAAAGGACCTTACCGGTAAAAGCATATCGTCCTATGCAAAAAGCGGTAAAAAAACTTATATAGATAAAAAACTCAGCTTTTCGGTAAAAAACGGCTACTACTTCGTAAACAGAGGTATAGACGACTGGGAGATGAAAGCCGAGCAAAATTACGTACGTATTTCCACCAGGCAAAGCGAAGCCGGCTTCCGCCTCTCCTTCGGAAAGGAATTCGGCGTGGAGGAAAATTATCCCGTCAAACTGAAAATGACTTCCTTTTCCGAACTTAACGGAAAATTATGCGAAAGAAGTTACGACGGGTTTATAACAGAATATAGGGAAGGAAAAGAATTCAAATATAAATTAACAAATTTACGTAGTAAAGGATACAAATATCTTATAAGAATATCCCCTGTCATTAACTGTAAGGACGCAGACTTTTACGATTATGAAGAAGACGGTCTGATATATATAGGGAGCGGAAATTATCTCGCCGACGTTCACAACGAAACCAACGTCAGGTTTGTTTCCAATAAACTGCGAAAGATTTTAGACCTCAACGCAGACGGATTTTATATAGACGAGATCGGTATAAATATAGGAAAATCCATCATTATACAGGACGCGCTTATTTATAAAAATTTCCATAAACTGATAAAAAAAATATGTACCGAATACCCTCTCAAACACAATATCTATAATAAATTTATTTCGGAAAATACAATAAACGAAACCTATTCTCTCGATTACGGAAAAATAAAATTCAGCGAAAAGAAGTATTTACGTTCGCTTCTGTATTCCGATTGCAGAAGTTTTTTTTACGAATGTACTCCCTCCGAAGCTAAAAAAATCCAAAAACGCGGAAAAAAACAGATAATAGTAAAAAACAAAAAATTGTTTATTTTTTAAGATTTTCTAACTAAAACACCAAAAATTAAACCTTGTATAAATCCCTTGAAAGTTTAACGTGAAAATTTCACTTATGTTTCACGTGAAACATTATAGACATATGTTTAAGTTGAAACGGTTTTTATAATGTAGTTTTTATTTTATAATCAGGTCGGTTTTAAGGCGTTTATTTTTAATTTATTATCCCCTGATTTATACAAGTTTGGATTTTTTTTGAAAAGTATATTTCCGCTTTATTTTGTTGTGTTTGAATTTTGGTTAAATTTTGTTGTCTGAGCTTCTTTTTTATCGGTTTTATTTTTCAGTGCGGCTCATAAAAAGCATACTCCCATATCGTTTGACAACGTCCGTTCTTTAATGTATAATAGTTTAGCTATATTTTAGTTATTATTAAAAGCGAGGATATAAAAATGAAAAGAACTTATCAACCCAAGAAAAGACAGAGAAGCAAGGTTCACGGTTTCCGTAAGAGAATGAGCTCCACCGGAGGAAAAAACGTTCTCAAGAGAAGAAGAAACAAAGGCAGAGCCAAAATCAGCGCATAACGTAATTTATGCAGAAAATTTACCGTTTGACCCAAAGGGGGAGTTTTACTTACGTTTACAAAAAATCGGTTCCGAAACACTCTCCCCTTCTTACTCTTTATTCCGTCCCCGCCCATAACCTCAAAATAGGCGTAGTCGTCGGAAAAAAAGTCGGTAACAGCGTGGTAAGAAGCCGAGTCAAACGGAGAATAAGTGAAAGATTCCGTTTACTTATTCCTTTTGTTGACCATAACAGAAATTATGTGGTAGTCGCCAAATCTTCCTGTGCGGACGCTACAAGCGCGCAAATCAACGAGGAGCTTGTTTCTCTTTTGAAAAAATGCTCGTTTTGGGTGGAACAATGAAATTTATTTGCCGTAAATTGATTTTGTTTTACAAAAAATACGTTTCCTCTTCCATTCACGCAGGGTGCATATACACCCCTACCTGTTCGGTCTATATGCTCGACGCCATAGAAGAATACGGCGTCGTCAGAGGCATATTGAAGGGTATTGCCAGAATTTTGAGATGTAATCCTCTGGCAAAAGGCGGTTTCGATCCGGTCAAAGAAAATCTGAGAGGTAATATCAAATGGATTTTATGACGCTTCTCGGCGCAAACGCGCTCAGCGACGCCATAGGTAAACTCATTTACGACGTTTTGTACGGCTGGGTTTCGGGCTGGTCCGACTCCTGGGGTATTGTCGGAGCTTTCAGCGTGACGGTTATTATGTTCACGCTCTTTTTGAAAATAATTCTGACGCCCTTCGATTTCTGGCAGAAACAGCTTTCCAGAAGCAACGCCAAAAAAATGGAACTTATGAAGCCGCAACTCGACAAAATCACAAAACAGTGCGGTTCCAACAAACAACTCCTTATGCAAAAACAGAGGGCGTTGTATAAACAGTATAAGTATTCCACTTTCGGGGCGTGCCTGCCGCTGATTATAACAATGGTCATCTTCTTTATAATTTTGGGCGGTTTCAACAGCGCCGTCAGAATGCACAATCTGGCGACCTACGAAAAACTGGACGGAATTTATAACGAAGTTTACTACGAAACCATAGAGTCGCTGTCTTCCAGCGGAATGACCGACGCCGAAAAAAGAGCCGAAGCCGTGGCAAAAGCCGAACAGGCGGTTATGGACAGTTACGAAAGCGAAAAGTTTTTCCTTACCAAAAATATTTTCGTCGCCGATAACTGGAAAGATCCCGTTCCTTCCTCTTCCGACTTTACCGGTACGGGTATGGGCGGCAGCGGCATAGACGTCGACGCGGGCCGTTACGAAATCGTAATGCGTCCTTTGATGGAAAAATACAACGACGAATGGAACGGTTATCTTATTCTGCCGGTTTTAGTGATTTTATTGAACCTCGTCACCATGAAGCTCAATAAACCGCCCGAACAGCCCGCTGTAGCAGGTCAGAGCGAGGAGCAGCGCAAAGCTCAGCAGACCCAGATGAAAGTAATGCAGTTTATTATGCCGATCATTATGTTGGTATTCGCTATTTTCTATTCGGCGGCGTTTACCCTGTATATGCTCATAAGCAGCCTTTACAGCACTGTATTCAATCTGTGTTTCAATATCATAACCAAACGAATCGACGCCCGCGAAAAGGACAGACTTATGTCCACCACGGTCAAGAAATAAAGTAAGGATAGGGTTAGTTTTATGGAAAAAGAAAATCAATTCAAGGCTTCCAGCGTGGAAGCGGCTATCGAAAAAGGGTTAAAAAAATTAGGACTCGCTAGGGAAGAGGTAGAAATAGAAGTTATTTCCGAAGCGGGGATATTTACCAAAGCGCAGGTTAAATTAACTAAAAAAGAAGTTCCTTCGGCGGAAGAAAACGACGATAACACCGATCTTACCGACGACGAAATTCCCTTGAAAATTTCCGAAGAAACCGTTAGCGAAGAGAAAACCGAAGAAAAAGAAGAAGAAAGACCCGCTCGTAAAAGAAATTACGACGATCGCCGAAGGGAACGCGACCGTCACGAAAGAAAAGAGTATTTTCCCGAAGAAAAGGCTCTCGGAAAAGAGTATCTCAAGAACGTGACGAGTTTTATAAGCGACAGAGTGAGGATAGACTCCAAGTCTTTCGAGGACGAAATTTGTTTCTATATCGGCGGCGAAGACGCCAGCAGTTTCATAGGTCACAGGGGAGAGACGCTCGACGCCATTCAGTACCTCGTCGGACAGGTAATAAATAAGGATAAGGAAGAAGGTTCCCACATAAGAGTTACCGTGGACGCCGATTTTTACCGTGAAAGACGCAAAAAGACTTTGACGGCTTTGGCTAAACGTTTAGCTTTCGACGCGTATAACAAAAAACAGGAAATATCTCTCGAACCGATGAACAGTTATGAAAGAAGAATTATTCATTCGGCTTTACAGAGGAGCGATTACGCCACCACCCGTTCGGACGGGGAAGGCAAAAACCGTCACGTGGTGATAGTCCCGAAATGCGAAGTTATGAGCTACGGCAACACTTCCGCCGAATTCCGTCGCAAGGGACCCGGCAGAACCAAAAGTTACGGTTACGACAAGATAAAATTCTGAGAAAAAATGGACACCATAGCCGCTATTGCCACCAATCCGCTTTTTTCGGCGGGGATAAGTATAATAAGGATAAGCGGCGACAACGCCGGAAGCGTTATTGACAAAATTTTTTCCTGTTCCGCCGACCCGCAGGAAAGAAAACCCAACGTAATGTATTTAGGGACGGTCAAAGGTAAGAATTTTTCAGAAAAGGCGTTTTGTGTATTTTACAAAGCGCCTAAATCATATACGGGAGAGGACGTGGCGGAGATACATTGCCACGGAGGACGCGGAGTTACGACGGCGGTTCTCAATCTGATACTGGAAAACGGGGCCCGTTTAGCCGAAGCTGGAGAGTTCACCAAAAGGGCTTTTCTGAACGGAAAAATGTCCCTTTCCGAAGCCGAAGGCGTAGCGGAAATGATCAACGCCGAAACCGAAGGACAGGTAAAAAACGCCTACCGCCTTATGAGCGGAGAACTCAATACCTTACTGGAAAAAATTTATTCCGACCTCACTTACTGCGCGGCGCTGTCCGAAGCGAAAATGGATTATCCGGAAGAAACGGAGGACGAGGACATAGGGGCGTGCAAGCAGATTATAGCAAAAGCTCTTTCCGAAGTCAGGGATTTGCTGAAGTCTTCCGCCAATCGTAAAATCTTGCAAAACGGTGCCGATATAGCGATTATCGGTATCCCTAACGCAGGGAAAAGTTCTTTTCTGAACGCTGTATGCAAAGAGGACAGGGCGATAGTTACCGCTTTAGCCGGCACCACGAGGGACGTGGTGAAAGAGAGCGTGGAAGTCGGCGGAATAAAACTTAATTTTCTCGATACCGCAGGGATAAGGGAAGGCGGCGACGAGATAGAGAAGATAGGGATAGAAAGAAGCCGCAAAGCGGCGGCTAATGCGGACGTAGTCATATTCATAACCGACGCCACGGTGGAGAGTGAAAAGGAAGAAGAGATAGCAAAGCTTGCCGAAGGCAGACCTACCGTCAGAGTCTGCAACAAGACCGACGAAGAGAAATATCCCAAAGAGGGGATAAGAATTTGCGCCAAGACCGGCGAAAACGTCGATAGGGTACTGGAGGAAGTGCTGAAGAAGGTCAAGTCAGACGAAATAAAGACCAACGGAGTCATTACGGTAGAACGGCATATTTCGGCGTTAAGGGAATGTGAAAAGCACCTTGCCGACTGTCTGGACGGATACGAGACTAAAACTCCCGACCTTATAGCCGTGGACCTTTACCAGGCTCGGAAAGCCCTCGGAAAAATCAGCGGAAAAGACGTCCCCGAGGAAACGGTAAACGAGATTTTTTCCCGTTTCTGCGTGGGAAAATAGGAGAAAAAAATGCGTTGCGTTATTCAGAGAGTGAGAGAAGCGTCGGTGACGGTAAACGGCGAAGTCGTGGGAAAAATCGGCAGAGGGTTGCTGGTTTTGTGCGGGTTTACCGAAGGAGACTCCGACGAAAAAATAGCCTGGGTGGCAGGCAGAATCGCTAAATTACGGGTTTTTACCGACGAGAACGATAAACTCAATTATTCCTGCATAGACGTCAAAGGAAGCGTGCTGGTGGTTAGCAATTTCACGTTGTACGGAGATTGCTTGCACGGAAACCGCCCCGATTTCGGAAAGGCGGCGAAAGGCGAAGTCAGTCGCCCGATGTATGAAAAATTTATTTCCGAACTGCAAAAATACCTTCCCGTTCGGACGGGCAGATTCGGGGAGCATATGGAACTTAAACTGGATATAGACGGTCCTATCACCGCCGTACTTGAAAAATGAGAAAGGATTTCGAAGCTATAGTTATAGGAGGAGGGCACGCAGGCATTGAAGCCGCCGCGGCTCTGGCAAGAAAGGGTCACCGCACCCTTATTATGACCACGTCGCTGAATGCAATCGGGTTTATGCCCTGCAACCCCAATATCGGAGGCACCGCCAAAGGACATATAGTCAAGGAAGTGGACGCTTTGGGCGGTATTATGGGTTATATCGCCGATAAAGCCACCATTCAGACCCGTATGCTCAACCTCGGCAACGGAGCCGCCGTTCACTCTCTCCGCAATCAGGTGGACAAGGACCGTTACCACGCCCTCATAAAAACCGAACTGGAAAAAATGAAGAACCTTTCCGTCCTGGAAGCCGAAGCCGTCGAACTCGTGACAGAAGACGGTATAGTTAAGGGCGTAAAGACGGCGGTAGGGGATTATTATACCGCTTCCGCCGTGGTTTTGTGTACCGGCGTTTATCTCAAAAGCCGTATTATAACCGGCGACTATATAAAGGAAAGCGGTCCGAGCGGATATGCCGGCGCTTATAAATTTTCCGACAGTTTACTGAAAGCAGGGTTACCGCTCAGGCGGTTCAAGACCGGCACGCCCATGAGGGTCAGATCCGACACCATAGATTATTCGGTAATGACGCCGCAATACGGCGACGAAGGAATTTATCCGTTCAGCGAATTGACAGACGGAAAAGTGCGGAACGACGCCGTTTGTTTTTTGACCTACACCAACGAAAAAACCCACGAAATAATTTTACAAAATCTCGACAGAAGTCCGCTTTTCAACGGAGAAATAAAAGGCACGGGTCCGAGGTATTGTCCCTCCATCGAGGACAAGATAGTCAAGTTCCGAGACAAGGACCGTCATCAGATTTTCATCGAACCCGAAGCCGCCGACGGAGGGGAAATGTACGTTCAGGGACTGAGTACCTCTCTTCCCTTCGACGTGCAGGAAAAAATGATCGCAACCGTTCCCGGACTGGAAAAAGCCGAAATTATGCGTTACGGCTATGCCATAGAGTATGATTGCCTGAAAACCGAAGTTTTGTTACCCACACTTGCGGTTAAGGGTATAAAGGGGCTGTTCGCCGCAGGACAGATAAACGGCAGCAGCGGTTACGAAGAAGCCGCCGGTCAAGGGCTGGTAGCAGGCGTGAACGCCGCCCTGTTTTTGGAAAACGCTGAACCGTTCGTTTTACGCAGAGACGAAGCGTATATCGGAGTTCTGATAGACGACCTCGTCAACAAAGGTACCGAAGAGCCGTACCGTATGATGACGTCAAGAGCGGAATACCGTTTGCTTTTAAGACAGGACAACGCCGATTTCCGTCTTACCGAAAAAGGCAGAAAAATCGGACTTGTGGATGATATCCGTTATGAAAAATTCCTGGCAAAAAAAGCCGAAAAGGAGAGAATCTTCGAACTTCTCAAGAAGAGATATTCGCCCGAAAACTGCCGCGAAGCCTTTGAAAAACGCAACGAACCTTTGCCCAAAAGCGGAATAAGCGGCGAGGAAATTTTGCGGAGAAGCACCTTGGATATAGCTACTCTTACCGAAGTCGATCCCTCTTTTAAGGAAGTCGATCCTTTCCTTTTAGCCCAGGCGGAAACGGAAATAAAGTACGCCGGTTACATTAAAAAGCAAGAGCAATCCATAAAGGAAATGCGGAAGATGGAAAGCCGTATTCTCGGAGAAAATTTCGATTATTCGGCGGTGGAAGGGTTGAGAATAGAAGCGAGGCAGAAACTTTCCGCCGTCCGTCCTCTCGATCTTGCCCAGGCGGCGAGGATTAGCGGGGTCAACCCCGCCGACGTGGTGGTGCTTATGGTGCATCTGCAAAAACACGGGAAGAAAAATGATTGAGAATTTGTTTTCCGAATACGGGTTTTTCCTCAACGAGCTTCAGAAGGAACAATTCTCGAAATATCGGGAGATCCTTTTGCACTACAACGAAAAATTCAACTTAACCGCCATAACCGACCCTTACGAAATCGCGGTAAAACATTTTCTCGACAGCG
>ERZ1643251.4466-NODE-4466-length-12167-cov-4.164217_pt1 | contig 12167 bp, 11 predicted proteins | sample MGYA00579261_ERZ1643251 | MGnify/ENA primary metagenome ERZ1643251 (study PRJEB29033, sample SAMEA4952267) | chicken gut metagenome | biome: Broiler Chicken; feature: Gastrointestinal Tract; material: Caecum | place: Ireland | collected 2018 | study: Broiler... | reverse complement strand
AGCAGCTGATTCGTAATCAGCAGGTCGCCGGTTCAAGTCCGGCCAGTAGCTCCATTGCAAGCCCCTCGGAACCCCCGAGGGGCTTTGCTTTCGGCTGCTGCCCGGACGGCCGAAATAACGTGACGCGATCGCGCTAGCGGCGAACGATCGCTATTCCGTCGCAGACAAATCTGCTCCTTACAAGTCCGGCCAGTAGCTCCATATGTAAGCCCCCCAAGGTTTTGGGGGGCTTAGCTTTTGACTGCTGTCCGAATCGCCTTTGCCGAAAAGGATAAGAAAGTTGGCGTTCGATAGAGTAAGACCGAAACTCAAACAATCGTCCCCCCTCAGTCATATGCGGAAAATATATAAAATTTGCTTTTGAACGCCCGTTTCCTTGACACGGGTGTAAAAAAATTGTATAATGAAATTACAAAAACACGTTCATGTATAAGCGCGGAGAATTTCGTCATGAAATTGGCAATCCTTTTTCTCTGCTGCCTGATGCCATTTCTCGTCCTCCTTTCGGCACACGACGTGAAAAAGGCGGCTGTGGCAAAAAGGCTGCGAAACAGAAACAAAGCGCCGGGAGACGGAAACATGGTTGGCATGATCAGGGAATTTATCGGCAAAAAATGCGAAATCCATACGTTGGAGACGGTGCATGTCGGCATTGTCGAAAGCGTCGAAGAAAACTGGATCGCCCTGCGGGACAACGAAGGGACGCCCCGCGAACTCGTCAATCTCGAATACGTCACGGGCATCCGCCTGTGTAAAGAAAAGCGTTCCCGCAAGGAACGCGCCGCCGGACGCGCGTAAAACATGCCGCCCGGCAGCGCCCGCCGCGCTCTTCTCGTCCGTCTGTGAAATTTCACGGACGGGCGTTTTTTATATGTTCTTCGTTTGACTTTTTCAATTCTCCGCGCTATAATTGTCTTGAAGAAAACGGACGGCGTTTATCGAAAAAAACGCGCTCGACGGGGGTGAAATTTTGAATAAAAATATCCGTAAAAAAACGTCCGGTCTGTTGTTTGCGGCGATTTTTCTGCTGTCGGGCGGATTGTTGGCCGGATGCGGCGGAGGGGAAAGCGAATCGGAAGAGATTATATCCTGCTATCTGGATTTTATCAACCCGGAAACAGGGGAATATCTTGCAGAATCTCCGCTCACTTATAAGGATTGTTATTTGACTTATGATGGAACAGAAAAGACGTTAAATTATGTCGTCAGAGTAATTGACAATGATGAAATCATCACTCCAAAGATTGAAGTAACGTTGCACTATAGTAAGGAGCCAAGTGAGGGAAGTCCGGGATATAAGGCAAATGCCGTAAAAGAACGTGGGATGTATTATCTTGTGGTGGATGATATTCGTTATAATATCGAGAAATATTTCATTTTTTCAGGAGCAACCGTTCCGATTTATGTGCAATAATTTATATAACGAAAAATACCGCCGCTTTTTTCGGCGGTAAATTTTTTATATAGAACCGAGCTCCACACGCCAGCCCACTCACATGCCTCTCTTTTGATAGAGGAGTGACGTGAAGCCCCACCCTCATGCCTCCCCTTTGGGAAAGGGGAGGTGTTGAGCGGAGCGAAACGGAGGGGATAAGCCTCCGATGTTTTGATAGAACAAATCGGCAAATAGACAAGACAATCCCTCAGTCATGCTCCGCATGACAGCTCCCTTTGCACAAGGGAGCCCTGGTTGGTGGCTGTTCCTGCTGCCGCTCTTTGCACAAGGGAGCCTTGAAGGAGGGCACAAGGGTGCCTTGAAAAAAGGGCAGTCAATTTTCCGTGCGGACGAGCTTTTTTTCGGGCGGCAAGCCGCGGACGACGGAAAGCAGCCGCGCCGCAAATTCGTCCTTTTCATGACATTCTTTCGCCGTCCCCGAAAGTCTGCGCCCGTCCGCCGTGCGCACGATCAGGGGATATGCGGCGTTTCCGAGCGCTTTCAGGAGGTCTTTCCCGTCCTCTCTCACCGCCAAAAGGCGCAGAAAGAGAGGGGAAGAGAGGCATTCGCGGACGAATTTTTCCGAAATCCCCAGCAGGTTTTGCACGAGGATGCGCCGTATGCGCGAAGAGGTATAGCGCCGGGACGAAAGGGAAGAGGGGAGATCGGCGTTTGCCTCCGCCCCTTTTTTCAGGGCGTTTTCCAGTCCCTCCGTACAGCCGGCGACGGCGCGCAGTTCCTCTTCGGACGCGCGCAGCAGGGCGTATTTTTCCATCGCCTTCAACCGCTCTTCCCCGCAGGGGCGAAACTTTTCCAGGCTCTTTTGCACGCAGTCGGGCAGGGCTTTTTTTACCGCCTCCCGTTCCCCCCGTCCGAGCGCCGCGCGTATGGCGGTCGCCGACGAATACCTGCCGCGCAAGGTCTCTTCCGAATAGCCGCTCCCCGTCCTTTCGACGGGCAGGAGGGAGACGTCGGAGCGAAGCGAAGAGAGGGCGCGCGCGTATTCCACGCCCAGGATATTGTTCGGGGCGTTTATCACGTCGGGGATCTTTCCCTTCCACGCCGAAGCGCGGGCGCGGACAAAGCTCTCGCCCTCCCACAGCCGCCTGCCGATCTCTTCGGAGACGCATTCCGGCTCTTCGTCCAGCGCGCGCGCCGCTTCGGCAAACTGTTCGGACGTGCCGCTTTCCGCCCCGAAGCACAGACAGGAAAAGTCGGGGAGGGAAGCGAGCAGTTTCACGGCGCCCCTTGCAAACAGTTCGGCGGAGGAGGTGGAAAAGACGGCGGGGAGTTCGAGAACGGCGTCGGCGCCCGACAGTACGGCGTGTCTCGCCCGTTCGTACCTGCCGCAAACCGCCGCTTCTCCCCGCTGCACGAAACTCCCGCTCATGACGCACACGACCGCGTCGCAGCCCGAAAGCCGCTTTGCTTCCTCCAACTGGTAGAGATGTCCGAAATGGAAGGGGTTGTATTCGCAAATAATCCCGCAAATTTTCATCGCAACGCTTTCCTTTTTCTTTACAACCTCGGAAAACTATGGTATAATAGTACCGTATGTAAAGAAGGGGACGACAGAAGGGGAAACCCGTCTCCGCCCGACTTCCATTATACACGAAAAACAAGGGAAAATAAAGCGTTTAGGAGATATTTATGAAAAACATACTCGACGAGATCAAAGCCAAGGCGAAAGCCCTGCACAAGAAAATCGTCCTCTGCGAAGGCGAGGACAAGCGGGTGGTTAAAGCCGCCGCCGACGCGACGAAAGAGGGGATCGCGGAGATCGTCCTGCTCGGAAACGAAGCGGAGATCAAAGCCGCCAATCCCGACGTCGATCTCACGGGGGTGACGATCGTCGATCCGCTCACTTCCCCCCGCCTGCCCGAATACAACGCCAAACTGTGCGAACTGCGCGCCTCCAAGGGGATGACGCCCGATCAGGCGGAAAAACTTCTGAAAGATTCCACCTATTTCGGCGCCATGATGCTGAAAATGGGGGATGTGGACGGACTCGTGTCCGGCGCCTGCCACTCCACGGCAAACACCCTGCGCCCCGGTCTGCAGATCATCAAGACGGCGAAAGGGGTCTCTTCCGTCTCCAGCTTCAACCTCATGATCTGCCCCCCGCAGGGCAACCAGTACTGCCCCGACGGGCTGGTCGTGTTCGCGGACTGCGGCTTAAATCCCACCTATACGAGCGAAGGACTTGCCGACTGCGCGATCGCCACGGCGAAATCGGCGCGCGACATCGCGGGGATCGACCCCAAGGTGGCGATGCTCTCCTTCTCTACCAAGGGAAGCGCCAAGCACGACAACGTCACCCTCGTCGCCGAAGCGGTGAGGATTGCCAAGGAAAAGGCGCCCGATCTCAAATTGGACGGCGAACTGCAATTCGACGCGGCGATCGTCCCTTCCGTCGGCGAATTCAAAGCGCCCGGCTCGCCCGTTGCGGGACACGCAAACGTGTTTATCTTCCCCGATTTACAGGCGGGCAACATCGGCTATAAGATCGCCGAGCGCCTGGGCGGATTCATGGCGGTCGGTCCCATCTGCCAGGGCTTTGCCAAACCCCTCAACGACCTGTCGCGGGGCTGCAAGTCGGAGGACATCGTCGCCGCCGTCGCCATCACGGCGCTGCAGACGCAGCTGTAATTGCCGGGAGGGAAAAATCGGATGAAAATTCTCGTCATCAATTCGGGGAGCTCCTCCCTCAAATACCAGCTCATCGACATGGACACCGAGTCCGTCGTCGCCAAGGGCAACTGCGAACGCATCGGCATCGAAGGCTCCAAACTCACCCATAAGGCGAAGGGAAAAGAAGTCGTCATCGAAAAGCCCATGCCCGACCACAACGTCGCCGTGCAGCTCGTCCTCAAAGAACTCACGGACAAAGAGGCGGGCGTCATCTCGTCGATGAAGGAGATCGACGCGGTGGGGCACCGCGTGGTCGCTTCGGGCGAAGCCTTCAAAAAGCCCACGCTCGTCACGGACGAAGCGATGGTCCTCATGGAGGAGATCAAGGATCTCGCCCCCCTGCACAACCCCGCCGCGATCGTCGGCGTGAAGGCGTGTCAGGCGGCGATGCCCGGCACGCCCATGGTGCTCGTGTTCGACACCGGCTTCCATTTCACGATGCCCGACTACGCCTATATGTACGCGGTCGATTACGCGCATTACGAAAAGTACAAGATCCGCCGTTACGGCGCCCACGGCACCAGCCATAAATTCGTCTCCCAGGAAGCGGCGAAATATCTCGGCAAGAAGCCGGAAGAACTGAAAATCATCACCTGCCATCTCGGCAACGGCTCTTCCATCACGGCTGTGAACGGCGGCAAGTGCGTGGATACGTCGATGGGATTCACCCCGCTCGCGGGCGTTCCCATGGGCACGCGCAGCGGCGACATCGACTACGCCGCGGCGGAATACATCGCCCGCAAAGAGGGGATGGACGTCTCCGAGATGCTCACTTACCTCAATAAAAAGTGCGGCATGCTCGGCGTCTCCGGGGTTTCCAGCGATTTCCGCGACCTGACGGCGGCAGCGGCTGCGGGCAACGACCGCGCACGGCTCGCACTCGATATGTTCAATTACGCCTGCAAGAAATACGTCGGCGCGTACGCCGCGGCGATGAACGGCGTGGACTGCATCGTGTTTACGGCGGGCGTCGGCGAAAACACGCCGGGGGTCAGAAAGGGGATCTGCGAAAATATGCAGTATCTCGGTCTGGAAATCGACGAAGAGAAGAACAACGAAAAGAACAACGGCGCCATCCGCGACATCACGGGTAAAAATTCCAAAGTCAAAGTCCTCATCATTCCCACCAACGAAGAACTCGTCATCGCGCGGGAAACGATGGAATTATTGTAATTTTTCCGTAAATTCCGTCAAAAAAAGTTGACAAGCGGACGGAAATATACTATACTTTTGTAGTCGGTTTTATGATGATTCTCGATGTGCGAAAACTCAATGCCGCGGGCAGGTATTCGGGAGAACTTTCTTTCGATTACGACGCCCCGGCGGAACTCATCGACATTCCCTTCGTGCGCTTCGCTTCGCCCGTCCGGATAGAGGCAAAGTACGTCCTTTACGAGGACGATTCGGCGGACGTCACCGGAAAGGTGACCTACGTCCTTGAAGGGGAGTGTTCGAGATGTCTGAAAGAGACCTCCCAGGCGGTGGAAGGGGAGCTGGACGCCTGTTTCAGCCTCCGCCCCGAAGGAGAGGAGTATCCCTATTCGGGCGGTAAAATCGATCTGACCGACGCCGTGAACGACGCGATTCTGGCAAGCATGCCGCGCGTTCTCCTCTGCAAAGAGAACTGCGAAGGGATTCCCTATCATAGCTGAATTCCGGAAGAGAAAGAATATTTAACGAGAGGTGTAACTATGGCTGTACCTAAGCGCAAACAATCCAAAAGCAGAACGAACAAGAGATTCGCAAACTATAAGGCAACCGCGCCCACGCTGGTGGAGTGCCCGCACTGCCACGAACTGACCGAAGCCCACAGGGTCTGCAAAAACTGCGGATACTACGACGGGAAAGAAGTCGTTTCGGAAAAGGAAGAGAAGAAAAACTGATCGTCTGAATCGGATTTTCAGGCGGGCTGCCGGTCGGCGCCCGCTTTTTTGCGTTATGCGCCTTCGGAAAAATCAAATCGAAAAATCGGCAGAACAATCCCTCCGTCATGCTCCGCATGCCGGCTCCCTTTGCACAAGGGAGCCATGTGTGGGGGCAGCGGCGCCTCCCGTCTCTCATGCCATGGTTAGGGGAGGTGTTGCACCCACCAACCTTGCCTCCCCTTATGGTAAGGGGAGGTGTTGAGCGGAGCGAAACGGAGGGGATAAGAACGATTTTCAAGCAGAAAGCGTCGGCAATCGCTATGAAAGGTCGTGTAATCGATAAAATTACACGACCGTCTGAATACGACCCGCAAAAACTTGACTTTTTTGCGGAAAATATGCTATAATACATACGCTTTAAGTAGGAATATATTTTTTCCGAAACAACGGTTTGCCGGAAGTTCCCTTCCGGCAGAGGAGCATGGAATATGAAAGAGAAATTTTCGGTCACCGGGATGACCTGTTCCGCCTGTTCGTCGGGGATAGAGAGGACGCTGAACAAGATGGACGGCGTCAAAGAGGCAAGCGTTTCCCTGATGGGCGAATCGATGAACGTGGAATACGATGAAAACGTCGTTACCCGCGAACAGATCATCGCGGCGGTCAACGATCTTGGCTACGGCGCCGCCCTTTACGACGAAGCGGCGGTGAAAAAGCAAAAGCCGCAGACGGACAGGATGAAGAAGCGTTTCTGGCTCTCTCTCGTCTTTCTCGTTCCCCTCATGTACTTTTCGATGGGGAGCATGGTGGGACTGCCGCAGCCCGCGCCGTGGATCAATTACACGATCCAGCTCGTCCTGACTGCGGTCATCATCGCCATCAACTTCCGCTTCTTCACGAGCGGGACGAAGGCGCTCGTCAAGCGGGTGCCCAATATGGATACGCTGGTGGCGCTCGGCTCCTTCGCTTCCTTTGCGTACAGTCTGGTCCTGACCATTCTCGTCTATGTCGGCAAAGCCGATCCCGGACACACCCATATGTTTTACGAATCGGCGGCGATGATCCTCACTCTGGTCACGCTCGGCAAATGGCTGGAAGAGAAATCCCGCCGACGGACGGGCGAAGAGGTGGAAAAGCTCATCCGCCTCATGCCGGACACGGTCACGGTGGAGCGGGGGGACACGCGTTCGGTCATCGCGTTCGCCGACATCGCCAAGGGGGACACCCTCATCGTCAAACAGGGGGACTATATCCCTGTGGACGGCAAGGTGGCGGAAGGCCATGCCTTCATCGACCGCGCCGCCATCACGGGCGAAAGCATGCCCGTGGAAGTGACGGCGGGGGATTCCGTCACGGGCGCGGATATCGTCAAAAGCGGATTTCTGAAAGTGACCGCCGAAAAGGTGGGCGCGGAAACCACGCTCTCCCAGATCGTGCGCATGGTCAAGGACGCGGGGGCGAGCAAGGCGCCCATTCAGAAGATCGCGGACAAAATCGCGGGCGTGTTCGTCCCCGCGGTCACCCTCATCGCCCTCGCTACTTTCGTCGTATGGATGCTCGTGCGCGGAGAGGTCGGCACGGCGGCAAATTACGCCATCAGCGTACTCGTCATCTCCTGTCCCTGCGCGCTGGGGCTGGCGACGCCCGTGGCGGTCATGGCGGCGACGGGTCGGGGCATGGCGCTCGGCATTCTCTATAAGGACGCCGAAGCGCTGCAAAAGGCGCGCAATATAAACTGCGTCCTGCTCGACAAGACCGCCACGCTTACCGTCGGCACCCCGCAGGTGACCGATTTCGAACTGCTCGCGGAAGAAAAGGAGTTCGTCCTCGGCATCGCGGCGTCCGTGGAAGCGCATTCCGGTCATCCCATCGCGGAATGCGTGAAGGCGTACGCGGAGGCAAACGGCGGGAAAAAGGGCATCGTCACCGAAAATTACCGCTACGAAACGGGACAGGGGGCGATGGCAAGCTATAACGGCGTCACCTATCGGCTGGGCAACCGCAAACTGCTCGGCAACACCGTTTCCAAATACGCCTTCGAGAGGGAAAAAGCGTATTCCGCGGACGGAAAGACGGCGGTGTTTCTCGCCGACGAGCGGCGCATTCTCGCCATCTTCGCGGTGGCGGATACGCTGAAAGAGACGAGCGCGGAAGCGGTGCAGGCGCTGAAAGACAGAAAGATCCGCGTGGCGATGCTGACGGGCGACAACGAAAACGTCGCCAAGGCGATCGCCGCAAAAGTCGGCATCGACGAATATTTCGCCGAAGCGCTTCCCGAAGACAAGGCAAAAGCCGTGGAACGGGTGCGCGAAGTGGGCGGCTACGTCGCCATGGTCGGCGACGGCATCAACGACAGCCCCGCCCTGAAGACGGCGGACGTCGGCGTTGCCATGGGCACGGGTACGGACATCGCCATCGACAGCGCGGACGTCGTGCTCGTGAGCGGCGATCTCAATTCCGTCCCCACCATGGTCGATCTGAGCAAAGCCGCCGTCCGGAACATCAAGGAAAATCTGTTCTGGGCGTTCATCTATAACTGCATCGCCATCCCCGTGGCGGCGGGCGTGTTTTCCTTTGCGAACATTTCCCTCAATCCCATGATCGCCGCGGCGTGCATGAGTTTGAGTTCGCTGTTCGTCGTGTTCAACGCCCTGCGGCTGATGCGGTTCGGGAAAAAGAAAAAGACGGCGTCCGCCCCGTCGGCGACGGCGGGCGGCTCGGATACGCCGGATGGCGACAAATCGAATAAATTTTCGGAGGACAAGAAAATGACCAAGACACTCAAAATCGAAGGCATGATGTGCAATCACTGCGTCATGCACGTCACCAAAGCGCTGGAAGGGATCGCGGGCGTCGAAAAAGCAGATGTCGATCTCAAGGGCAAAAAAGCCGTCGTCACGCTCGGCGGCGACGTTTCGGACGAAGCGATGAAAACCGCCGTCGCGGACGCGGGCTACGAAGTCACGGAAATCCTGTAAAAAAGAGAGCGGCGGGCGGCAGATTTGCCGTCCGCTTTTGGAGAGAAAAATTATGTCCGACCTGAAAAAATGGCTCGCGGAAACGGCGGAGACGCCGCCCGAGGAGATGTCCGCCTTTTTCTCCGCGCGATTGAATATCTACGAAGATCACATGTCCGCCTGGTCGGAGGGATATCGGAAATTTGCCCGGCTGATCCCGGACGGGGCAAGGCGTATTCTCGATCTTGGCTGCGGGACGGGGCTGGAACTCGACGAAATCTTCTTGCGTCTTCCGGACGCGGAAGTCACGGGCGTCGATCTCAGCGCCGATATGCTGCAAAGGCTGAAAGAAAAACATCCCGACAAAGATCTCCGTCTCCTTTGCGCCGACTATCTCTCGGCAGAATTCCCGGCGGAATCCTTCGACGCCGTCATCTCCTTCGAAAGTCTGCACCATTTCTTTCCGGAAGAAAAACGGACGCTCTATAAAAAGCTGTACCGCTGTCTGAAAGGGGGCGGCGTCTTTGCGCTCGGCGATTACATCGCCTGCTGCGGCGAAGAGGAAGAACTCCTGCGCGGGGCATACGAAGAAAAGAGGCGGCGCTTTCCGAGCAAAGACAGATTCGTGCATCTGGACATACCGCTGACGCTCGCGCACGAAAGCGAACTTCTGGAAAGCGCGGGATTCTGCGTCCGTCCCGTCGAATGCGTAAACGGCGCTACGCTCATCCGGGCGGAGAAGCGCCCGTAACGGCGCTTGTGACAAAATAAACGGGGACGCGACAAAAACAGACAGGAAGGAACCATCTGCGTGTGTTATCATATTTCCGACGAAACATATAGGAGGAAATACATATGTCGCAAATGCTTCTTCTCGACAAACGCACACAGGGTCTCATCGAAGATTACGTCCCGCAGGGGGATATTCTCGAAGGGGTCGTGTGCTTTTTTTCCGTCTTTGCCGATTATACGCGGGTAAAGATCCTGTCCGCACTAGCCATCAGCGAACTGTGCGTCACCGACATCTCCCGCATTCTCGATCTCAACCAGACCACCGTCTCCCATCAGCTCCGCTTTCTGAAAAGCGCCGGAATCGTCAAATGCTGCCGCCAGGGCAAAGTCATCTTTTACAGCCTGACCAACGATTCGATAAACGACGTTTTGCTCAAAGGAATTGAGTTTTTGGGCTGTTAATTGCGAATAATTCCCGCCGAATCCTTGCAAATTGGCGGCGTTTGGTATATAATAATAGAGGCGGAAGCAAAAGCTCCGGCTTTTTCCGTCCGCCCGGAGGGTTATGAGCGAATTGCGGGAAAAACTCAGACTTCTGCCCGACAATCCCGGCGTGTACATCATGCTGGACAAGGACGGCGTGGTCATCTATGTCGGCAAAGCGCGCGTCCTGAAAAACCGCGTGCGGCAGTATTTCCACGGCACGGAAAAGCCGGAAAAAGTCGCGTCGATGGTCGAACACATCGCGGACTTTTACTACATCATCACCGCCACGGAGATCGACGCGCTCGCCCTCGAAAACAACCTCATCAAAAAGTATAAGCCCAAGTACAACATCCTGTTAAAAGACGACAAGACCTATCCGTACATCAAGGCGCATACCAAAGAGGAATTTCCCCGATTTTCCGTCACCCGCCGCATCAAAAAGCGGGACGGAAAATATTTCGGGCCGTTCATGGGCGGCATACGCTGCAAGGACATTCTCGAAATCGCCGCGACCGTCTACAACGTCCGCCTGTGCGAAACGCCGATCGGCGAAAAGCCCAAAAAGCCCTGTCTCGCCTATCATCTCGGGCGCTGTCCCGCCCCGTGCGCCCATTTCGTCACCAAAGAGGAATACGCCGAAAACGTGAAAAAGGCGATCTCCTTTCTGAGCGGCAATTACGAAGAGGCGGAGGGCATTCTGCGCGAAAAGATGCTCGCCTTCGCCGCAAACGAAGAGTTTGAACTCGCCATGGACTACCGCGAAAAGCTGTCCATGCTCTCCAAGCTCAAATTGAAGCGGATCACCGCCTTGAACCGCAACATAAACGCGGACATCATCGCGCTGAAAACCAATCATCTCTATTCGGCGGTCAACGTCCTCATCACCCGCGGCGGCATCATGCAGGGGGGCAGCAATTTCGCGCTCGAAGACGCCTCCCTTTCGGACGCGGACGCGCTTACGGCGTTCATCGTCCAATACTATTCCGCGCACGAGATCCCCGAAGAGATCATCGCCGCCGAATACTGCGAAAAGGAACTCGTCGAAAAATTCTTCGCGGAGCATTTCGACAAAAAGGTGGAAGTCGTGTCCGCAAAGGCGGGCGTCAAGAAAAAACTGCTGGAAATGGCGGAAAAGAACGCCGAAGACTACCTTCTGAAATCCATCGACAAAATCCGCCACAAGGACGACATGACCAAAAACGCCTGCGAGCGCCTGAAACGCATCTTGGGGCTTTCCCGCTATCCCAAGCGCATGGAATGCTACGATATTTCCAACATCAGCGGTGTGGACAAGGTGGGCTCGATGGTCGTCTTTTCGGACGGAGAGGCGGACAGGACGAGCTATCGGCGCTTCCGCATCAAGACGGTGGAGGGCGCGGACGACTTCGCGTCCCTGCAAGAAGTTCTGCGGCGCAGGCTCGCCAAATTGGGCACGGAGGAAGAAGAGCGCTTCCCCAAGCCCGACCTCATCATCATCGACGGCGGCAAAGGGCAGCTCTCTTCCGTCCGGGAGATCTTCGACGAAATGCACGTCGAAGGCATCGACCTCATTTCCCTCGCCAAAAAGGAAGAAGAGGTGTTTACGCTGCATTCGCCCGAAAGCGTCCTCATCGACAAGCGGGACTATGCCCTGAAAATGCTGCAGCGCATCCGCGACGAAGCGCATCGCTTCGCCATCACCTATTTCAGGAGCATCCATTCCAAACGCACGCTCGCCTCTGTTCTCGCGGAAATCGAAGGGGTGGGCAAGAAGAAACAGATCGCGCTGATGGAAAAATTCGGCACGATCGACAAGATCATGAACGCGAGCAAAGAGGAACTCGCTACGACTCCCGGCATCGGCGAAGAACTCGCCGGGCGCATACGACTTTATTTCGAGGAAAAACTGTAATTTTATGACGACGCGAAAGATAAACTATCCCCTGATCATCTCCGATTTCGACGGCACGCTGCTCCGGACGGACGGCACGATCGCCCCCGAAACCAGGCGGGCGATTTCCG
>ERZ1643251.4459-NODE-4459-length-12182-cov-21.440422_pt1 | contig 12182 bp, 11 predicted proteins | sample MGYA00579261_ERZ1643251 | MGnify/ENA primary metagenome ERZ1643251 (study PRJEB29033, sample SAMEA4952267) | chicken gut metagenome | biome: Broiler Chicken; feature: Gastrointestinal Tract; material: Caecum | place: Ireland | collected 2018 | study: Broiler... | reverse complement strand
AAATTACAATTTATTAAGCAGACAATTTATGGGCTTATCAGAAATGATAGGCTCTTTTTTTATGGGAGGTAAAATGAAAAAATTAAGAAAACTTTGGATTAATTTCTGGGGACACAGATATAGAGTTTTTGAAGAAGATAATAAAGTATGTGATATACTTATTTATCATAGAAAAATATATATAATAAAGGAGTGATTATGGCAACAACAGGTATATGGAAAATAGAAAAAAGATTAGATAATGTATTAGATTATACTACAAATGTAGAAAAGACAAAACATAATGAAAATAATAATTATTACGATTTACACAATGTGATTGAATATGTAGAATCAGATTATAAAACAGAGGAACAACTTTTTGTATCAGGAATTAATTGTAGTCCTAAAACAGCACTTGAAGAAATGAGTATTACAAAAGAACAATATGGAAAGACAGATGGAATACTTGGATTTCACGCATTTCAATCTTTTGCAGAGGGAGAAGTTACACCAGAACAATGTCACGCTATTGGAGTAAGACTTGCTGAAGAAATGTGGGGAGATAGATTTGAAGTTGTTGTTAGTACACATATTAATACAAATCATTATCATAATCACTTTGTTATAAATTCTGTATCGTTTAAAGATGGAAAAAGATATTATGATAAAAGAGAAACTTATGCAGAATTAAGAAGATTATCTGATTCGTTGTGTGAAGAATATGGATTATCAGTTATACAAGAAAAGCCCTGTAGAAATAGTAAAATAAATTTTGCTAATTATCAAAAAGATTTAAATAATAAAGTTAATTATTATTCTATTGCAAAAGAAGATTTAGATAGAGCAATAGGTATGGCTACTTCTTATTATGACTTTGAAGATTTAATGAAAGCAATGGATTATGAACTTATTTATAGAGCCAATAAATTAAGTATAAAAAGAAGTCCATATAAAAAAAATATTCGTATTGAAAGATATTTTGGTAGTGAATATTCTATTGAAAGGATTACGCAAAGAATTGAAGAAGAACACATTAAGAAAGTTCCATTTGTTGAAGAATATGGAATTAATAAAAAGATTAATGCTAATTATTATAAAAAGCGAAAACCAAAGGGATTTTATGCTTTATATATTCATTATTGTTATCTCTTAAAAGTTTTTCCAAAAAAATATCCTTATCAAAAATTATCTCCTGCTATTCGTGCTGATGTTAGGAAGATGGAAGATATATCAAATGAAACTAAACTGCTTGTCAGAAATAATTTAAAAACTGATGAGCAGTTTTTTTTGTTTAAAGAAGAAAAGGAAAAACAACTTAATGATTTGATGGATCAAAGAAGTAAACTTTGGTACAAACATAAAAAATCAAAATCTAAACAAGAAAAAGATGAAATAAGGGAAAAAATTAATGAATTAAATAAAGAAATTATTCCATTACGAAAGGAGGTGGTGCTATGTAAAGATATATTAGAAAGAAGTAAGAAGATAGAAAAAAATCTTCAAGAATTATCTGATGAAAATATAAAAGTAAAGGAGGTAGAAAAAGATGAACACATCAGGTGACGCTGCTGAATCTATTGTAAGAATGAGTTTGCAAGGTTTTGAAGTAGCAGTAAGATTAAGTGGAAGTGGTGCAAAAAATATTGCAGCATTATTAGTGGCAATATTAAAAGACAAACAACAAACAAAGGGAAAAACAAGACTTACTAATATGCTTAAATCTGGGAAAGAACTTAAAGTATTTACTGTAAAAGAAGAAGATTTAAAAAAGTTTACTGAAGAAGCCAAAAGATATGGAGTATTATTCTGTGCTTTAAAGAGTAAAGGTAAAAGTGTAGATGGTATGGTAGATATTATGGTTCGTGCAGAAGATGCAAGTAAAATAAATCGTATTGTTGATAGATTTAATCTTTCTACTTATGATAAGGCTTCTATTAAAAGTGAAATTCAAAAGACAAAAGATAGCAAAGACAAGGGAGTTGTTATAAAAAGTGTAGAAGAAAGACTTGTAGATGACATTTTATCTAAACCAATTAATAAGGAGGAAAATGAAATGTCAAACCCCCAATTGGCAAAAACGGAAAAAAACCCTCCGTTAGAGCCTACCTTAAACAACAAAAACAAGTTAGACAAGGGTACTAAATCTGATAAACCTTCTGTTAGAGAAGAAATAAAATCAATTAAAGAAGAACAGAAGAAAGAAATGGATTTAGATAAGTCTGAACTTAAAAATGAAAAAACTGAAAAGAATAAGACAACTAAACACAAACAGCCAAAATCAAAAAAGAAAAAATCAAAAGAAAGAGGGTAATAAAATATGAATGATTTAGATGAAATAATGGCGAAAGCAAATGGTAGTGGAACTACTCAAAATAAAAAGCCTTTTGATAAAAATGCTTGGATAGAAAAAAAACAACAAGAAAGACAAGAAGTATATGATTTAATGGATAAAATGGCAAATGAAATTAAATCAGATGTTAATAAATATAAACAGTATTTAGATGTTCAAGGTAGATTAGACAAATACTCTGTTGGTAATGCACTCGTAATTACTGCAACACTTCCTACTGCGACACAATTAAAAGAATTTAATGATTGGAAAGAAATAGGTGCTTTTATAAAAAAAGGCGAAAATGGAATTAAAATATTAGAGCCAGGAGATTCTTTTACAAGAGCAGATGGTACTTCCGGGATTACTTATAATGTAAAAAAGATGTTTGATATTTCACAAACAACTTCTAATCAAAAACCAAAATCAATTAATTATGATGATAAAGTTAAATTAACTGCATTATTAAGAGATTGCCCTGTTGATATAAAAGCAGTAGATGATATTCAAAATGGTAATAACAGTGTTGTAGAATGGAATAAAAGTGATAATGCTTTATATGTCCAAAGAGGTGGAGAAACACCAGAAATATTTAAACAACTAGCCAGAGAATTAACAAGAGTAGGACTTGAAGAAAGTGGTAATTTAGAATTAGATAACTTTAAGTGTAATTCTACAGCCTATATGCTTTGTAAAAAATATGGAATTGATGTATCCAATATAAACATTTCAATTCCAGATTCATTTAAAAATATGAGTTCTAGTGAAGTAAGAAATGAATTGACTTCTATGCGTAGTGTTATGGAAGATATAAATACAAGAATGAGTGCTTATTTTGAAACAATTTCTAAAACTCAAAAAAATAAGGAACACGAAAGATAGGAGGAATTTATGAAAGAGGAAATTAAAGTTTTAGAACTTGACAAATATGAACTAGGTATTCTTATCAATGCTTTAAATGCATTTAGAAATAAATTGATTCAAGAGGGCAAAGATACAGAATATGTAGATGAAGTTTTATTAAGAGCAATAGATGCCCCAGTTAAAAAAAAAGTTCTCACAAGGTGTTTGAGGAGAGATGAATACAGATTCTAACTATCCAAAGTGGGTTTATTGTATTGGATTGATACCTACGATATGGTTAGGAATTTTGATAGCACCATCAGTAAATGGAGGATTACCACAAATAATAAAGGATTTTTCCAATATTATAGGTAATCCTTTTCATTTTACTTGGTGTGATGATTCTTTAAAAGTTATTCTAGTGTTTATTGTTGTTTATGTAATGGCAATTACACTATATATATCTACTAAAAAAAATTATCGTAGGAGAGAAGAACACGGCTCTGCAAAATGGGGTAATGCAACCGAAATAAATAAAAAATACAAGCAAACCCCAATAGAAAATAATAAAATATTAACACAAAATGTAGTAATAGGATTAAATGGTAAAAAACATAGAAGAAATCTAAATGTTTTAGTTTGTGGAGGTAGTGGTGCCGGTAAAACAAGATTTTATTGTAAGCCAAATGTTATGCAATGTAATACTTCTATGGTTATTCTTGATCCAAAAGGAGAAATAGCAAGAGATGTTGGTGCATTATTAAAGAAAAAAGGATATGAAGTAAAATTTTTAGATTTAATAAATATGGAAAAAAGCCATTGCTATAATCCTTTTGTCTATTTAAAAGATGATAACGATGTTCAAAAATTAGTAACGAATCTTTTTAAATCAACAACACCAAAAGGAAGTCAGAGCAATGATCCTTTTTGGGATACTGCTGCAAGTATGTTGTTATTAGCATTGGTATTTTATTTGAAATATGAAGCACCAAAAGAAGAACAAAATTTCCCTATGGTTATGGAATTGTTAAGAGCAGGAGAAGTACACGAAGATGATGATAGTTATGTTAGTCCTCTTGATGTATTATTTAATAGATTAGAAGAAAGAGAGCCAGAGCATATAGCAGTTAAATATTATAGAGATTATCATAGTGGCTCTGCAAAAACGCTTAAATCTATTCAGATTACACTTGCAGCAAGATTAGAGAAATTTAATCTTGAAAGTCTTGCTTCATTAACTGCAACAGATGAATTAGATTTACCATCTTTAGGAGAAAAGAAAACTGCATTGTTCGCTTTGATTCCTGATAATGATACAAGTTTTAATTTTTTAGTTAGTATTTTATACACACAACTGTTTCAGCAGTTGTTTTTTTTAGCAGACCACAAATATGGAGGTAGTCTTCCAGTACACGTCCATTTTGTTATGGATGAGTTTGCTAATGTAAGTTTGCCAGATGACTTTGATAAAATTTTATCAGTTATGCGTTCAAGAGAAGTATCAGTATCAATTATTTTACAAAATTTAGCACAATTAAAAGCATTATTTGAAAAGCAATGGGAAAGTATAGTTGGAAATTGTGATGAATTTTTGTATCTTGGTGGAAATGAACAATCAACGCACAAATATGTATCAGAGTTATTAGGTAAAGAAACTATTGATACCAATACTTATGGCAAAAGTAGTGGTAGAGGTGGAAATTACTCAACTAATTATCAGATTAGTGGTAGAGAATTACTTACTCCTGATGAAGTAAGGTTACTTGATAATAAATATGCAATTTTATTTATTAGAGGCGAAAGACCGATTATGGATTTTAAATACGATATTTTAAAACATCCAAATGTTGCATTTACTACTGATGGAAAAGAAAAACCTTATATACACGGAGGAACTGAAAATGCTATTGCTTCAATTATTATTGATGATAATTTAGATAATTATAATTTTGATGAAACTGAAGAAATAACAGAACAATATGAATTAATTACTTCTGAAGAAATAGAAGATTTTTTTAAAAGAAAAGGAGATTAGAAATAATGAAAAAGAAAAAAGAAAGTTTAAAAATGAGTAATAAAGTTAAAAAAATATTTAAAGCCTATGTTTTAGGTGTATGTATATTTGCTCTAACTATTGGAACAAGTATGAATGTTTTAGCAGCCGATGATCCAATGTCAGTTGTTAATAATTTATCTGATTTTATTTTTGGCTTAATTAGAGCAATAGGAATGATTTTGCTTGGGTTCGGTATAGTTCAAGTAGGATTATCTTTAAAGAGTCACGATCCAAGCCAAAGAGCAAATGGATTTTTGACTGTTGCAGGTGGAATAATAATCACATTTGCAAAAGAAATATTAAATATGATTGCAGGATAACAATTATCAAAGGGCGAGTATTATTACTTGCCCTCATCTTATTTATACAAGGAGGTGTTGTTATTGAGTGATAATTGGGTAGTGCAAAATTTACAAAATGCACTAGATACTTGGAATTCAAAATTAAGTGAAATATGGCAATTAGTGACACAAACTCCAGAAACTTTTAAAGGTGGGACTATATGGCAAGTAATTCTGAATATTCACGGAGCATTACAAGCGATAGGTCTTGCGTTATTAGTATTGTTTTTTGTAGTAGGTGTTATGAAGACTTGTGGCTCGTTTGCAGAAGTAAAAAAGCCAGAACACGCATTAAAACTATTTATTAGATTTGCAATAGCAAAAATAGTGGTAACTTACGGACTTGATTTAATGCTTTCATTATTCAAAATAGTTCAAGGTGTAATTTCAACTATAATTACTGCTTCTGGTTTAGGAGGAACAACAAGTACAACATTGCCACAAACAATAATAACAGCAGTTGAAGATTGTGGTTTTTTTGAGTCTATTCCATTATGGGCAGTAACACTGATAGGTGGTCTATTTATAACAGTATTATCTTTCATAATGATATTAACAGTATATGGTAGATTCTTTAAATTATATTTATATACTGCGATAGCACCAATACCATTATCAACATTTGCAGGTGAGCCTACACAAAGCGTTGGTAAAAGTTTTATTAAGTCTTACTGTGCTGTTTGTTTAGAGGGAGCAATTATTGTTCTTTCTTGTATTATATTTTCACTGTTTGCAAGTTCGCCACCAGTGGTTGACGCAAATGCAGCAGCAGTTACTCAAGTATGGAAATATATTGGAGAGTTAGTCTTTAATATGTTAGTGCTTGTAGGAACAATAAAATTATCAGATAGAGTCGTTCGTGAAATGATGGGATTATAGGAGGTGTCAAATGGACGAAAGAATACAAAAAATAAAAGAAAATATTGAAACTTTTTTAATGGAATCAATGGAACATCAAAATAAGAAAATTGATTATATATTAATTGATTCAGAAAAAAATGAAACTTATATATTAGCAAGTGATGGTGTAGATGAAGCAATAGAATTTACGCCATATTCAAAAGAATATGCAGGTGGATATGTAAATGTTCCAGAATGGGATTATAACTTTGATAATTATATTTATAATTATTTAGAAGAAGGTAAAAAAATTATTTATATGACAGACAATGTTCATTATAGTATTTGGAATTCTATCAATGAATTATATCCAAATGATATTGAATATAAAGATGGAGTTCAAAAATATTTGCAATATTGTGCAGATAATGGAATAACAAAGGAATATTTGGATAATAAAACAGGATTTGATACACCTGATGTTATGAAATATTTTGAAGGAATACCATTATATAAAACTATGGAATATAAAGGATATGTCATAGAGGCAGATGATAAAAATCTTGATAATGACAACGAGAATTTGGTGCATATTTACGAAAATCAACAAGATTATATTAACGGGGAAGAAATAGAAACTGTATCTTTAAAAACAATAGGACTAAAACAAAATGTAAGAGATTATATTGATGAATTTTATGTTGATAAATCAGTTGTAGAAAGTGAAAAATCCTATTTTACTTTTGTTTTAGGTTATGATTTATTAAACGATATGCTTTCAAAATCCTCAACACCAGAAAATGATATAAGTTATGATTTTTGTAGTATGGTTGCAGGGGAGTTCTTAAAAAGTGAGCAATATAAAAATGAAAAGTATTCAGCCTATGAAATGCTTGAAGAATGGGTAATTGAAAATAAAGACAAAATCAAAGAAGAATATGCAAAGTTTACGGGAGTTAGTATGGATTCTAAAAAAACAAGAGAATTAGAAAATGCTATTGTTCTTGATATTGGTTATAGAAGAAATGAGCCTGTTGCTTTAGTTGAAAGAAAAAGTGATGACAATAAAGAATATGTAATTGCTTTTTACTATAAAATTACAGACAATAAAATTGATTGGGCTTATGGTTATTACTATGATAATGATTTAACAAAAGCAAAAGAAGATTTTAAAGAAGTAATATCTGGTGGAAATCTTGCAGACACATTTATACAAAATAAAAAAGATAAAGAAAGGTAGGTAATAGTATGGAAGTTAAAATAAATAGAGAAATACGAAATTACACAGAAAGTATATTTTTCGGACTGTCATTAAGACAGTTCGTTTTTTCTATACTTGCTTGTGGAGTAGCAGTATTACTTTATTTTTTGTTAAAAAATAATTTTGGTATAGAAACTTTATCTTGGGTATGTATTTTAGGAGCAAGTCCGTTCGCTGCAATAGGTTTTATTACTTATAATGGAATGCCGGCAGAGAAGTTCATATATGCATATATAAAATCAGAATTTCTAATACCAAAAAAATTAAGTTTTAAACCGGTTAATTTTTATTATGAATTATTAAAAGATAAGTTAGAAAAGGAGGATTTAAAGAATGAAGACATTAAAAACACTATTTAAGCAAGACAAGGAAGCATTTATAGTTCCAAAAGGCGTGCAAGATGTTATTCCAATTACAAGAATATGGCAAGATGGTATATTTCAAGTAGGAAAAAATAAATATTCAAAATGTTATCGTTTTACAGATATAAATTATGCAGTAGCAAGTAGAAGTGACAAAGAGGGTATGTTTTTAGAATATTCAGAATTGCTTAATTCATTTGATACAGGAGCCACTACAAAAATAACTATATTAAATAGAAGATTAAATAAAATTGATTTTGAAAAAAATATATTACTACCATTAGCAAATGATAAATTGGATGAATATAGAAAAGAATACAACAAAATGCTTTTAGATAAAGCAACAGGAGCAAATGGAATTACCCAAGAAAAGTTTTTAACAATATCTGTTAATAAAAAAAGTGTAGAAGAAGCAAGAAACTATTTTACAAGAATTAGTGCTGATTTGATAAATCATTTTTCACAATTAGGTTCAAAATGTATTGAATTAGAAGCACAAGATAGACTACGTTTGATACACGATTTTTATAGACAAGGCGAGGAAAATGCTTTTACTTTTGATATGATACAAAATATGAGAAAAGGACATAGTTTTAAAGATTTTATATGTCCAGATAATTTTGAATTTGAAAAAGATTATTTTAAAATGGGAAACAAATATGGCAGAGTTATATTCTTAAAAGAATATGCAAGTTATATTAAAGACAATATGGTAGCAGAACTAACTGACTTAAATAGAAATATGATGATGAGTATTGATGTAATTCCTGTTCCTATGGATGAAGCAGTAAGAGAGGTAGAAAATAGAAGATTAGGTGTAGAAACAAACATAACTAATTGGCAACGAAGACAAAATTCTAATAATAATTTTAGTGCTGTTATACCATACGATATGGAACAACAACGAATAGAATCAAAAGAATTTTTAGATGATTTGACTACTCGTGACCAAAGAATGTTTATATGCGTTTTAACTATGGTGCATACTGCTGATAGTAAAGAACAATTAGATAACGATACAGAAAGTTTATTAACTACTGCAAGAAAACACTTGTGTCAATTCTCTATATTAAAATATCAACAAATGGATGGAATGAATACTGCAATGCCTTTTGGAGTAAGAAAAATTGATACTTTAAGAACTCTTACTACTGAATCGCTTGCAGTATTTATGCCTTTTAGAGTTCAAGAAATAAATCACGAAAATGGTATTTATTATGGACAAAATGTTATAAGTAAAAATATGATTATTGCTGATAGAAGACAATTACTAAATGGTAATTCGTTTATACTTGGAGTTTCTGGTAGTGGTAAGTCTTTTACAGGTAAAAATGAAATAGTATCTGTAATTTTACGTGACCCAAATGCAGATGTCATAATCATTGATCCAGAAAGAGAATATTCACAATTAATAAATGCTTTAGGTGGAGAAGTAATCCATATATCAGCAACAAGTAATAATCACATTAATGCAATGGATTTGAATAGCGAGTACGGAGATGGTGCAAATCCTGTAATATTAAAATCAGAGTTTATATTATCTTTATGCGAGCAACTTATTGGAGGAAGTAATCTAGGTCCAAAACAGAAATCTATTATAGATAGATGTACTGCTTCGGTTTATAGACATTTTCAACAAGGGAATTATCAAGGAACACCTCCGACATTACAGGATTTTAGAGAAGAACTTTTAAAACAAAATGAGCCAGAAGCAAAAGAAATTGCACTTGCTATTGAATTGTTTACAGATGGAAGTTTAAATACTTTTGCTAAAAATACAAATGTAGATACAAATAATAGATTACTATGTTATGATATTTTGGATTTAGGAAAGCAATTACTTCCTATTGGTATGTTAGTAGTTCTTGATAGTATTTTAAATAGAATAACTATGAACAGAAGTAAAGGTAGAAATACCTTTATTTTTATTGATGAAATATATTTGTTATTCCAACACGAATACTCTGCTAATTTTCTATTTACTTTATGGAAAAGAGTTCGTAAATATGGTGCATATTGTACCGGAATAACACAAAATGTAGATGATTTACTACAAAGTCATACTGCTAGAACAATGTTAGCAAATTCAGAGTTTATAGTTATGCTTAATCAAGCAAGTACAGATAGATTGGAACTTGCTAAATTATTAAATATATCTGATTTACAGATGGGATATATAACAAATGTAGGTGCAGGGCAAGGATTATTAAAAGTAGGTAGTTCACTTGTTCCATTTATAAACAAATTTCCTACGAATACCAAATTATATAAATTAATGACAACTAAACCTGGAGAAGGTAATTAGAGAATAGGAGGTGTTTATCTTGGCAAATATTAAAGTCAAAGATGTAGCCCAAAAAGGTATAAAAACACTAAACAAAGCAGCAATTCAAACAGAAAGATTTAAAGATACCATTGTAAGAACAAAAGAAAAAGCCGAAGAAAGTGTAAGTGATGATATTAATAGTGTAGAATATGCTAGTAATAAAATTAAATTTGCAACTAACAGAACAGTTGATGAGGGCATTCATCAATTTAATAAGCAAGGGCAAAAATCCATGATGAAAACAAAAGAAAATTATCAAAAGACAAAAGTAAAGATTAAAGCCTTTAAAGAGAAAATGAAAAAAGGCAATGTTAAATCTACTATTAAAAATACTAAAAATACAATAAAAACAAGTAAACAAGTTGCAAAAAACACAAAGAAAACAGCACAAGAAGCATTAAAAAATAGTCAAAGAGCAGTAAAATTAGCGAGAGAATCTGCAAGAAAGACTGCTCAAGGTATTAGAATTGCAACAAAGGCAACTATTTCAGCAATAAAGGCAATAATTGCAGGAACGAAGGCTTTAATTACTGCATTAATTGCAGGTGGCTGGGTTGCAATAATAATAATAGTAGTTATTTGTTTGGTTGGATTATTAGTTAATTCTATATTTGGAATATTTTTTTCTAATCAGAAAACAAGTGCTAATGCAGTAACTATGAATGAAGTAGTTGCAGAGTGTAATCAAGAGTTTGCAGATAAAATCCAATCAATTCAGGATACAAACCCACACGAAGATTATGTTTTAGATGGTAGTATGGCTTCTTGGAAAGATATATTACTTATTTATACGGTTAAACAATCAAATGGACTAAATGCAACTGATGTTGTCACAATGGACAATAACAAAAAAAATATTCTAAAAAAAATATTTTGGGATATGAATAGTCTATCTTCTGAAGTAAAAGTTGAAAAAGTAATAGAACAAGGTGTAAATGTTAATGAAGAGCCAAAAGAGGTACAAAAGAAAGTTTTGCACATAAAAATAACTTCTAAAACAGTAGAAGATATGAAATTACAATACAATTTTAATGCAGCACAAAATAAACAATTAGCAGAATTATCAAGTGATAAATATGCTAATTTGTGGAGTGGAGTAATTTATGGAGTAAATAATTCTGGGGAATATGTTAATTGGAGGCAAACAGACCCTAGTTGGGCTAATATAAAAATAGGTAACACTAATAGTACAATAGGTAAGATAGGGTGCTTGGTTACTTCAATAGCAATTCTTATTGAAAAGTCAGGCGCTAATACTACAATAAGCCCGTTTAATCCTGGCACATTTGTAGAAGCATTAAATAAAAATAATGGATTTGATAGTGGAGGTAATCTTCAATATGTAGCAGTCAATAAGGCAGTTCCAGGATTTAGTTATGTTGGAAATGTCAATTTAAGAGGAAAAACACGAAGTGAAAAATTAGCCTTAATAACACAATATTTTAATCAAGGATATTTTATTACGACAGAAGTAAAGGGAGCAACTCCCGGTAATCAGCATTGGGTTGCAGTAACTGGAGTTGATTCAATAAATGTAATGATAGTTGATCCGGCTTCTAGTCAAACTATAATGTGGAATGCTTATGAAGTTAGCAAGACTTCACAATTTAATTATTTTAAGGCAGAGTAATGGTATTAGGTTTGATTAAATTATTTTTAGGGTTTGTATTATTATTAATAAAAACAAAAAAGGTTATTTCTAAAATTAAGAAGTAACCTTTATACATATTTATATATTTTTTATAAAAGATAGAAATTTTTAAATAAAAATGGTATAATTATTTATATAAAAACTGACTAACAAATAGTAATTTATGAGGAGGAATTAAAAATGTTAATTAT
>ERZ1643251.4457-NODE-4457-length-12183-cov-6.041144_pt1 | contig 12183 bp, 14 predicted proteins | sample MGYA00579261_ERZ1643251 | MGnify/ENA primary metagenome ERZ1643251 (study PRJEB29033, sample SAMEA4952267) | chicken gut metagenome | biome: Broiler Chicken; feature: Gastrointestinal Tract; material: Caecum | place: Ireland | collected 2018 | study: Broiler... | reverse complement strand
CCCAGCAGGTTCATCCTTCGGACGAACCTGCCAAAAGCGGCGCGCCGCTATGGTTACTGACGTATTGTGCAAATTATATACAGTAAAACTTATAATAATTGTAGTTATGCCCAATTATTGAAGTTTTCGCGGTGTGGGGTCAGCACTTCGGTGAGCAAGCTCGCCGAAGTGCCGGGGAGGTGCCTTTTTCCGAGTTGCGTCAGCAACTCGTAGGCACGTCCCCCAGTGAAAGCGAACAGTTACGCACATTTACAATTGCCTAAGGTTCGTTATTCATTAGGAGAATTCAATTATGATATTCGGCGCGCCGCGCGCCACCAACGTTTTGTATACAGCATATAACCGCCTCCCGAAACAAAGAAAAGACTCCTTTGACTTATATCCCAGTCAAAGGAGTCCTATAACACAAAAACGTCCTTGACAGAGATATACTCTCTATCAAGGACGAATAAAAACACTTATCCGCGATGCCACCTTGATTCACAGCATGACCCGTGCGCTTAGCAGGATACCAACATATCCCCGGCAAATGACGTCTGCCTGCAACGTCGCAGAATACTTTGTGAAAGCCACATTTGACTGCGCCCTCGGCGATCCATTTGACAACTTGTTTCTTGCCTGATTCTCAGCATCGCAGGCTCTCTGTAAAGGCATCATTGCCGTTATCTCCGCTTCAACGGTTTGGAATATTTATTTTTTATATTATATAAAACAAATGCTCAGCTGTCAATAGGCGTCCGAGTTATGTTACAAATAATTCATATTATTTCCTGTTAAACGTAGCGCGCGGCGTTGGAAAATACCTTCCATTGAAATTTTATCGATTCCAGCTTCCTTGTATACGTAGTTAGTCATCGACAAATGTACCTCATATAAACTTGGAGTCGGCAATCACTCTGCCAAAATCAAGGCTTGCGTCCTTTAACTTAATCCAAGCTCCCTCGCTCTTGCCCTCAGTTCTATCGCCGCGGCTTTGGGACTTTCGGCTTTCATAATAGCGGACACAACGCAGATTCCCGCAATGGGAATTCCCGCGAGGACGTCAATGTTGTCTTTATTAAGTCCGCCGATGGCGTTGACGGGGATCGGAACGGCTTTGCAAATATCCGCAAGCGTTTCGGTTGACGTGAGAACGGTTTTAACCTTGGTCGTGGTCGGGTATATCGCGCCGACACCGAGATAGTCCGCGCCGCCATCATAGGCTTCAAGCGCCCAGGGCACCGTCTTTGCGGTTGCGCCTATAATGAAGTCGTCACCGAGGATTCTTCTCGCGGTTTTAATAGGCATATCTTCTTTGCCAAGGTGAACACCTTCCGAACGCGCGGCTAAAGCCACGTCTATTCTGTCATCAATGATAAGCGGGACATTGTATTTCTTCGTTAGCTCATGAACCTTTTCGGCAAGCTCGATATACTCCATCGTAGTTTTGTTCTTCTCACGGAGCTGAAGGATTGTGACGCCGCCCGCTAACGCAGCTTCCACACGGCGTAGGAACTCGGCTTCGTCAAAGCCTGTAGAATCGGTTATAAAATATAGTGTTGTATCAAGCTTCTTCATCGTCTTCTCCTTATACATAGAGGTAATCGTTCAGTACGGGCTGAAGTCCTTCGCTCTCAATATCCTTATACATCTTATCAAGGCTGCGGTTATCGTCAATCTCAAACTGCTCGTCGCCCTGAGCTTCGCCGGTTTCTTTTCCGTTGTATTTGGCGTCGTGATCGCCGATACCCGTGGAAACGCCCGCGGATACCTTAGTTGCGGCAATCTTCATGATACCGTTTCTAAACTCCGCGCTTTCACGGGAGGATACGGTGATACCAACGAACGGCAGGAAAATACGGTAGGCACAGATGATTTGACAAAGCTGTTTTTCGTGAACATCAAGAGGATTGATCTTATCGTTGTTGATTATCGGTCTGAGTCTCGGGCAGGAAAGCGACATTTCCGCGTAGGGATACTTTCTCTGCAAATAATAGACGTGGAGTGCGCTCGCAAGGGCGTCCTTACGGAAGTCGGACAGTCCGAGAAGCGCGGAAAACGCGACGCCGCGCATACCGCCGCGCAAGGCTCTTTCCTGCGCGTCGAATCGGTAAGGCCATATACGCTTATGTCCGAGCAAGTGAAGCTTTTCGTATTTGTCTGTATCGTAGGTTTCCTGGAACACAGTCACGTAGTCCGCACCGCATTCGTGGAGATACTTGTACTCATCGGTGTTCACGGGATATATCTCAAGACCGACCATGCGGAAATACTTTCTTGCCAGCCTGCAGGCTTCACCGATGTATTCTACACTGCTTTGCGAACGACTCTCGCCCGTAAGAATGAGAATTTCCTCCATACCGCTGTCGGCGATAATCTTCATTTCTTTCTCTATTTGCTCGAATGTGAGCTTCATGCGGCTTATGTGGTTATAGCAGTTAAAGCCGCAGTACACGCAGTAGTTCTCGCAGTAGTTTGCTATGTAAAGAGGCGTGAACAGATACACGGTGTTACCGAAATGCCTGCTGGTTTCAAGTCTTGCCCGCTCTGCCATCTGCTCGAGGAACGGCTCGGCGGCAGGCGACAAAAGCGCCTTGAAATCCTCAATAGAACAAGTGGTATGCTCCAACGCGGCGCGTACATCTCTTGCCGTGTATTTTGAATAATCGTAGGAGTTCATCTGCGACATAACCTGCGAGCAAACGTCCGACTCAATGATTTCCATACCGGGCAGATATTCCATATGGTTCTTGCGGCTTGAAGGATCGTTTTCAACGCGGTGCTTTTTCGCAAGCGCTTCGGGCGAGAGATACTCCGAATCAACAAAAAATTGGTTTTCCATGTTGTACTCCTTCAGTCACGCAAGAATCCCGTTAAGGGGTCGGAAGCTGACGCGCCACGGGTAAGAATTCTGCCAAGTCCGGAAAGATATGCCTTGCGTCCGGCTTCGATTGCCAGCTTGAACGCGGAGGCCATCATAGGAAGGTCACCCGCGGTCGCGAGCGCGGTATTTGCCATAATTGCCGCCGCACCCATTTCCATCGCTTCACAAGCCTGCGAAGGTCTGCCGATACCCGCGTCTACGATAATGGGAAGGTCAATCTCATCAATGAGTATCTGAATGAATTCCTTGGTTGCAAGACCCTTGTTGGAGCCAATAGGCGAAGCCAAGGGCATAACGCTTGCCGCGCCGGCATTTACGAGATCACGGGCGGCATTCAGATCGGGATACATATACGGCATAACCACAAAGCCTTCTTTGGCAAGAATTTCGGTAGCCTTGATGGTTTCCTGATTGTCGGGAAGCAGATACTTGGAATCTCTCATAATTTCAATCTTGACAAAATCACCACATCCGAGCTCACGAGCAAGTCTCGCAATACGAACCGCTTCCTCGGCGTTTCTTGCTCCACTGGTGTTGGGGAGCAAAGTAATGCCTTCGGGAATATAATCCAGTATGCTTTCCTGCTCCTTGGTGTTTGCACGGCGAACTGCAAGAGTGATGATCTCAGCGCCAGCGTCCTTTACCGCGGCTTCAATCAGCTTCATGGAATATTTACCGGAACCGAGAATAAAACGGGAGTTGAATTCGTGTCCTCCGATAATCAGCTTATCATTGTTCATTTCTATATCCTTCTTTCATTAGGCTTCAAATTCACCTGTTAAAATACGCAGGACTGTATGTGCTTGATGCGCGGCGCAGAGCATTACGCGAGAAGAAACAAGACTTCCAGCCTCTGCCACGTCGCTCACCCCATCACCGCAAATGTAAAATCTGTTTGTTATCCTGCGGGTTTGAATGGTATTTGCTTTTCCCATTCCCGCCGTACCGGACGCGGCGACCAAATACTTTTCCGGCATTGTATCGAGTACAAGGTTTGTCAGCATTGCCTTGCACTCGGCGTTGTCAAAAGCTTCACAGATAATGTCCGCGTCACGCAAAAGCTCGGCAGAATTATCTTCCGTCAAACGAACTGTATAAGTTGTGAGCTCAATATACGGCGCGATTTCCTTAAGGTTTTCAAAAAGCGCGTCGGTCTTATTGAGACCAATTTGATTTGCCTTATATTGCTGACGGTGCAGATTGGTAATATCCACTTTATCAAAATCAATGAGGATAAGTTTTCCAATACCGGCTCTGGCCAACGCGATTGCTATATTGGAGCCCAGTCCCCCAAGACCGCACACGGCGACCGCTGCTGACGAAAATTTCTTTTGCGCATCTTCACCGTGTCGTTTCGACAACGCTTTATACCATTCATCTTTGGTCGGAATCACATCAACCGCCTCCCACAAAACTTACGACTTCTATGCTATCGCCGTCCCGCAGCACGGTTTTATCATACTGAGCTTTCGGTACAATATCACCGTTACGCTCAACTGCGATCCGCTTAGGATCATAGCTTGCAGCCGCGAGATACTCCGCGACCGTCTTTCCGGCAATGTTCAGATCTTCACCGTTTATCTTTACCATAATAACCTCCGATAACAAAAAAAGGAAGCTACCGATTTGGTAACTTCCTTAATGTACTTTGACATTCCCAATATCCAAGTATCAGGCATCCCTACGTTGGCATTATCCAAATCAGGTTCTCGGTCGAAGGTCACACCTTCCTCTCAGCCCGTTTACGAGCTCCCGTATGTTCAGTTGTCTATTATATTATACACCTATTTCGAAAGAAATGCAAGAACTTTTGCAAATGTTCAAATGAACTTCACAAAATTATTACTGAAAAGCTGTCCGTACCGATCTGTGTTGTCGGTACGTTACCGCAAATCGCCACCATAGGAATGGAATCCAAATAAGCGGCAGCAATACCGGTTACAAGGTTTGTCGCACCCGGACCGGAGGTGGAAATCACAACACCCACCTTTCCGGTGGTACGAGCATATCCGTCGGCGGCGTGTGCGGCACCTTGTTCGTGTGCCGTCAGCACGTGATTTATTTCATTCTGGTATTTATAAAGGCTGTCATAGACGTTAAGTATCTGACCGCCCGGATATCCAAACACAGTATCTGCGCCTTGCTCGATCAAGGGTACAAAATCAAAATCGGTAACGGAAATGCCGCTGTCCAGATTCAAATAATGCTCCGTAAAGATGGAAAGCACCTCGTCAGGCTTCAGTTCCTTATGCTCGTGATCGGAAATATTCTTGCACAGATAGCTGAAATGCTCACGCATTTTCGCGGGGAGATTGTAGCCATATGTCTGCTCAAGCAGATATCCGATACCGCCCTTGCCGGACTGCGAGTTTACACGGATCACGTCTGCATCGTATGTTCGACCGATATCCTTAGGGTCGATCGGGATATACGGGACGCTCCACTCGTGAAGCTTATTCTTTATTCTGTACTTCATTCCCTTCGCGATAGCGTCCTGGTGAGAGCCGGAGAAGGCGGCAAACACGAGTGCGCCTGCGTAGGGCGCTCTTTCATACACGTGCATACGGGTACAGCGTTCGTATTTCTCAACCAGGTAATTCATATTGGAAAGGTCGAGCTTGGGATCCACGCCGTGCGAATACATATTCAGCGCCAAGGTGATGATATCCACATTACCGGTGCGCTCACCGTTGCCGAACAGCGTACCTTCCACACGGTCGGCACCCGCGAGCAACGCCAATTCCGTATCGGCGACTCCCGTACCTCTGTCGTTGTGTGGGTGGAGCGAAAGAGTGACAAACTCACGATATTTGAGATTTTCGCTCATATACTCAACTTGGCTTGCGTATACATGCGGCGAGCTCATTTCCACCGTTACGGGCAAATTGATGATAACGTTATTGTCCGCACTCGGCTCCAATATATCAAGCACCGCGTTGCAAACCTCTAAAGCATATTCGGGTTCAGTCCCCGTGAAAGATTCGGGAGAATATTCAAAGCGGAAATTACCCTCATATTCGCTTGCCAGCTTCTTGACAAGCTTAGCACCGTCAACCGCGATCTGTTTGATTTCGTCTTTGCTCTTTTTGAATACCTGTTCACGCTGAGCCACGCTTACGGAATTATAAAAATGAATAATGGCACTCAGCGCGCCCTTGCAGGCGTCAAAGGTCTTGCGGATAATATGCTCACGGCATTGGGTAAGCACCTGAACGGTAACATCTTCGGGAATCATATCGTTATCGATGAGGGTGCGAAGGAACTCATACTCGGTCTGGCTCGCTGCAGGAAAACCCACCTCGATTTCCTTGAAGCCAACCTCTAAAAGGACTTTGTAATATTCCAGCTTTTCCTCGAGGCTCATCGGTATGACCAGGCTTTGATTGCCGTCCCGCATATCCACGCTGCACCACACAGGCGGTTTATCTACATGGTCTTTTTCTACCCACTTGTTGTATTTTTTATCGACCGGGAAATATCCCACTCGGTATTTGCTTGAATCCATCATAAAATCGTTACTCCTTTTCCGCTACTACTTCCACCTCGACCAAAGCGCCTTTGGGAAGATCTTTTACCGCCACGCAGCTTCTTGCCGGTTTCTCGGTAAAATACTGCGCATATACTTCGTTAAACGCGGCGAAATCTGCCATATTGGCGAGAAAACATACAGTTTTAACAGCACTCCGCAGAGATCCGCCCGCGGCTTCTAAAACCGCTTTTAGATTTTGGCAGACTCTGTGGGTCTGCTGGGTAATATTTTCCCCCTCCAAAGCTCCGGTTTCGGGGTTTAGAGGATTGACGCTCTCAGTGTTGCCTTTTTCGTAGTGAACGCCGGTCACATTACCGCCGCAATCGGCGATGATACGGGAAATCTCTTTGAGCTGTCCCGGCTTGTCAACCAGTTCAATCAGCAGACTGGACGAGCGTCCCGATTTGAGAAGTTTTGTTTCACGTATGATGTTCTTGAGCACCGTCTGTGCGTTAAAACCTTGTCGAGAGATAACATTTTCATTCCGCCTTTCTCACTTAAGTCCAATTGTAGTTTTACGGCTTCAAGGCAAAATGAAAATCCCGCCTCAAAGCTAAAATTGCTTTGAGACGGGTGTAAATACATATTTTGCACTCGCGGTACCACTCAAATTGCGGATATACATAATCCGCCACCTCTTCGAAGCCAAACAACTTCTATGCACTGACGTAGCATACACGGGAAACGCCTACTGGGTGATTGTCCTTTGGGGCTTCCGGCTCAGAAGTGATGGGAAGACTACAGTCCTTTACCGGGATCGCACCATCCCCGGCTCTCTGAGAAATTCGTTGCAGGTTCCGTCTTCATCGATGCCTTTGAATCAATCGAAGTCTAACAACCTCTATGCACTGACGTAGCATACACGGGGGAGCCCTACACACCTACGGCTTCAGGTTCCCGGCTCAGAAGTGAGAGGTCAAGGATATACAACACGCTGATTCGCACCAACCATCAGCTCTCTTTGCTGTTCTTCTCGCTAACCATTCTTCGTCATAGCCTTTGTATTATTAAGTTTGTCTTATATTCTATCACGCCGGATTTGTTTTGTCAATAGTTTTTTTGAAAATTCCTCCCAAATATTTCCAAGATTTAGGCGATTACAAATGTGCAAACTTGTTCGCTTTCCCTGGGGGAGTGAGCCTACGAGTTGCTGACGCAACTCGGAAAAAGGCACCTCAGACCCCACACCGCGAAAACTTTAACAACTTGGCATATACGCTGTTTTATGCCTGCATGCCGAGGCGATATTTGTGCAAAATTGTTATAGCGACAGGGGCGCGCCGCTTTACTCGGGGACCCCTGCCCCGAGCAGCGGCTTCGTGAAAGTAAACTTTTTCGTTTATTATGACTTTTACAATCGCCTAGGAAATATCCTCGAAGAAATTATTGTCATTTGATTTGTCTACATCTGTTTCGGTATTATGCGGTTCAGCGCAGCTGACCGCAACCACAGCAGTGCATAGTGCCGCAATCATGCAAATATAGTGATACCTCATGTTAACCACCTCAATTATGGCATTTCGTCAAATCCGCAATCCATAGCTATCAGTCATCACACAAGCCAGGATACTCCCGCGGGTGTTAACCCGCGGGAGTATCCGCTCATTCTCCGCAAAAATCAATACGCCGTATGAGCGTGCCCTTGAAGTCCGCACGCTCGGCCATCGTCTGCAGGTGCAGATAGCTTATGCCAAGTGGCGCGGCATTCTTCATCCTTACCTTAAATAACTCTTCCCCGTCGCTTGTCACAGTCGCGATTCTGTCCGCGATAACCGTTGACACCTCGTGCCATACTCCCGGCTTCAAAACGCGCGCGTCCAGCTCATACTCGTAGTTAGCGTAGAGCCCCGCGTATTCGTCGCTCGGATTAATCCAGTGGTCGCAGAGCCGCACGCGCACTCCCTCGCCCTCGATCCGCAGCTGCATTTTCAGCTCGCCCGAGACGGCAGCCGGAAAGTTCCAGACCGCGCCTTGCAGCTCGTTTACCAGCCGCTCGTCGTGGATGCGGCAGATCTGCAGAGCTTCGCCGCCGGTGCAGTCAGGGTCGGGGACAAGCAGCGCGCCGTCGGTGCGGTTCCACGCGCAGTGACCGTTGAAGCCCTTGCCGACATGGCAGTCGCTCAGGCTCTTCACATACATCTGTGTCGAGATATTTCCAAGCCCTAAGTTGAAGTCCTCACTCCGCGACCTGTCATACAGCCACCTCACATCGAATATCGCGAGCCGTCGCGATATCAGATTCTGACCATACGCAACCAAAATTTTCCCATATGGCAGCTCGAGCGCCTGAAATTGGTGGATGCTCTTGTCGGCAGACGAAACGCTCCCTCCGCGCACCCGGAAATCCGACGCGTTCCGTATCTCGTTCAGTGCCAGCTCGCGGAAGCCGACCCAGTTGATGCCGTCCGACGTTATCGCCGCGTGGTTCACATCACGGTTTGTGAACGCGTCCTCGCCGAGACCGGCTTTCACATTGTTCCCGACCGGCGGCCAGGTCAGCTCGTGATTCGGTTCGGCGAGCGGTCGGCTGTTGTTCCAGAAGCAGACCACCCGTCCGTCACGCAGCCGCAGCAGATAGGGCGTCGTCAGAGTTCCATGGAATATCGACGGCTCGCCGTCCGTCCAGCTCTCGCCGCGGTCGGATGAATAATAGACAAAAAAATAATCGAGCGACGTGCGCGCGAGCAGCATAAGCCTGCCGTCCGGCAGCTCGGCGAGATTCGGCTCCGAGCCGTTGTTCTGCCAGCGCAGACCGCGGTGCGGAAATACCACCGTGTGCTTCGGTGTCGGCTTCAGCTCGACGATTCGCCAGCTCTCGCCGTCGTCGTCGCTGAGCAGCACGCGCGGATGATAACCGTCGCGGTCGGTCGTGTAGGTCGTGACAAGCAGCCGCTCCTCGGCTTCGAGTATGACCGGCTGAAACAGATCGCCGCAGACCTCGCCGCAGATTTTGTTGAGCCGCGGCTCGGTGTCGCCTGGTCCGACGTCTGACAGCTCCGCCCAAGTGCCGCGCCGCTCGCCGTCACGCCAAGCGATAACTGTGACATATCGTCCCGACCACGGCAGTCTGACCGCCGCGCCCATCGCGAGGCTGCCGCTTTCGACCGCTCCGGTGTTTACCACCGCGCCGCTGCCCTCCGGCGCCTCATGATAAACCCAGTCGATACCGTTATACGACGATATATACACCGAGCGACCATTGGTGTCCCAGCAATGCTTTTTGCCGGTGACGCCGTAATACCGGATTTCGCCGTCGGGCATCACGCACAGCCCCCGCCGCGAGTCGTCCGGCTGAACGGCGACTACAACCGGCTCGTATATCGCGTCAAGCCGCCGCTTATCCGATTCGGTCAGATTTGCTTCGATTTTTTCAAGATACCACATAGCGCGTTCCTTTCAATCTTACCTGTAAATCAAAATCCAATTGATATTCTTTCAATCTTACCTGTTAATCAAAATCCAATTGATATTATATATTCAGGTTGGTCAAAATCCAGTGTCGTTAATAACATAGCTGCCGCAGCTCAGTCTCACTCAAGCGACGCGAATATCTCCTTCGCGGTTTCCACATCGTTGAGCGCCGCGCTCTCCGCGCCCTCATAGATCGAGCTGCTATTGATAATCCCGCGTCGTCTGGCGGTCGGCTACGAAAAGACCTTTGAGCGGCGCTCATTTGATAAAGTTGTTGTCGATGATGATGAACAATATACCCTGCTCCACCAGCTGCGGGCAATATATTCGATACATATGCGACTCGGCTGCTGCTCGGGTATGGATGGGATTGCATACGAGCAGCTTATAGCTTTAGTTTGCTCGACTTTTTTAGGATTGGCTGTATATTGCTGCGGTCTGCGCGAAAACATAGCGGTGAATTCATCTCTAATCGGAGCACTCGATTACATTCACTCACACTACAACGAGGAGATACGCATACCCGAGCTTGCTCGATTGATGCTGTGCAGTCAGCAGACCCTATCTGACCAGTTCCGCGAGCTGTTCGGAATGACAATCAAAAGCTACATAAACCATCTGCGTGCGAACGCGGTCTGCACGATGCTGTCGACCGACGCGTCGCTTACCCTGTCCGAGGCAACAGAGCGCGCCGGCTTTGGCTCAATACGCAGTATGCTGCGAGCCTACCGCCGCGAATACGACTGCACTCCATCCGAAAACCGATAAATCACAAGTCAGCACACCATTATCAAGCAAACATAAAAAAGCTCCGAGACCGGAGCTTTTTTATTGTAAATGGTATTCACACAGGTGATTAAGCCTTAACTCAGCGCAGACTATATTCACATTGGCATTCAATCAACGTCCTGTTGGCAAGCCACATTATATGTCAGCCTTTGTCAACCCCGATGAGTCGTTTTATCGCCTCGAATGATTCGTCGCTGATGTCATGCTCAATTTTGCAGGCGTCGGCAGCCGCGGTCTCACGGCTGACTCCGATTCTCACCAACAGGTCGGTCAAAATAGTATGACGCTCGTATATCTTGACGGCGATGCTCTCGCCCTCGTCGGTCAGCTTGATATAGCCCTCCGGGTCGACGGTGATATACCCGCCGTTCTTCAGAAGTCCTACTGCCCGGCTCACACTCGGCTTCGAATAGCCCATATATTCACAAATGTCGATCGAACGCACGCTGCGGTTCTCATTTGACAGTATATATATGGTTTCGAGATACATCTCACCTGATTCCAACAAATGCACCTCACAGCCCTCCTGTCATATATAATCACATTATATAATTTCATATATAATGATATCATATAATTGTGAATAAGTCAAGTCAAATCACGTGCTGTCTCATGTTTTGGGCGTCGGGGTGATCATAAATTCGAACTCATCCTGACTGCGTATCTGCTCGCGGTACTTCGCCGGCGTGATGCCGCAGAAGCGTTCGAAGCATTTGATAAAGTAGCCGCTTGACGAATAGCCGCAGCGCTGCGCTACCTCGGCGAGCGGCAGATCCTCCTGAAGCAGAATTTTCGAGCGGCTGATCCTGATGGCTGTGATGTAGTCGCCAACCGACATATCCACCGCCTCGCGGAAGTCATGCGTCAGCTTCGCGCGGCTGATGAAAAAATGGTCGGCTAGTTTATTAAGATTCAATTTTTCCGCGTAATGAGCCCGTATATAGTCGCATAAATCGTCAATATACCGCTTCTGCCGGTTGAGCTTGTGCGGATATAGCTCCGAGGTGTCGACGCTGGTAATCGCGGATATTTCATTTAACAGCAATAACAGCAGATATTTTCGCCGCCGGAGAGAGGTTTCGCCTTCGCAGGGTCGATTTGAAAAATCCCGATAAAGCATCCTGACCACCTCGCAAAGCCTTATAAGCTCATTTTCGTCAAGTCCGCGAGCGAAAAAGGTCTTGGGTATCAGCTCATATTCGCTGTCGATATAGCTCGCGTCAATCGACAGACAGTAGCGCGCGTACTCGAGCATAGGATTGTTTGTCTGCTCGTGTATCAGCCGCGGCGGGATGTAAAGCAGATACGGAGCGTTCATACGTATGATAATATCGTCCGCGGCGATAGTGGATTCGCCGCGCTCGACTATCAAAAGCTCGCCGGTGTTGTGCATATGCGGTTTAGTCGATCTTACATTCGCAACCTGGTCAACTACATAATCAATGAAAAAATCATTATATAAAAACTGATATGGTGCGACTTTTGACATGATATTACCCCCCATTAAATATATTTTCACGCGAGCTGCTTTACGTACTTATCGCTCCCCCAATTAAATCTTGAATTCAGGCGGCATAGGCGGTAAGCGGGG
>ERZ1643251.4455-NODE-4455-length-12184-cov-3.560475_pt1 | contig 12184 bp, 13 predicted proteins | sample MGYA00579261_ERZ1643251 | MGnify/ENA primary metagenome ERZ1643251 (study PRJEB29033, sample SAMEA4952267) | chicken gut metagenome | biome: Broiler Chicken; feature: Gastrointestinal Tract; material: Caecum | place: Ireland | collected 2018 | study: Broiler... | reverse complement strand
TCCACAAATTCCGAACCGGAAATGGAGAAGAAGGGCACGTTTGCCTCTCCGGCCACCGCCTTTGCCAGCAGAGTTTTTCCGGTTCCGGGAGGGCCTGACAGCAGCGCACCCTTGGGACAGGAAGCGCCCATCTCTTTATAGGCCTGAGGATTGTGGAGGAAGTCCACGATTTCCCTCAGCAGGTCTTTCGCCTCATCCTCTCCGGCCACATCGGAGAATTTAATACCGTCGCTGGATTTGACGTACACCTTGGCATTGCTGCCTCTTTGCCCGAACATCATGGAATTCATGGGGTTGGCCCCGTCGTTCATCCGCTTTCGCATGCTTTTCGTAAGGATTCTTCCGATAACGACGAAAATCACGATGGGCAGCACATAGCTTATCAGCACATAGGCTACCGGCGACACCTGCTCCACAATGTCGCTGGAGAATTCGGCGCCGGAATTGTAAAGCCGTTCCACCAGATTCGGATCGTCGATAATTCCGGTTTTGTAATAGGTTGTATTATCCTTGTCCGTAAACAGAATCTGATTACTTTCTATTTCTACCGTTCCGATTTCTCCGTTTTCCGTCATATCCATGAACGTATCGTACCCGACCTCCTGGACCGTGCGGCGAAGCACATTGGGGAAGAAAAAGATATTCAGCAGCAGATAGAGGGTAAGCCCTATCAGACAGTAGTATATCAGTGGTTTTTTGGGACTTTTCATTTCCTGCATAACAGATACCTCCTGCTATTTTTGGTGTTACACTTGTAACATTCCCTTTTTCAGGTTATACTATAGCAAAGGCTTTTCCAAAAAACAAGATACCGGAAAGCCACTGTGACAAAAGGAGGCAATCTGTTACATGGAAAATACAGGAAAAGAAAAAAAGCAGATTCCCGCGTCCCAGAAACTGGTACGGGAATGTCTGCTCACCTCGCTGCTTCTGCTTATGCAGAAGAAAGATTTTGAAGATATCAGTATTACGGTACTGACGGAAAAGGCCGGGGTATCCCGGATGTCCTTTTACCGGAACTACCAGTCCAAAGAAGAAATTCTGACAGACGCCTGCCAGAACCTGATGAACGAACTGATTGAAGAAATGAATAAAACGTCCTTTGACATAAGGGAATTTTTTGTAAAGCTGTTTACCCTCTTCCGGGACAACCAGCTTCTCTTTGCCAGCGTGCAGAAGGCCGGACTGGGGGAAGCGTTTCAGAATCACTTCCTGAAAAATGCCCAGAACCTGCTGGAACAGCTCCTGGGCAAACCCATCAATACTCCGCTTTCCTACTACAGCTTTTCCTACCGTATGGGCGGCCTGTTCCAGACGCTCCGGACCTGGATTCAGGGCGGGTTCCGGGAAAGCCCGGAGAAGATGGCGGACATTCTCTGCCAGCTCTTCGGCACACTGGAAGATGCTGCCGCCACCGTGGGGCTTGTAGCAGGTTTTAACTGTTCCCCTGGAGGAAACCGGTCAGGTCATACCGGTACACCCGGTAGATGAAATTACCGGCCAGTTCCATGGAAAACTGCTTTATCAGTTCCCCGTCCCTGGTGTATTCCCCAAATATCCCCTGCATACCGGAGTCTGCCAGGACTGTCCCGTCTCCGTATTCCTGCACACTGCTGACATAGGCAGAGAAGGGAAGGGCAAAGAAATCCGTAAGGGTGTAGGTTCCGGCATTTTCATCTACCAGATACCGGTAATAATAAGAAGTACCCTCGTCGGAAACCTCTGTCTCAATTCCGTCAATCCGGGTCCAGTCATAATCCGGACGTGTTTCGCTGATGCCCATATTGTTATTAAACATGTAGAGATAATACTGGCCCTCCGGAAGAGAGGAATCCTCCACATAAGTAATGGAATGCTGTCCACCGGTGCCTGAGAATTCTCCGCTGCTTTCGTCCTTCGTCAGCACCAGGTCCTCATACCCGGTCCCTTCCCAGAAGTCCGCTTCTCCTATCAGGTATTCTGCCTCTGGGGAGGAATAAAGATTTCCCACTTTAATAATCGTAGAGGTCTCCCGGGAGCTCAAAAGGATTTCTTCACTGCCCAGCCACTGAATAGTGTTGATGTGAATCCAGTCCAGGTCTCCGTCCGAGTCTTCCACGCAGGTGGCCTTGTAATCGCCGAACAGTTCTCCCAGGTCCAGCACGCAGTCCACTGCCCCCGTGTCCAGGTCCAGACGGACAACCATGTCTTCCACGCTGTCGCTCTCCGTATCCGTGGCCAGAATCAGCATGTCTCCGTTATCGTCGAAGACATAATCATGGTGGAGTTCATACTGCCCCAGATTATACACCCGTTCTATCTGTCCCAGCCGGTTCATGGCCGCTATCTTTGTCTCTGAAATGCTGTAATACATCAGTCCGTTCTGGAAGAGCAGACGGTGGCTGCGGTAGCCAATCAGGGGCACCTCTCCCTGGAACTGGCAAGAATAAAGGCCGCTGTCCGTTTCCTTTTTTGCAATCCTTTTTTACCTCCCTTTTCTGCGGCAGATTATTCTACCGTACGCTAATATAATGTTCAGGAACATTATATCCTGCCTTTATGTCCATTCTGTGATGGGGAAGTGAAAAAGAAATGGACCGGAGCCCCCTTTTCCGGGAGTCTCCGGTCCGCACGCAGCCTTTTATTTCAAAAGGGGCAGCCAGGAAGTGCCTATGCAGTTCTCCGGCATTGCTGCGTTAAAATTATCCGCCACGGTAGCCCCTATCACGGCAAAGGTATCCGCCTCAGGCAGTTTCTCACCTTTTTCCAGGGACTGAGAGTACGCAAGGAAAGGGACTTTCTCCCTGGTATGATCGGTTCCTTTATACGTGGGGTCATTTCCGTGATCAGCTGTGATTATCAGCAGGTCGTCCTCCCGGAGCTTCTCCAGCAGAACGCCCAGCTTTTCATCAAACCGCTCCAGTTCTTCGGCATATCCTTCCGGATTTCTTCTGTGCCCCCACTGGGCGTCGAAGTCCACCAGATTTACGAAGCAGAGCCCATGGAAGTCTTCTCCTGCGGTGTCGATGGTCTGCTCCATGCCGTGTACTGAGCTTTTGGATTTTAGTGCTTTCGTAATTCCTTCTCCTACAAAGATGTCGTTGATTTTGCCAATGGAGATAACGTCCAGCCCCTTGTCCTTCAGGGCATTCAGCACGGTTTTTCCAAAAGGCTTCAGGGCATAGTCATGGCGGTTGCTGGTACGCTTAAATTCGCCTTTTTTCTTTCCCACATAGGGGCGGGCGATGACGCGTCCTACCTTCCACTCGTCCTTCATGGTAATCTCCCGGGCAATCTCACAGCACCGGTAGAGTTCATCCAGCCCGAAGGTCTCTTCGTTCCCGCATATCTGCAGTACGGAATCCGCGGAAGTGTAGACAATCATATGGCCCGTCGCAATCTCTTCCTCTCCCAGCTCATCCAGGATTTCCGTGCCGCTGGCGCTTTTGTTTCCGATAACCTTGTGTCCGGTGCGTTTTTCCAGCTCGGCAATCAGCTCCGGCGGGAAACCGGTATCGGTAAACGTCTGAAACGGTTTCGTCACTTCCAGTCCCATCATCTCCCAGTGTCCCGTCATAGTATCTTTTCCCCGGCTCTTCTCACGAAGCTTTGCATAGTACGCCGCCGGCTCTTTCGCCGGAGGAACCTGCTTTAACGGACAGATGTTCGCCAGTCCCAGCTTCTGAAGATTCGGAATCCGGAAACTCTCCACGGACCAGGGTATTTACCCCCGTATCATCAAACTCTGCCGAATCCGGCATTTCTCCCACCCCAAGGGAGTCAATGACAATTACAAATATCCGGTTAAACTTTTTCATGCTGCGGCCTTTCTAGCTCATCTGGCTGAAATATTCATCAATGACTTCTTTCCAGTCCCCTTTGCAGATAATGTGATGGTTGCTGATGGGACGGCTGGAGAAATACTCCGTACCATCTTCCAGATACAGTCTCATCTGAGCACGGCAGAGATCTTTTCTGTGCATAGTTTCCAGAAGTTTTGCCCGGCCTGCATAGTATCTTTTCAGGGTATCATCACACTTGAAGATGGTCATGGGCTGGGGCTCAATATCGCAGGTCACTGCCACACCGATTCCGGACTCGAAGTGGGTCGTCAGGCTGTAGCTGTCCGGCATATCGATAGGCAGCGTGCAGTGCGCATAAATTATCTCGCTCTTTTCCGGATCCATACAGCTCGGATTTGCCATAAAGCCGGACTCTCCGGTCAGGGCGTTCAGTACCGCCATGCTCACCAGACTCTTCTGGTCTCCTTCGCAGGCTGCCGGAATACCTTCTGCATTCAGGATAGCAAGTGCAAGACATCCTGTTGTATGAATCATATCCAGCAGGTCAAAACATTTCACAGTCACTGCATGGAGATTGTATTTCCCGATAAGGCGCTTCAGGGCTCCATATACATTCAGAGCTTTCTCCATCTCCTCCGGTGTATACCCTTTGCTCTTTAAGTCTTCCGTATAACCGTTTTCCGGATATCCGCCTTTTTTGTACTCTTCTACCAGCTCATCCAGCTCGAATTTCACCAGTTCCATGCCGCTGGCCGCTTTCAGGGCATCAAAGTCTGCGTCACTGGCAATCAGTCCGCCGGGGTTTCCAAAGCATCCCAGTCTCATATGGCTCAGTTTCTCTTTTGCCCGGGCTACTCTTAACAGTACTTCCAGACGTTTTGCAATGGTCTCCGGAGAGCCGTGCAGAATCTCTCCCTTCTTTCCATGTTCCTGAAGATAACCCATGATTTCCATGGACGCTGCCAGAGAATTGTAGGCCGGAACGGTAAGCAGGATATAGGGCTCTGCTGTCTGAACATGAAATTCTTCAAATCCTCTTTCTGCTCCGCCGGATGCGATGAAATAAACCGGAAGAGGCTGGTTCTTTACTTCATCCATCTCCGCGCAGCTGATTTTCATCCCAAGGGCCTCTCCTACTTTTTCCAGAAATGCCTGGCCGTAAGAGGGAACTTCTTTGTCGTTACATTCTGCAGGTCCCATCAAAAATTTTACTTTCAGTTCTTCCATGCTGTCATTTCTCCTTCCTGAATTATTTGACTCTCAGCGTTTTGTAAATATACTCTTTATACTTCTTCGCATTCAGTTTACTACAGATATATGCGTTGGGCTCTTTGTCAAAAAGCCGGTCTCTGTCTACCAGCACGCCGCCGTAACTGGGGCCGTTTGTGACATCCACTTCACAGTAATATTTCTCGCAGTGTTCAATGCATTCCGGATAAAGTGCCGCCGCCATGGCAGAAGGATCTGCCATATCCAGGCAGTTATAGCCGAAGCGCTGACGGTTCAGCTCCATCAGGTTCTTATTGCAGTCAATCGCAAATTTCCCCAGCTCCCCGCTGCTGCGGATTTCCTCAATCTCCTGCTCATTCAGAACGCAGTCACCCAGACAAGCGTCCCAGCCCACATAAATAATGTTTTCCAGACCGGACTCCGTTACAATCTTTGCCGCCTCTGCGTCCTGCCAGATATTAAACTCTGCCACCGGCGACACATTTCCAGACCCCAGTCCGCCTGTTCCCATAATAACCAGGCGTCCTGCTTTTTTCATGGCCTCATAATCCAGCCGGATTGCCAGGGCCAGATTGGTAAGCGGTCCAAGGGCAATAATGTCAATCTCCCCGTCTTCGCTCTCCCGAAGAGTCTCCAGCATTTTCTCCACCGCGTGCTTTCCTGCCGGTTTCAGACGTCTGGGAACAAATCCCTGGTCTCCCAGGCCATCCTGTCCGTGGGTCTCATAAGCATATATCAGATTCCGTAAAAGCATGGTGTCGGAACCTTTATATACTGGTGGTTCATAGGTACCGGCATACTCGATGGTCGTCAGTGTGTTCACCGTGGCCTGCTCCATAGGAACATTTCCTGACACCGTGGTAATCAGTACCACTTCATAATTAGGGTCGTTCAGGGCCATGGCAATCGCCATAGCGTCATCGGAACCACAGTCTGTATCAATGATTATTTTTTTTCTATTTTCCACGTTTCTCCTCCTCAATCAGCAGCCGGATAGCGTCACATGCCAGCTCGATAGTATGGTCATTCATGCTCCCATAAGCCATGATGGCGCCTGCTTTTGCCCCACGGATGGAGGAAACAATAAACAGGGCCGCCGTCTCCATCTCGGAGGCCATAACGCCGCTCATTTCCCAGGCTTTCCATCTCTGATGCAGTCTCTCACAGTTCGGCATGCCGTCCGGATCATGCTGTCCGTAAAACGCGTCTTTTGACTGTGCAATTCCTTCCGCAAACTTATAACCTTTTGCCTGGCAGGCTCTTGCAAGAGCATCTGTAACATGGCGGTCTGCCATGGCCGGATATTCAATCGGTACATAGTGAACGGTAGTTCCCTCATCTCTCACGGACCCGGTGATAATCACGCCTTCCAGACTCTCGTCATAGCTTTCCGGGCATACTCTTCCACAAGTACCAACCCGGATAAATACTTCTGCTCCGCAGTGAATCAATTCTTCTACTGCAATGGCTGCGGAAGGACAGCCCATACCCGTACTGGTTACAGAAACTTTCTCCCCCAGAAGTGTTCCTGTCCAGGTCTTGTGCTCTCTGTTGTGGGCAACCAGAACCGGATTGTCAAAATGCTTCGCAATAATGTCCGTCCGGAACGGATCTCCCGGAAGCAGAACATACTTTCCGATGTCCCCCTTTTTACAGCAGATATGGTACTGTTTTCCTTCACTGTTTGTTACTTCTTTACTTGGTGTTGCCATGTCAATCCTCCTTCTTTTTTTCTGTTGTATTCATTCTTACAATCCATGCGGCAAGCAGACTCACCGCAATCATCAGAACCACATAATAAAGAGAAATCCTGACTCCCAGCTGTCCCACCAGGAAACCGGTTATCACCGGCGTCAGAATATCTGAGCCCCCCCCCGCAGTAGCCACATAGGAACCGGCCACGCTGATTCGCTCATATCCAATCCTGGTAGCCACTGCAACGATAACGCTGAACAGTACACCCAGAAAGACTCCTGCCAGGAAGAATCCTGCAAAATACAGCTCCGTCCGTCTGCTCCCCAGTACAAGGGCCAGGGCGGCCAGGGCAAAAATATTATTGCCCAGCAGAACGGTCTGCTCTTTCACTTTTTTCAGTACAACGGTAAACACGCAGGACCCTATCACACTTCCCACATTGTACACGGTCAGCATAAATGCCGCATTTGCCTGGGAAACTCCCACACTCTCGGCGAAACTGGAAATGTAAAGTCCCAGTGTGTTTACTACGGCGCTGTAGGCAGCGCAAAGAATCAGAATCCCGCCCCAGGCCAGCACTTTGTGCTTCGTATAAAGCGGCTTCACACTTTCTTCCTGAGCGCCCTGCTGTGCCTGAGCATTCATTTTCACAAACGGCAGGCATACCAGCATGATTACCGGAACAATCAGCAGGATATAGTAAGCCCCGTAGAAGGGCATTCCTTCTGTCAGAAGTACTCCTATCAGAAATGGTGTGGAGAATCCGCCCAGTCCGAACAGCGCCTGGCCGGCGCTTAAGGAGCCAGCATAATTTTTCTTAAATACCGCGCTCAACAGAAGTGGGCATACCGTATCCTGAGCTCCCATACCGGCTCCGCCCAGAAAGGCGAAACACATCCCGGCATAGTAATTTACAACCGTGGGAACCCCCAGCAGATAGGCGGATATCAGCAGGATTCCTGCCGCCAGTACCTTCTTCGGTCCGAATTTTTCCACCATACGCCCCGTAGGATATACTGTCAGCACTCTTCCCAGCGCAAAGGCCGAGCCCAGAAGCACGACTTTATCCATTTCCATTCCATACATACTTACCAGATGGGTCAGGCTGCTGCCCACCACCATGCATTCCGCACCGGTGATATAATACATTCCAAAAGCCAGAAAGGCAATGAGTCCGTTGTTCTTTCGCATACTTATCCTCTGTCTCTGATTGCTTTTACTGCGTCTTCAATGCTGATAACGTCCCCCTCAATTCCAAGGGCCCTGCAGACACGGCTGACATAGGGCTGTTTCAGCATCGCTCTGTCCAGGGATTCCATATCCCAGAAAATTTCTTTCGGTGTTCCTGTTCTTACAATCTTCTTTTTCGCCATAACAATGACACGTTTAAAGTGCGCCGCCACAAATTCCATATCATGCGAAATGGTAATTACGGTCTTTCCCTGCTCATGCAGAGTCTTCAGGATATTTCCCAGCCTCTTGTTTCCTTCCATATCCTGTCCGGCAGTCGGCTCGTCAAAAATCAAAATATCCGTGTTCATGGCAATAACCGCCGCTATGGTTACAAACTTCCGGATGGAAAGAGGCAGATTGAAAGGATTTTCTTCCTTATATTTATCCATTCCTGTAATCGCCAGCGCTTCCTCCACCCGCCGGTCTTCTTCCGCCGGATCCAGCTTCATGGTCTTTGGTCCAAACCGCACTTCGCTTTCCACAGTAGAATGGAAAATCTGATCGTCCGGATTCTGGAACACATACCCTACTACCCGGGAAATCTGCGCCGTGGTATAATCCTTTGTATTCATGTCGCCTATCAGCACGTCTCCCTTGCTGGGACGCAGAAGGCCGTTCATCATTTTTACTGTAGTGGTTTTTCCGGCTCCGTTCTGGCCTACAATCGCCACATTCTCTCCGCCTTTAATCTCCATGCTGACATCGTCTACCGCCAGGAATCCACCAGGATAGGAAAAGCTGACATTTTTCAGAATCAAATCACGCATCTTTTTTTCCTCCCTTCATAATTCCTGAAATGAGCTCTATTGCGCGCTCTTCGGTAACCGGAATTTCCTTCAGCGGGAATCCCGCCCTGCGAAGCTCGTCTCCCAGAATGGCTACCTGGGGAAGAGACGCTCCTTTTTCCAGAAGGGACATATCGGAAAGAATGTCTCTCTTGTCCCCGGAGGCAATCATCCGGCCGCCCTGGAATACCAGGACTTCATCCGCATATTCCGCAATCAGGTCAATCTTATGTTCCACCAGTATAATAGTTTTGTGTTTTTCTTTCAGTGCCTTAATAATGGCAAATACACTCTCAGTACCCTCCGGATCCAGCTGACTGGTAGGCTCGTCTATAACCAGAATATCCGGTTCCAGCACGATTACAGAAGCCAGCGCCACTCTCTGCATCTGTCCTCCGGACAAATCGAAGGGATTCTTTTCTGCCAGGGCTTCAATGTCTGTCATCCGCATTACGTCGATGACACGTCTCTCAATCTCCTCCGGGGCAACCCCAAAGTTTTCCAGGCCGTAGGCCACTTCCTCAAACACCGTATCCTTCACGCCACTAATCTGTGTGAAGGGATTCTGAAACACATAACCGATTTTGGCAGAAAGCTCTCCGCCGTATTCCGTTGTCTTCTTTCCTTCCACCAGGACCTCGCCTTTAAGCACCCCTTTGTAGAAACCGGGGCAGAATCCTCTCAGAAGCGCGCAGAACGTAGTCTTTCCGGCACCGTTCTCACCGATTACCCCGTAAAATTTCCCCCGCTCAATCTGCACTGACAGATTTTCAATCGCCGGTTTTTCTGTCAGGGGGTAAGAATATGTCACATCTTTGCACTCAATTACAACATCCATAACGCAATCCTCCCTGCCAGCAGCAGAACCGTAATCAGAACGGAAATGACTGTAACCGTTCCTTCTATTCCGCTTTTTTCCAGATTAAACAGGTGAGTTTTCTCACACTGCATGGTAAATCCTCTTGCCTCCAGCGTCAGTACTCTTTCCTCAGAGCTGATAACCGCTCCCAGAATCAGCGGTACCAGGGACGGGAAAAAGGCTTTCGCCCGTACGATAAGATTCCCTTCTGTCTCTACGCCCCGGGCTTTCTGAGCATTCATGATAGTCTTGCTGTTTCTCCCCAGAATTTCAATCATCTGCAGGGTAGAGGTAAATACATAAGCTGCCTTGTAATTCATGCCTGAATCCTCCAGTGCCCTGGAAATCTCTTTGTTTTCAGTCGTCTGAAACAGCCATACAAAAATTCCTGCGATATTCATAATCAGGAAGGAAAGTGACACTGCCGTCTGCAGACCATTTTCATAAATATGAAGGATTCCAAAGTTCCAGACCAGTCTTCCGCCCGGAACCAGAAAGGTCTGTACCACCAGAATAATCAGTGCAATCAGTGCGACAGCTTTCAGCGCTTTCAGACATCTTTTCAGGGCTCCGCTGGCCTGGCAGAGAACCAGGACAACCAGGAATTCCGGAATCAGCCAGAGTGAAAGCGCGTATTCTGTTACCTTTACCGTATTCACTATAAATGTACAGACCATATAAAGGACAACTATCAACAGCTTGGTTGACGGGTAAAGCGCCGCAAGCTTATTGGTTTTATGAATCTGTATTTTTTCAATATATGATTTTTCCATAAAAAAGCTTTCCTTTTCTTTTAAGTCGAGTCATCGGTTGACATTTGCATAAAACGGCCCGGGAGGGTATCCGGCCCCTTGGGCTGCCGTTCTATTTTTTCTCTTTAATATAGTTCTTTCCACATCCGAATTTTACAAGGGTTCTCGGCGGGATTACCTGGATAACCAGACGACAGATAATAAAGGAGATAATCCGGTCCAGTACAGTGAAAATACCTTCAGTTCCAAAGAACGCTGCCCAGATATTGGCTCCTGCCGCCATGGCCGCCGCTGTGATAATGGATGTACCGCTTCCAGTTACACCGCCATATACCAGTACAACAATCGGTGCAGAAGAAACGATGGATACTGCAGCCATAATCAGCATGGAGATAATCCATTTCCACCATACGGAAAACATTTTCCGTCTTGCCAGGAAACCGGTTACCAGTCCGGCGATAATATTAACCGGAATAAAAGCAAAATTCACCGGATTTGCGATACCTGTTACCACGTTGGTCAGACCGCCTGCCACTGCGCCAACCCATGGACCGCAGAGCATAGCCGCAAAAATAGTTCCAATCGTATCCAGATACATCGGAAGTTTCAGGATAGACGCAAGCTGTCCCCCCACGAAATTGACAGCTACACTGATAGGAATAATCAGGATTGCCAGCATTGAAAAATCGTCTTTAATTGAGTATTTTTTTTCTTCCATTTTGTTTTCTCCTTTTCTCTTCTCAAGAATTAAAATTATGTTTCGTGCTGCGTGTTACCCTCCCGGCCTCATGTACCAGTTATTTGTAACTTGACTCCATTTTAGAGTAAATATATAATTAAGAAAATGACAGTTGTCAGCTTTTTTCGATATTTTTCACAAATAGGAGGAGGTATTTATAACTTTTATGTATAATAACACCAAAAAGGCACTGGCTATTATTTTCTCACGTACATACAATCTGCGCAATCCCTACGAATCCCTCCGTGACTATACATCAGAGTATCATCTGATTAACTATCAGAAAGGCGAAACCATTATCTGTCAGAACGACCCGGTAAAATATACCTATTTCCTGCTTTCAGGACGGGCCTGTGTTCTGAATCACATCTCCTTTGACAGTGACAATGTGGTAGATTTCCTGGAGCCCCTGGACGTGATGGGACTGGTAGAGTTTCTGAACGGCGTGAAGGCTTACACCGCTTATGTAGTGGCCGAAGAAAAGTCTGCCGTATTCCGGCTCCCTCTGAATGTTTTTGTCAAAATCATCCAGGAGGACGCCTCCCTATGCTATCAGACTCTTCTGTCAGTAGGAGAATCCCTGAAATCCAACATGGACCGCGCGGAAACCAATCAGCTTTTCCGCTCCCGGGATATCCTGGGGCATTATCTGTTTCTTCAGGCCCAGCGCAAACTCCCCTACGTCTGTCCCCTGACCCGGAAGTCACTGGCTGAAAATCTTCATATTAACCTGCGGACTCTTTACCGCCACCTGTCCTCTTTTGAAGAGACCGGATGCCTGGAACTCCGCCGTGGAAAAATCGTCATCGAAGGCGAACATTTCGAACGGCTCTCCGAGCGGTACGGTGATGTCATCCTGTAAGAATCTCTTGAATTCAAGAATAAATTGTGTTAGAGTTGTCTGTAGATTTCAGAATTGGAGGGATGTTTTATGAAAAAAATTGCTTTTGTTTCTCACTGTATCCTCAATACAGCTTCCAAAGTGGTGCTGTACAACCAGGAGGAAATCCAGGCAGAAGAAGACCTGCGCCGAAAATTTATGCACAAGGTTATCGACAGCGGAGTCCAGCTTATTCAGCTTCCCTGTCCGGAGTTTACTCTGTACGGAC
>ERZ1643251.4451-NODE-4451-length-12197-cov-28.310410_pt1 | contig 12197 bp, 15 predicted proteins | sample MGYA00579261_ERZ1643251 | MGnify/ENA primary metagenome ERZ1643251 (study PRJEB29033, sample SAMEA4952267) | chicken gut metagenome | biome: Broiler Chicken; feature: Gastrointestinal Tract; material: Caecum | place: Ireland | collected 2018 | study: Broiler... | reverse complement strand
ATCCTAGCTATCAAAAATTGACATTTTGCTCAGTTTTCAAAGAACATTTTCTTTTTTTCTTGCGCTTTTCTCAAGTGCAATAATAATATATCATTTATTATTTATTGTGTCAACACTTTTTTTAACTTTTTTAAACTTTTTTCACTTTGTTTTTCAAGCAATTGAAGTGCTTTTTTGAACACGGTTATTAATATATCAAATTTATTTTCACTAGTCAACCTTTTTTTCATTTTTTTTGAATTTATTTGTTTTTTTACATTAACAATATATTTTATTCAATAAAAAAAGAAATATAACCATAAAATAATTAAAATATTTCTTTTATTTATTATTTACAATATTTTTATATATTTGATAATATCGTTCTACTGTCTCTTTATCAAAAGGTTTTTCTTTTAATCTTACCATATCTATTAAATTACCAAGTTCATATTTTAAAATAAAATCTAATCTATTCGAATAATGCATTTGTTTTTTATGATACTTATATTCCATTCTATCAAGAATTTTGAAACTACCATTAGGAAAAACTCGTAAATCTAAATCATAGTCTATATACTTTATAACCTTATCATCAATTAAAAAAGGAGTTGCTATATTACAATAGAAATAAATTCCATAATCTTTTAATTGTCCTATTATATTGAACCATCTGTTTTTAAAGAAAAACATTATTGCAGGTTCTTTAGTTCTCCATACCTTTCCATCACTATCTATAACAACTGTTTTATTATTGCCAAATACAATATAGTCATCATGTATATCTAAAACAACAGCTTCATCCCATTGCCTATGTAATCGCCCATTATGTTTATAACAATGGATTTCTAACTTCTCACCTACTTTTAAATTATCATACATTTTAATCACCCACTACTTGCTTTTTCTTTTTGTATTATACAACATTTTCTTTTTTTTAACAACTATTGCCATTCTTTTTGAATATGTGATATAATTTTAATAGAATAATTAGGAGGTGATTATTATTATATTTAAATACTTTATTAAAGGGGTTATTAACTTACCTATAATATTTTTTTCAATAATAAAACACTTCTTAATTGGACTTATAGTTACTCTTACAATTATTCCAAAATATTTTATTCTTGGCATAAAGAGTATCTTTAATAAAAAAACAAATGATGAATTAAAAGTTAACAACAAACCATTAATTCCAATAATGATGATATCGCTTTCGTTATTTATATACTTTTTATCAGTATTTTTATTTTCTAGATGGTATGTACAAGGGCTAAAACTTAAATATTTAACTAACGATATTATTTCTTCTACAGAAGTAATTGAAAAGATTGAAGAAAAAGAAGAAGAAAACAGTAGTGAAAATAACGAAAATAATAATGAAGAAAGCGATGATAATAACGAAAATGATGCTACATATTATCCTAATGACTATTGGGATTATATCAATGTTCCATATATAGATGTTAACTTTAATTCTTTAATACAAAAAAACAGTGATACTGTTGCTTGGTTAAAAGTAGAAGGAACAAACGTTAATTATCCAGTAGTACAAACTACTGATAATAGTTATTACTTATCACATGATTATAGAAAAAATGCTAATGCCGGCGGATGGGTTTTTGGAGATTATCGTTCCAACTTTAATGATTTTAAAAAAAATACTATTATATATGGACACAATTTAAATAATAAAACAATGTTTGGTTCTATACCGGATTCAGTATTAAGTAGCAAATGGCAAAAAAACGAAAATAATCACATTATAAAAATGTCAACGCCAACATCTAATACCATTTGGAAAATTTTTTCGGTATATACAATTGAACCCGAAATTTATTATTTAAAAACAGCATTTTCTACAGAAACTTTTCAAAAGTTTATTGATACCATTAAAAATAGAAGTGTGTATAATTTTAATACTGATATCACCACTGATGATAAAATTTTAACACTATCTACGTGTGATAACATAGGAACAAAACGAGTTGTAGTACATGCTAAATTAGTAAAAATAGAACAAAAATAAGAATAGTAATTAAATTAAAACACTATTCTTATTTTTTACATATATACAAATATTATCAATAATAGTATTAACAACATTAAAAATTAAAACAAAAATATAAAACCTATAATAATTTAAAAATTCTATTGATATAAACATAAATATAGCTAGAAATATACCATAAATTATTTGAGAAAAAGGAATTACAGAAGTAGTTTTCATATCTACTATTACAAAAGTACCTATAATCATATTATAAAAAGAAAAAATAAAATTAATTGAAGTAAAAAAATTTATATTAAAGAAAAGTGAATAAACACTTGTAATCACTAATAGTGTTATAAAATAACTTATTGCTATTCTCCATTTAAGGCAATCATTTATTGTAAGAAAAGCAATTATAATAATCATCATTAACATCAAAAACACATTCATTGTTAAATAAGAATAAGTATTTATATTTATATTGTTTATATTTAAATATAATATAGATAGAAATAAAACAAAACAAATATAATTAATTTTAATTTTTAAAAATTTATCTATAATTTTTAATAAAATATATGAAAATATATTAATTATAATCAAAACAGATAAAGGAATATTAATTGGAGTTAATAAAGAGATAAGAAAACTATATATTAAAACATAAGAATTCCCTAAAATATGTAATATACTTGTATTTGTCCTTATCATTTTTCTATAAAATAGTTCTAGTAATAAATTAACAATACATATGATACTTGTATTAAACAAAAATATAACTTTATTTTCGGTTATATATATAATAAAAGTTAAAAAATATATAATAGCTACTATTAATAATATTTTTTTTAATATTTTTGAAGTATTATTACTACATTTTATGTAATTTCCAAATTTTGTATCAAACTTCATTTCTATCATCAACCTTTTTTTTAGCAATTTTTAAATATTCACTTAGTTCAATTTTAGATGGACATACATAAGAACATAATCCACAATTAATACAACTTTTTACATTTAATTTATTTAACATTTTCAAATTATCAATATTTTTAAAAATAATAGATGGATATAATTTAACTGGACAAAGTTCTACACATCTACCACAATTTATACATTCTTGTGATTTAATAAATTTCTTTTGCATAACTACTACACTATTCAGATTACTAGACACAATAACTTCATCAGTAGGTAAACTAATTCCCGACATTAAACCATTAACTATAAATAACAAATCTTTTTTATCTTTATATTGACATATTTGTGATATAATCTCATTTAAATTAGAGCCAATTTTCACTTTTACATTAACGGATTTTTTTATTCCATCACCTGATATCGTTATCACTCTTTCAATAAGTGGTTTTCTAAATTTTAAGGTTTCATATATTACATATATTGTTGAAACACTATTTACTATTATTCCAATTTCACTTGGATCTTTTTTATATTTTAAGCCAAATACATTTTCGATTAAACATCTATCCCATCCAATCGGATAACTATCAGAAACATATGCCAAGGTGATGTTAGGATAACTTCCAATACTTTTTTTTATATTTGAAATACTTTTTTGATTTGCTTCTTTAACAACAATAATTGCTTTAGGTATTTGCATTATTTCTAATATTGAATCCACGCATTCTAGTAACTCTTCACTATAATTATACATTATGCTTTTATCACAACATAAAGAAGGCTCACATTCTACTCCGTTTACAATTAAACACTTTATTTTTTCATTAATATATTTTTTATATGTTTTATTATTACTGCCACTTAATCCTTTTATTCCCATATTAAAGAGTAATTTTACAAAATCATCTTTGGAATACTTAGAAAAAGCTTTGGAATATCCTAATTTATTTTTATACTTTTCTTTAAAATCGTTTTCTATGACTATATAGTCACTTTGATTTCCTTCTAAATCAAACTTGCTAACAATATTGGTAACATTTCCACTAACTGAAGAATATATAGAAAAATTAGTTTCGTTTTCTAAAGCAACAATATCACCTTTATAAACATAATCTCCATTTTTAATTAATAATTTATTATTTTTTAATGGAATATATATTAATTGAGGTTTTAAAAATTCTTCTATTTTATAATTTATCTCATTTTGACTATCAATATATACAGTTTTCATATAGTTATCTCCTATTTACATTATAAATCATTTTTTTTAAAATATAAATAGTATAATAATAAAAAAAAGCACCATATTATAAGTGGGTGATGAAAATGGCTAAGAAAAAGCAAAACAATGTTAGTTCAAACAAATGCAAAAAAGATATGTTAAACAAAAATGTTAACATCAAAAATCGTTGCAATGAAAATGAACCTAACACTGAAGAAGAACAACCTGAAAATGAATTAAGATAGGTTGTAAACCCAATAAAACAGGAATCGATTTAATGATTTCTGTTTTTTTTAAAATAAAATTGACACTACTATTAACGAAATTATAATACAAGATAAATCAGCTAATAAACCAACCAGTAATGAATATTTAATTTTTTTAACACCTACACTTCCAAAGTATAACCCTAATATATATATGGTAGTATCAGTACTTCCCTGTATAACAGATGCCACTCTTCCAATGAAAGAATCTACTCCATATGTACTTAAAATGTTATTTAACATAATTAGAGAAGAAGATCCAGAAATTGGTCTTAATATTGCTAATGGTAATATTTCTGTAGGGAAATTAAGAAAATTAAAAATAGGTTGTAAATATATAGTAATATCTTGTAATAAATTACTTTTTAAAAATATATTTACTGAAACTATCATTGCCAATATTGTTGGAAATATTTGTAAAGACATAGAAAGTCCTTCTTTTACTCCTACAATAAAAACATCAAAAACATAAACTTTTTTATATACCCCATACATTACTATTCCTAATACCATTAATGGTAAAATAATATTAGCTATATACATATTTTCGTCTCCATATTATATAACATATCCTATCTAAAACAAGACCAAATAAACATGATAAGAATGTAGTTATTATACTTGCAAGTACTATATCAGCAGGATTACTAGCGCCATTTGCTAATCTAAAACTAATTACTGTCGTAGGAATTATTGTTACAGATGCTGTATTTATTACTAAGAAAGTTATCATACTTCTACTTGCTATATCTTTGTTTTTATTTAATGATTGCATTGATTTCATCGCTTTTAATCCAAATGGAGTAGCGGCATTCCCTAGTCCTAACATATTCATTACAATATTAGAACAAATTAATCCTAAAGCTTCATGATTTTTAGGAATTTCTGGGAAAAGTATTTTTATAAAAGGAGAAATCTTTTTAGATATTATTTCCAATAAACCACTTTCTTTAGCAATATTCATAAGTCCTAACCATAAACACATTATTGGTAAAATCGTTAAAATCATATTAACAGATAAAGAAGCGGATGAAATAATTTCAGTATTAATAATATCAGTATTACCACTAAAAAAACTATATAAAATTCCTACAATTATAAAGAAAGCCCATATATAATTTACCAAAATTTAATCCACTCCCATAGTTTAGTCCAAAAACTTTGAGTTTTATTTTCATCATTTTTATTTACATAAATATCTTTAGTAGCAAGCAATTCATCATCAATATATATTTCTATATAACCAACTTTATCATTTTGTTTATAATTTTTTAATTTTTCTAATTTAATTTTGCTTATTAAAGAACCCTTTTCGTTATTTTTAAGAAGAATATATAAATCTTCTTTTATATATAAATTATTATTGTAGTATGTATCCCCTATTACATTAAAATTATTTTTATTTAATACTTTATATGAAGTGTAATTAGAAAAAGCATAATTATATAATTCTATATGTGTATTCCAATCATCAGAATCTCTTATTGTGACTACAATTAAATTCATATTATCTTTACTAGCAGTAGATACTAATGTTCTTCCTGCTTTTTCTGTATATCCTGTTTTTCCTCCAGTTACATAATCATAGTTTAATAATTTATTTTTATTATGCCATACATAAGTTTTATAATTAGTTTTAACTGTATATTCCTTTGTTTTAACTATTTCTCTATATTTGTCATATTGCATTGCATATCTAGTTAAAAGTGCCATATCATATGCTGTTGAATAATTACCAGAATCAGTATTATCTAAACCACTACTATTTACAAAAGTTGTGTTTTTCATACCAATTTTTTTAGCTTTATCATTCATAAGTTTTACAAATGCTTCTTCACTACCTGCGACATATGTTGCAATCATAACGGCGGCATCATTACCACTTCTCATCATAAGTCCATAAAGCATATCTTTAAGTAACATTTCTTCCCCTACTTGAATATATATGCCAGAACCATACGCCTTTAAAATTGAATCATCTACTTTTATTAATTCATCTAATTTATTTGATTCAATAGCAATAACCGCAGTCATTATTTTAGTAATAGACGCTATTAAAGCTCTGTTATTCATATTTTTAGAATCTAATACTCTTCCTGTTTCAGCATCCATAAGAACATATGAATTAGCATTGCTAGTACTACAACTAACTTTAGGAATAAAAATTAAACATAATACTAAAAATAATAATACTTTTTTCATATTACCACCTAATAATTTATATGAAAAAAATTATTATTTATACTTTTTATATTAGATAAAAAAATTTTAAAATTAATAATTAGGTTTAAATATAAAGTATTATATTTTTTTTATTTTTATACATAATAAATATAGAAAAAAGGTGATCACATGTTAGAAAATATAGAAAAAGTAATTAGTAAATTAAAAAAAGATACTAATAATTGTAGTGATATAATTTATAGAACTAAATATGTAAATAATAAAAAGATATATATTATATATAGTGAACCAATAGTATCTTCCGATAAAATAAGTGATTTTATTGTTAGAAGTTTAGATTATATTGATAATAAATATGTTAATGATGTTGACTTAATATCCATTATAAAAAATGATATTACAAACTTTAAAGTATCTGAAATGTCAACATATAAAGATTTATGTTTTTATTTGCATAATGCTTTTACAATTATTTTAATTGAGAATAGTAAAACTGCTCTTGCATTAGAGACAAGAGGAAATATATATAGATCTATTAGTACACCAAATACAGAAAATACTGTAAGAGGTCCAATGGATGCTTTTGTAGAAAACATTCAAATGAATTTAGGATTAGTAAGAAGAAGAATAAAAAGCAATAATTTATGGGTTAAAGAAAATTTTATTGGAAGATATACCGATACTAAAACTTGTATTTTATATATAAATGGAATTGCTGATATAAATATTGTTAATAAAATTGATTTATTACTAAAAAGAATTGATATAGACGGAATAATTAATTCAGGAAATATAAAAAATTTAATTGAAAAAGAAAACAAATCAGTGTTTTCTACAATCATTACTACAGAAAGGCCTGATAAAGTAAGCGAAGCACTACTAAATGGTAAAGTTGCAATTATTATTGATGGATGCCCATTTGCACTTATTTTACCATCTGTTATTAATGATTATTTTAAAACTCCCGAAGACAATTTTAATAAGAGTATTAATGTATCTTTTACAAGAATTACTAGGTTTATAGCTTTTATAATTACTATATTTACTCCAGGTATATATATAGCATGTATTACTTATAACCAAGAAATGTTACCAACTGAATTTTTAATTAATTTTGCTTCCCAAAGAAGTTCTGTTCCCTTCCCTGCTTTTTTTGAAGCTATATTAATGGCCTTATCATTTGAAATATTAAGGGAAAGTGATTTAAGAATGCCAAACTTTGCAAGTAGTGCATTGTCAATTGTAGGAGCTTTAATTTTAGGAGAAGCTGCTGTTAATGCTGGAATAGTATCTCCTATTATGATTATTATAATTTCCGTAACTGCAATTACAGGATTTTTATTTACAGAGCCTGAAATAACTAATGGAATTAGATGGTATCGTATTTTATTTATGATTGGTGCTTCATTAATGGGAATAATTGGAGTTACTATGGTATTTATATATTTTATAACAAAATTATGCAGCTTATATTCATTTGGTAAACCTTATTTAATGCCATTTACACCATTTAATTTAACAGGTATTAAAAACAGTATTATTAAATTACCTAATAAAAAACTAAATAAAAGAGAAGAATATTTATCTAAAAATAGTACTAAATTTAAGGAGAAAAAAATATGCGAAAAATAATTATTTTACTTATACCAATATTTTTTCTAACTGGATGCTACGATTATAGAGAATTAAGTGACTTAGCAATTATTACTGCAGTATCTATTGATAAAGTTGATGACAACTTAGAAGTTACTATTCAAGTAGTTAATCCAAAAAAAGAACAAGACACAACTAGTACCAATGAACCTGACTTTGTAACTTATACATCTTATGCAAAAACAGTTCAAGAAGCTCTTAGAAAAGTTGTTAATGACTCACCTGCTAAATTATATGCTTCTCATATGGAACTACTGGTTATTAGTGAAGAAGTTGCTAAAAATTATTTAAATGAAATACTAGATTTTTTTAGTAGAGATCCTGAACCTAGAAGTGAAATAAACATTTTTATTGCCAAAAATGCCAACCCAAAAGATGAGTTATCAGTAATTACTCCTTTAATTAATTTGCCATCCACTAAAATTCTATCTAGTTTAGAATCAAATGTAGAATATTTAGGAACTAGTCAAGATATAACTTTAAATTATGTAGTAGATAATTACTTAAATTCTTACAAAGAACTAACTTTACCTATCTTAGAATTAAAAGGAGATGCTAATGAAGGTGAAAAAAAAGATAATATTTCTAGTGGTAAAACCGAGGCTTCTATAATTCTTTCTAATATTGGTATTTTCAAAGATGATAAATTTATTGCTTATTTAAGCGAAAAAGAATCTCAAGGAGTTAATTTTATTTTAAATAACATTAATAGTACAATTATAGAGTACGTTTGTGAACCTAATAAATATTTAGTTTCTGAAATATTAAAATCTAATACTAGTTTAGAAGCTAACTTAGAAAAAAATACTGTAAAAATTAATTTAGAAGGACATGCTACTATTAGTGAGATTACATGTAATATTGATATAAAAAATGCAAATACAGTAAAAAAAATAAAAGAAAATATAGATGGTACTATAGAAAATATAGTTGAGGAAACGTTTTATAATATTAGAGATAAATACAATACAGATGTATTTAATTTTAGAGATTTATACTATAAAACAGATTCTAAGTATTTTAAAGATAACTATAAAGATAACTGGTATAATGAGATCTTTCCTAAATTAGAAATAGAAGTTAATGCAAATTATAAATTATATGAAAAAGGATCAACTTTAGGAGGCATTAATTATGAACAAGAATAAAATAAATTCTCTTCAATTAGGTTCTTTAATACTATGTCCTATTTTATCTGCCAGTTTAGGTATTGGTTTATATAATGCAATACAAATAGCTAAAGTAGATAGTTATATCGGAATTTTTATAAGTAGTATTTTAGGAATTATTCCTCTTCTATTGATTATATATATTTCTAAATTTGAACAGGATAAAAACATTATTGAAAAAATTAATATATTGTATGGAAAATCTATTGGAACTTTTATTAATTTTTTAATTGTATTTATTTTGTTCATTATAGGTATAACTATTTTATTTGGAATATGTAATTTTATTGTTACCCAATTTTTAGCGAATACTCCAATTATATATGTTGCAACTACATTTGGTATTATTTCTATTTATGCCGTTAGTAAGGGAATAGAAACTATATCTAGAACACAGTTTATATTTACTTTTATAATTGCTATTATATTTATTACTCTTGCTATTACCTTGTTTCCTGAATTTGATAAAAGCAACTTAAAACCTTTACTAGAATATGGAATAAATCCACCATTAAAGGTAGGTATATTAAATTTATTCACTAATATAATTCCTATATTTATTATTTTAATAATCCCTAAAAACAATATTTGTGATAATGAAAAATATACAAAATATATAATTATCTTTTATGCCATTTCTATTTTATTTATTTTATTAATAAGTATATTTACCATTGGGGTATTAGGACAATATTTAGCAAGTTTTTATCAATATCCTGAATATATATTACTAAAAAAAGTAACCTTATTTAATTTTATTGATCGTATAGAAAATTTTTTATCAATTGGATGGATACTTAGTACTTATGCTACCTTAACATTAATTATCTATTATATAAGTAATTTTATTAAAACAGATGATAAAGCTAAATTTAATCCACTATTTATTACTATTTTAATTGTTTTAACTTCTGTTTTAATATTTAAAAATAATACTTCTTTTAACAATTATATAACTAATACATACCCATATATTATAAGCATATTATTTATACTAATTATACTAATTAGTATAACAATATTTTTAAAAAAGAAAAAAATTAACCATAACTAGTTAATTTTTTAATTTAGTTTTATATACTATTTTTTTCCCTCTAATCCAACCTCTTCTTTTCTATCTATATTATCTTTTAATGACAACTTATTAATTGAGTTAATAATATTTTTTTCCTGCACGTATTTATTTACAATTTTCTTAGAATCTTTATAATATATTACTACTATCGTTTAGTAATTTTTTGCTTCACAATGTAATTTCACTTTTTTTAAAACTTGTTGCTCTTTATAGAAATATTTTATAGTTCTCAAAGTAAATAAAGATAATAAAGAAGTTAGTATTATTATAAAAAGATTTAAAATAGAAAAAATTCCAGATATTAAAATGATTATGGTAACTATCATTTTATATAATAATATGAATAATGAAATAGATCCTCCTCCATATATTACAACATTATTTAACAAGTGTGAATTCATTGGATTACTCATTATAGATAAAACCTGATTATTCATTTTTTCTAATATTTTATTTTCATTATTTACAGTATTTTTTACTACGTACTTTTCATTGTTAGCAAGTTTTATAATAATAATATCTTTTTTAATTTCATAACTAAGTATATATTTATTTTTAGGTATTTTTGTTATTTTATAGTAATTCATAAAGTCACTTCCTTGTGGCAATTATGATACATTAAAATTTAATATTAGTCAAGAAAAAAAGAAACTAAATTTGTTAGTTTCTTTATATTATCTTTTACTAAATTGTGGAGCTCTTCTTGCACCTTTAAGTCCATATTTTTTACGTTCTTTTTGTCTTGGATCTCTTGTAATAAATCCAGCAGCTTTAAGTATTTTACGATAAGAATCTTCTTTACCTTCATTAGCTTTATCTACTTCTAGTAATGCTCTTGTAATTCCATGTCTAATTGCACCTGCTTGACCTGAAAATCCACCACCTTTGACATTTACTGTAATGTCAAAAGCTTCTTCATTATTTGTAAGTACAAGTGGTTGTTTAATATCCATTACTAATACTGCAAATGGAAAATATTCATTTACATCTCTTCCATTTACAATAATATTTCCTTTACCTGGAGTAAGTATTACTCTAGCAACAGCACTTTTTCTTCTTCCTGTTCCTGTATATCTTTTTACTTCTGCCATAATTAATTCTTACCTCCTTTTAAAGAAACTTCTTTTGGTTGTTGAGCCATATGTGGATGAGTACTTCCTTCATATACAAATAATTTCTTATACATTTGTCTTCCTAATCTATTATGTGGAAGCATTCCTTTTACTGCTCTCTCTACCATTTCAACTGGATAATTTTCTCTCATAGTGTTAGCTGTTCTTTCTCTAAGACCTCCAACATATCTACTATGATCATAATAGATTTTGTCATCTAATTTGTTACCTGTTAAAGCAACTTCTTTAGCATTAATAATAATTACATAATCACCACAGTCAACATGAGGAGTATAAGTTACTTTGTGTTTTCCTCTTAACATAACTGCAGCTTTTGAAGCAACTCTACCAAGAGGCATATCTTTTGCATCAATAACATACCAGTTACGAGTTACTGTTTCTTTAGATTGCATAAATGTTTTCATAATATTCACCTTTTCTTTATTTTTTATAGGTTTATCCTACTACCAAGATGGTCCCAATATCTTGGCACTCAGATATAAAATGTACCGATTATGATTTTACTAAAATTTTATATATTTGTCAACAAAATATTACTTTTTTTATTAATTTTGTGATTTTTCAGAGAAAATTTTACATTAAAAAAAATTGATTTTCAATAA
>ERZ1643251.4449-NODE-4449-length-12205-cov-6.226091_pt1 | contig 12205 bp, 10 predicted proteins | sample MGYA00579261_ERZ1643251 | MGnify/ENA primary metagenome ERZ1643251 (study PRJEB29033, sample SAMEA4952267) | chicken gut metagenome | biome: Broiler Chicken; feature: Gastrointestinal Tract; material: Caecum | place: Ireland | collected 2018 | study: Broiler... | reverse complement strand
TGACGCGGGCAAAGTGTTTTTCGTTTATTATTTTGCCGTAATCAGGGTTGTCGAGCGGAGAAGCGCCGAACTGACTTACTATTTGCTTTTTGATTTCTTCCACGAGTTTATCTTTGATTTTTTCGTCGCAGAGGATGTAGTCTGGCGCGACGCAGGTCTGGCCGCAGTTGAGATATTTGCCGAAAACTATGCGCTTGGCGGCGAGTGGGAGTTTTGCAGTGTCATCTACTATGCAGGGGCTTTTGCCGCCCAGTTCCAATACGGTCGGGGTGAGATGTTCCGCCGCTTTGCGCATGACTTCTTTGCCAACGCCCTGGCTGCCGGTGAAAAATATCATGTCGAATTTTTTGTCGAGCAGGGCGGCGTTTTCACGCCGTCCGCCCGTTATTACGGCGACGTATTTCTGGTCGAAACACTCTTCCACGATTTTTCTGACTATTTCGCCCGTAGCGGGTGAATAGGCGCTGGGTTTCACGATGGCGGTGTTGCCGGCCGCTATCGCGTCGGCAAGCGGGTCGATTGTCAGCAGAAACGGATAGTTCCACGGGCTCATGATGAGCACGTTGCCGTACGGCGACGGTTTTTTGTAACTGCGCGAGGCGAACTGCGCCATAGGCGTGCGCACCCGTTTTTCTTTGGCGAATTTGCGGGTGTGCTTAATCATGTAAGTTATTTCGGTGAGGGTCAGCCCCGTTTCGCACATAAACCCCTCAAACGCGCTTTTGCCGAGGTCTTTTGTCAGCGCTTCGGCTATTTCGTCCTCATGCCTTTTTATGCTTTCGCGCAGTTTTTTGAGAGCGTCCACCCTGAAAGACACGGGCAGGGTTTTGCCGCTTTGAAAAAATTCTTTCTGACTTTGAAGTATTTCGTCTATATTCTGTATATTCATTGCTGTTCGCTCCAATCCGCCACGGCGTAATAAAATCGTTCGAGTTCTTTGGCGTTCATAAGCGCCGGCACCGGGTAAAGCGGGTTGGCTTCGGCGTCGGCGTATTTTGCCATATGCGGGATATCTTCCTTTTTAATGCCTTTGAGTTTTTCCGGTATGTTCATTTGGGCGTTGAGACTCTTTATCGCCCCGATAAATTTTTCGGCGCCTTTTTCGTGGCTGTCGGTTTCGTCGGCTACGCCCGCCGCCACGCCCATGCGGTGCAGTTTTTTGTGGGCTTTTTTGCCGTAGGCTTCCAGCACGTACGGCATCAGCACAGAGTTTGCCAGCCCGTGCGGAATATTGTACTGCCCGCCCAGCGAGTGGGCGACCGCGTGGATATAGCCGACGTATGATTTGGAAAACGCCACGCCCGCCAGATACGCCGCTTTGAGCATATTTGCGCGCGCGTCATAGTCTTTGCCGTCGTCATACGCCTTTTTTATGTTTTGGAAAATGAGTTTTGTCGCTTCCAGCGCCTTTTGTCTCGTCTCTTTGGTGGTGGAACGCCCGATATACGCTTCCACCGCGTGTGTGAGCGCGTCCATACCGGTGGTGGCGGTGAGGCTCGGAGGCAGCGTGAAAGTAACCGACGGGTCGTGGACGGCGTACCTCGGAATCAGCGAAAAATCGTTCATCGGGTATTTGTGGTTATGTTGGCTGTCGGTGATGACCGCCGCCAGCGTTACTTCGCTGCCCGTGCCCGCCGTGGTCGGTATGGCGACAAGCGTCGGGATTTTTCTGATGACTTTCAAAGTGCCTTTGAGTTTGGACAGCGGCTTTTTGGGATACGCCACCCTGGCGCCTATGGCTTTGGCGCAGTCCATGGACGAACCGCCGCCGAAAGCGATGAGGCATCCGCAGTTTTCTTGGTTGTAAAGCCGCAGCGCTTCTTCCACGTTGGCGACGGTCGGGTTTGCCCTGGTCTTGTCGTATACGACGCATTTGACGCCGTGCTCTTCAAGCAGTTTTTCCAGCGGCGCGGTGATGCCTGCCCCGCGCAGCCCCGAGTCCGTCACCAGCATGACCGATTTGACGCCGAGTTTGTCGGTGAGAGACGCCACGTCGTTTACGCTGTGCATGATTTCGGGTTCTCTGTACGGCAGGAGCGGCAAAGCGGCGCGGAACACCGTCTGAAACGCCCTGCAGTAAAATTTTTTAAAAACGTTCATTCTCCCGGTCTCCTTTGACGTTTATTTATTAACTATATCTTAACGCGCCCGCAAAAAGCAAGCGAAAAACCTCGCGGCGGCCGTTAGTTTGATTTATAACGCAATTTGCGCATATTATAACGATTTTTATAAGGGGGAAATATTTGTTCTGCCGTTGACAACGGCGCCGCGCGGTGCTATCATTTACGCAACTTAACAAATATTCTTTGGGCAGGGTAAACCCGACCGGTGGTAATGCCGTTTAGAAACGGACAAGTCCGACAGCCCCAACAGCCGACACGGTGAGATTCCGTGACCGCCAGTAAAGTCTGAATGGGAAAGAATACGAAATAAGCGGCGAGGTGTATATACCGCCGCCTGACGTCGGCTTCCCCGAAAAGGGAAGTTTTTTGTTTTTCCGCGCCTTTTTGTCCTTTGAATAGGGGAGAAGAATCATGAAAGCGAAAGAGTATTTCACAACAAAACGCATTGCCTTTATGGCGCTGTTCACCGCTCTGGTCGCGATAGCCACCTTTATCATCCAGGTGCCGTCGCCGGCGGGTCAGGGTTATATCAATGTGGGCGACACAATGATTTTCGTGTGCGCCGCGCTGTTCGGCCCGCTGTTTTCCTTTGTGGCGGGCGGTCTCGGCAGCGCCATAGCCGACATGTTCGTGGCGCCTTATTACGCGCCCTTCACGTTTGTGGTGAAAGGGCTGGAAGGGCTTGTCGCCGCTTACATAATAAAAGGGCTTAAAAAGGTCAGGTGCCCGCGTCCGGCCGCTTATGTGACGGCGTTCGTGGCGGGCGGACTGATTATGTCGTGCGGCTATGTGCTGGCGGAAACGGTTTTGTTCAGCTGGACGCTGGGCGTGGCGAATTTTGTTTACAACCTTGTGCAGGCGGCGGTCAACATTGTGCTGGGGTTCGCGCTGACGATGGCGTTTTGCAAAATCAGGCCGATAAACAGGCTGCTGGATCTTGACGGCGGCAATGCCGCCGGCGTGAAAGAAGGGGAAGAAAAAGATGAAAATCGCGGTGATTAACGATTTGTCGGGTATGGGCAGATGCTCTCTTACGGCGTCGATACCTATTCTCAACACGCTGGGGCACACGGTTTATCCCGTGCCGACGGCGGTGCTGAGCAACCAGACGGGCTACGATAAATATACCTTTTTCGACTTTACGCCGCACTTGAAAGAGTATGTAGGCGTGTGGAAAGACATGGGCGTGAAATTCGACTGCGTGTACAGCGGGTTTCTCTCCAACGCCGAGCAGGGCGAGATAATACTCGACCTTTACGAAAACTGCGGCGCTCCCGGCGCGCGGCTTGTCATCGACCCGGTGATGGGCGACGACGGCGTCATGTACGACACCTTTGACGACAGGCTGTGCGACGAAGTAAAAAAACTCGCCGTGACTGCCGACATCATCACCCCCAACCTTACGGAAGCCTGCATGCTGGCGGGCGTCGGTTACGGTGAGTTTATCAGCGGGCTTACGGAAGAAAATTTTTACGACGCGCATTACGCCCTCGCCGAAAAGTGCGCCGCCGTCTGCAAAGGCGGCAGGGCGGTCATAACGGGCGTGACGCGCGACGAAGGCCTGCGGTACGTCTATAACTTCGCCGTGTCGGAGGAAGGCGGGTTTTTTACCAAAAACAGGATGTACGGCGGGCATTATTCGGGCACGGGCGACATCACGGCGTCGATAATAACGGGCTGCCTGATGTCGGGCAGAAAACTGTCGGAAAGCGTCGGCACGGCCGCCGATTTCGTTGAGGCGGCGGTGAGATATTCCTTCCACCATGACGTTGACAAAAACGACGGAGTGGATTTCGAGAAATTTCTGCCAATGCTTATCACGGCGGAATAAACACAAACTCAGCCGCGCGGAAAAAGCCGCGCGGCTTTTTCTTTGACGGATGCGGGTTTTTGTGCTAAAATGTAATAGCCTTTCGTTTAGACAGGCTTTTTTATTATTTTACAAAGGCAGTGTAAGATTATGGCTGATTTGATGGAGCAGAAAAGCAGGGGCGCGTGGTCGTCCAAATTCGGCTTTTTGATGGCGGCGGTGGGTTCCGCCGTCGGTTTGGGAAATATATGGCGCTTTCCGTACATAGCGGGGCAGTACGGCGGCGCGCTGTTTCTTATAATTTACATCGTCGTCGTGGCGGTGCTGGGTTTTACCATGCTGACGATGGAGTTCACGATAGGGCGGTATAAAAACGCCAACGTGCTGGACGCTTTCGCCATGGGCAAAAAGAAACGCAGCCCGATAGGCTGGCTGTGTATCTTTACGCCGTTTCTAATCGTTTCGTATTACAACGTAATAGGCGGCTGGATAATAAAATATCTCGTGGGCTACATCGGAGGCGGCTCGTTTGTGGAAAGCGGCGACTATCAGGGCGTTTTCGGCGGGTTTACTTCCGACCCGCTCTGGTCGTCGGTGTTTACGGTGGTCTTTCTGGCGCTGAGCGCCGGCGTGCTTATTTTCGGCGTTAAGAAAGGTATTGAAAAAGTTTCCAAATTCCTGATGCCGGCGTTGTTTTTCATCGTGATTTTCGTGGCGATTGTGTCGCTCACGATGCCCGGGGCGGTCGAGGGGCTGAAATATCTCTTCGTGCCGAATTTCGAAAGCATGCAGGAAGCGGGTTTTCTCAATATACTCAACGCCGCCATGGGTCAGGCGTTTTTCAGCCTGTCGGTGGGCATGGGTATTTCTGTGACTTACGGCAGTTATCTCAAAAAAGACCAGAATATCCCGAAAAGCGCGGTCATAGTGTGCGTGCTTGACACATGCGTCGCCGTGTTTGCCGGGCTCGCGATTATCCCCGCCGTGTTTTCCGTGGGCATCGAGCCGACGGAAGGCGCCGGGCTCATATTCGTCGCGCTGCCGGCGGTGTTCAAATCGCTCGGCGGTTTCGGCATAGTCGTGGCGGTGCTGTTTTTCGTGCTGGTGCTTTTCGCCGCGTGGACAAGCGCGATTTCGCTTCTGGAAGTGCTCATCGCCGCGGTGGAGGAAAAGACGCCTCTCGGCAGAAAGAGTTCCACTGCGCTGGTCGTCGGCGTTGTGCTTGTCACCAGCCTGCTGGTGTCGCTGTCGCAGGGCGGCGTTTTCGGCAACCTTGACCTTCTGACGCTGTTCGACAATATAACCAACAAAGTGCTGCTGCCTGTTACGGGCATATTGATGTGCGTGTTTCTTGTCGCCAACATCGGCGTCAAAAATGCCCAGGAAGAACTGCTGCTCAACTGCAAACACCACTCATGGGCGAAGGTATGGGGCTTTGCAATCAAATACGTTACGCCTCTTCTGGTGTTCTTCATATTCGTGATGGGCATACTCGGCTGGATAGGCGTGACGGTATAAGAACCGCGTTAATGTTAAAGACCGCTTCGGCGGTCTTTTTGTTATTTACATACCGCCTGATTTGATGTAAAATAAATATGTATGAGCAAAGAAGACAAAAAGGCAAAAAGAAGAAAAAAAGCCCTGTTTTACAGGATAGGCTTTCCGCTCGTCAAACTGTTTCACGGCAGGCAGAAAGTGCTGTATGAGGAAGCGGTGGACCCTGGCGAACCGGTGATATTCGTCGCCAACCACGCGCAGGCTTTCGGCCCGATATCCATGATTGTCAATTTCGACAGGACGGTGCGGCCGTGGATAGCCGCCGACGTGATGTTCAAAGAGACGGCGGCGGATTTCGTGTTTGTGCAGTTTTTCGCGGGGAACATCAAAAAACACAAGCGCTGGAATATGTTCAAAGCGCGGTTTGTCGGCAGGGCGCTTGTGGCGATATTCGCCAACGTGGGCGGCATACCCGTGTATTTTGACAGACGTCTTATCAAAACAATGAGCGACAGCGTCGCCGTGCTGGAAGGCGGCGAGCCGCTTGTGATATTCGGCGAAACGCCGAAGCGGTTTTCGCCTTATGTGGCGGAAATCAGCGATGGGTTTCCGCAGGTGGCGCATATGTATTACAAAAAGACGGGCAAACGCGTCAGGTTTTGCCCCGTTTACATAGCGCCCAAGTATATTTCGGTGGGCAGGGCGACGGAGTGGAACCCCGACGCCGACGTCAAAGAGGAACGCCGCCGTGTGGCGGAGTATCTCAGGGACAATATTTTGCGGCTTGCCGAGGCGCTGCCCGAGCATAAACCCATCCCTACATACACGGAGGAGTATTTCGCCGCGATAGAAGCGAAGGAAAGAGAAAAGGCGGAGCAGACGCCCGCGCCGACGGAAACCAAGTGAGGTCCAAAATGGAAGAAAAACAATTTGCACCCCTGACCGACGCCGTGTTCGTCGAGGATTACAACAAAAAATACGCGGCAATAGAAGAGGCGGAGGCCGCCGCCCTCAAAAAGAGCGCCGAACTGGACAGGCAGCGTGACGGCGACATAATAAACATCACCAACGCGATGGAAGCCAGCAAGGTGATTATTCACGACAAAATAGCGGCTACCGACGACGAATGCAAACAGCGCCTGCGCGACGCCGACGAAAAATGCATGGCGGAACTGCGTGCCTGCGAAGGCAGAATGGCCGCCGCCAGGAGGGTGCTTGCCAAAGCCGAACAGGAATGCGAAACCCGCCGCGACAAGGCCGCGCGCGAGTCGGAAAAATTAGCCGAGGAAATAGAAAAGAAATACAAGAGCGACACGGCGGCGGAAGAAAAACGCTACAAGGACGTTCTCAAACAGCGCGACGCCGACCTGAAAAAGCAGTCGGACGGTTTCGCCGCGCGCAAAGCCGAACTCAAAGTGTCTTACGACGCCGGCGTGGCGGAGATAAAGGGCAAAATCGCCGACCTGCACGAATATTACAAAACGCAGGAAGAGGCGGGCGTGCAGGAACTGAACAAAGTCAAGGAAGAGTGCTCCGCAAAGATTGCCGAAAAACAGGGCGAGTTTGACGCCGTGCAGGCCGATTACGCCGAGAAACTGAAAAACTGCGAAAAGCAGAAAATCCGTCTGCTGAAAAACGAACTGGCTCTGCACAAAAACTCGTGCGAGTCTGCCATAGCCGTGCTGAAAGGCGAAATAGCCACGGCGCAGAAAGTCTATGAAATAAAGCACAACGATATTTTCACCCAGCTGGTCAGGGAGCTGACGGGGCAGCAAAGGCAACTGCGCACGCTTAAAGCGACATATGACTTCGACAAGGCGGAAATAGGCTATGAACAGCGCGTCGCCGAGGCGAAAAACCAAAACAGAATACTTGCCGAAGACAGGGAGCACGAAGAAAAACTCACCGAGGCGGAACTTGACAGGCAGGACGGTCTGAACAAAAAATACTCGGGCGATTTCTGCGGCAATTTCGACATGGAAAGCATGCAGAAAAAAGCCCAGAGAGATTTTGACATTGCCCTTGAAGAAGAAGACAAAAACATGCTTCTCGCCAAACTCGCTTTGGAAGCCGACAACAAGTCGATTGACTGCGACAGGGTTATCGCCGTAGCCGCCCGTGAGGCGGAACTGGCGTGCGACGAGGCGAAAGCCGAAAGAGACATAAACGCCGAAAGGGAAAAATGCCGCCACGCCAAGCAGATACTGCGCATGGACGTGTTTTCGCTGGCGTTCAAAACCGCCAACAAAAGCGAAAAACTTTTGAATAAAAGAAAACTGGAAAGAATAGAAAACGGGATAAACGGCCGCATAGAAAAGGTAAAGCAGCGCCTGGCGGACGACCTTGAGTTTATTTCGACGCTGCGCGAGTACCAGGCGGCGGAATACGACGCCGTGAAAAAGACGACGGAGTCTTTTTACGCCAAACAGAAAGAGGCGCTGGCGGCGCTTATCGACGAGGCGGAAAAAGAGGGCAGGGAAAAGGAAAAAGCCGTTTTCGCGAGGTCGCTTGCCGATACCGAAGCCAACGAGGCCGCCGCCGCCGAGTCGCTCAAAGAGCAGGCGAAATACATCGACGACATGACCGCCACAGAGGAAAACAGGGTGAGGGAGCAGGCGCAGAAAGAACTTGCCGCGCTGACGCTGTTTATCAAGGAAAGCGGCGACCTTATGGAAAAACACAACGGCATGTCGGACGAACTTACCGCCAGGGCCGACGAGCAGCGTAAAGACGCCGTGGTGGATTTGCTGGGCATTTACGAAGGGCTTCTCGCCGATTACGACGGCGGGCTTGAAGGGGCGCGGGCGGACAACGCTAAAAATTACGAGGCTTTTGCTAAGGCGTCTGTGGTGGAAAAGGAAACTTTTTTGCAGGATACCGATGACAGAAAGGAGCGCGAGGCGAAAAACTGCGGCGCCAGGCAGGCGGAAATCGGCGACAAATACACACAGTTTGTCAACGAGGCGGAAAAGAACAAAGCCATATCCAAAGGCATGCTGGAAGAACAGCTCAACAAGAGTTTTGACGCGCGTCAGGACAAAAAGGCGGAAAACGCCCAGCTTGTCGCCCGTAAAGCCAACGAACTCAAATCTTTTGAAAACGCCTGCAACAGGGCGGTTGCCGACGTGCGCAAGGAATGCGACCGCAAAATAAACGAATATGAAAAACTGCGCGCCAAAGAAGAAAAATGGCTGCTCAAAAACGGCAAAGTTGACTACCGCAAAGAGTGGTGGGTCGTGGATTTCGACTGACGCGGCCGGAAAACATTTGACAAAACGGCGGCGTTCGGGTATATTTTTGGTTTAAGTTGACTATGCAACTTAATTTTACGGAGAACCGATGAATTTCGAACAGATTTTACAACAGATAGTAAACTGGCTCACCACCGAGGGGCTGCGCATTTTGCTGGGGCTCATCGTGTTGTTTATTCTCTTCAAGGTAATAAACATCGTGTGCCGCAAGATTACAAAATCGCTCAACAAGCGCAATATGGACAAGGCTCTTTCGGGCGTGGTGCTGACCACGTCGAGAAAGGCGCTGAAAATTCTGGCGTTTATATGCTTTTTGGGGTATATAGGCATTGAAACGACCAGCATCGCCGCGGCGATTGTTTCGATAGGCGTGGCGATAGGCGCCGCTTTGCAGGGCTCTCTTTCCAACATAGCGGGCGGCGTGCTGATTCTGACCACGCGGCCTTTCAAGATAGGCGATTATATCGTCATCGAGGCAAACGACGAAGAGGGCACGGTGGAAAACATCGAGTTGTTTTACACCTACATCACCACCAACGACAACAGGGTCATCATTGTGCCGAACTCGGTGGCGTCAAGCAACACCGTCATCAACTACTCGCTCAAAGAAAACCGCAGGGTGGACATGGTGTTTCAGGTGGCGTATGAAAACGATTTTGAAAAAGCCAAGCAAATTATTCTCGACTGCGCGCGGGATACAGGTTATATGCTGGAAGACCCCGCGCCGTTTGTGGGCGTGACGGCGCACGGCGCGAGTTCGGTCGACATAAGCGCCAGACTGTGGTGCAAAAACGCGGATTATTGGAACCTTAAATTCGCCATGATGGAAAAGGTAAAAAAGGCGTTTGACGAAAACGGAATTTCCATTCCGTATCAGCAGATTGACGTGCATATCGCCAACAAATGATAAAATAAAGAAAAGCGGAACTTCGGGGAGAACAGCGTTTTACCCCGAAGTTTCTTTTTTTGTTAATAATGAAAAATAATTTACAACTTTTACTATTTGCCTTATAATTAACGAGGTTTCTTTTGTAAATAAGGCGCCACGGAGATTGCCAATGAACGTTGAAAGGGTAACAAACGCCGTCGGGCTCAGGAAATTTCTGAAATTTACCGACAAACTTTATAAAAACGATAAAAACTATGTGCCGCAGATGAAAGCCGACCTGAAAAAGGTCATGAAAAAGCTGCTGCTTGACGGCGGCGGCTATACCGGGCTTATGGTGACGGAAAACGGCAGGGTGCTGGCGCGTCTCGCGTATACCGTCGCCAAGCACAAGCAGTACGGCGGCATAGACTGCGGATTTTTTTCGCATTTCGAGTGCGTCAACGACCAAAACGCGGCGGACATGATTCTGGGCGCCATGTGCGACGACCTCAAAAAACGCGGCGTGACCCACGTTGAGGGCACTTATTTTCCATTTGACCAGGATAACCGCAGGGGCATTCTGGTGGAAGGTTTCGACAAACCGCCCGTGCTTTTGACGTCGTACAACAAACCGTATTATAAAGATTTGCTGGAAGGCTTCGGCATGGGCAAAGATTTTGACACGCTGGCTTACGCCATGACCAAGGAAACGATACCTATTGACAGGTACCGCAAGGTGTCGGAAATGGCTATGAAACGTTACGGCTATTATATCGAGCCGGCGGATTTTTCAAAAATCGACACGCTTGTGGAAGAAGTGGGCGAAGTCATGAAAAACGCCACCACCGACGACATTTTTCAGGACGCGCCGACCATCGAGGCGATACGGAATATAGTCGGGCAGTGGAAGAGTTTTCTTAAAGAAGAGTTCTGCCTCATGGCTCGCAGGGCGAGCGACCATAAACTCATTGGGACGGTCATCGCCGTGCCCGACTTCAATCAGGTGTTCAAAAAGATGAAGGGCAGCCTGAACCCCGTGGCGCTTGTCAAAATGCTTTATTACAAAAACAAAATAACCACCGTCAGGGGACTTTTGCAGTATGTTTTGCCGGAGTATCAGAACAGGGGCGTCGCGCTGTCGCTGTATATCGCTCTGTTTGACGAATGCGACAGGCACGGCGTAACGCTGATTGAGGCGGGCACCATGATGGAAAACAACGTCAAGCCGAACGCCGCGATAAAATCGGCAGGCGGCGTGCTTTACAAAAGATATCGTCTTTACGGCAAAAAACTTTAACACAACAGGGGGACTACATGATTTTGACCGTTCTCGCCGTGCTGGTGGTCGTTTTGGCGCCGGCAGGTATAATATGGCTCACCAAAAAGGTGAAATTTCTGGGGCTTATCGGCGCGGTGGCAGTGTGCTATGTGCTGGGTCTCATCCTTGCCGTCAGCGGTTTGGGATACGACAAGGACGTTACATACGCCATAACGGAATATTCCATACCGATAGCCATTCCGCTCATTTTGTTTTCGTTCAATCTGTCTTCGGCGAAGAAACTCGCCAAAAAGTCGCTGCTTTCATTCGGCTTGCAGTGCGTGGCGGTCATGGTGGTCGCCTCGGCGGCGTTTTTCATCGCCAATCCGCACCTCGAAGACGCCGCGATTTTTTCCGGCATGACCACCGGGCTTTATACCGGCGGCACGCCCAATCTCAACGCCATAGGCATGGCTATGGGGCTTGACCAGGGCAGGCTGGCAATGGCTAACACGTCCGACCTTATTATCGGCGGGGTGTATTTTCTGCTGCTGCTCACCGTCATGAAGCCGATATATTCTTTCGTGCTGGACAGAAAACTCAAAAACAAAACCGCCATGGGCGTCACGGAAGAAAACGACGCCGACAGGCAGTACGCCGACGAATATACTTTCAAAAAAGTGGACGGCTGGAAAGGCGTGGGAAGACTCGCGCTCATCATTCTGCTCGCCGTGGGGTGCCTCGGCGTTTCGGCGGGGATTTCATGGATAATAACCGGCGCCATCGCTAACGTCACCATAATCATGCTGGGCGTGACGGCGCTGGGCATAGCGTTTTCTTTCTGGAAGCCCGTCCGCGAGACGAAGGGCACTTTCCAGGCGGGGCATTATCTCATACTGGTGTTTTCGCTGGCGCTCAGCATGAGCATTGACCTGTCCGCCATCGTGGACGCGCTGCTGCCTATCATGCTGTTTATGGCGTGCGTGCAGACCGGCTGCGTGATATTGCACATGCTGCTTTGCAAACTTTGCAAAATAGATTCGCACACGGCGATGATAACCAACGTGGCGGGCGTTTACGGCCCGGCGTTCATCCCGCCGATTGCCCAGACGCTGAAAGACGAAAGCGTGCTGGTGCCGGGGCTCATCTGCGGCATAATCGGATACGCCGTGGGCAACTTTTTGGGCATAGGGCTTTCAAGCCTGCTGCTGTTGTTTGTCTGAATCAGGGCGGAAACTTTTGTTTCCGCCTTTTTTTTTGTTTTTGCAAAAAATCTACATGAAAATTAAAGCCGATATTGACTTCCGCAAAGTAATTCTTTATAATATATCGGTCAGGGAGGGCGTGAAATGGAAAACAACGAAACGCAAGCCGTAAAACAAAAAACACCGCTGACAA
>ERZ1643251.4448-NODE-4448-length-12208-cov-7.063194_pt1 | contig 12208 bp, 10 predicted proteins | sample MGYA00579261_ERZ1643251 | MGnify/ENA primary metagenome ERZ1643251 (study PRJEB29033, sample SAMEA4952267) | chicken gut metagenome | biome: Broiler Chicken; feature: Gastrointestinal Tract; material: Caecum | place: Ireland | collected 2018 | study: Broiler... | reverse complement strand
TTTATAGCCGTTTTTCATAATGAGGCCAAGGCCCTGATCCAACAAAATAGCACGATGGCCTTCTTTTTCTTCGTCCGTAAAGATTTTCGGCATGGGGGCTCCTTTCTGGCCCGAAGATGGCTGGGAAGAGTAACAAACGCTTTTATTATACAGAAAAAGGGAGGACAAGTACAGATTTTTGCCAAAAAACAGGGCTTCCTTGCGGTTTGTTTCGTTTAAAATAAATGAGGGTATAAGAATCTCATGGAAAGAATCTGGGAGAACAAACCTCTTTTGATGTCTGGAAAAAGCGGAAGGAAGGGAAGACGGTGTGCGCATAGAAAACAGAAACATATGGCCAAGTGATGGAAATGATTTTGGCTTTTTGATAGACAAGAGTAACCTTCGCTGATATAATATGACTGAATATAAGATCCGGTCATAAAACCGGATCTTTATAAGCTCAAAAAAATGACCATATAAAAAGAACGGTCATTTTAGATAACGTAAGCAGGAACCCACGTTGACCGTCACCACTGAGCAATCCAAGGAGGAAGCAATATGTCTTTTAAGCGTTTACTCTGCCTGATAGTAATCTTATGCCTGTTGTTTACCTTGCCTCTGCCCGCCAGCGCGCGGGTGGGCAGAGGCGGGTTTCTTCGGGCCAATGAGAATTTGACGGTGAACGTGTCTACAGCCGCCTCGGAGAGCATCCCTGTTGTGCCAGAACCTGTCAGCTTTCAGGAGCAGTCTGTGGGAAAGGACGAAAAACCCCAGGGAGTCCCAGCGACGTCCACGCCAGAACCCGTCAGTCCCAAAGATGGGTCCACAGAGGATAATGAAAAGTCCCAGGAGATCCCGGTCGCTGCCGCACCAGAGCCGGCTCCATCGGAAATGGAATCCGCTTCGGATGCTGAGAAGGCTGTGGTGACTCCTGTGCCTGCTTCGCAGCCCACTCCCGCCGCACCTGAAGCGGAAGCTGCGGAATACGAAACGGACTTCATCCCCGTTGCATCAGAGCCTGCCACGGCTGAAGAACGGTCCGCGCCGGAAGACAAAACGGGCCAGCCAACCGCAGCGCCCGATGATTCGCAGGTGCAGGATTCAGAAATCGCGCCCATCCCGCCGGAGAAGGAAGAACGGGAAATTGAACCCGACCCGCCACAGGGAAAGGGATACGTCACTTACGAATTTTTAGTGGCAGGTAAGGTGGTGGATAGCCAGATCATTGGAGACGGAGATACGCTTACGCAGCCTGCTACACCTGACGCGCCTGACGGATACTATTTTTCCGGATGGATGAGAAAGGGCAGCTGTTTGATACTTTCGGTCCTCAAACGGTGCCGGTGGAGGAAAACAGCACCATTTGCCTGATGGCCGCGTTCACGCCGGTTTTGCGTGCGTATTTTATGAGTGACATCAACGGGGGAAAGGTTATTTCCACCTGGGAGACAAAGTCAGACCACGGCAGCGTGCCCATGTACGAGCTGGTTGTGGAAAAACATCAAAAGCTGATTGGCTGGACGATGGAACAGGGGAATCCTGACGGAGCGCTGGTGTCCTTTCCTCACGAGATTGACAGCGAAACGCGCTATTATCCCGTCGTACACGATGCCAAATGGATAACGTTTGATACCGCGGGCGGCCTGCTGCTGTCTCCGATCGGGGTTATCAAAGGGGATACGGTCAATGCACCCACGCCTGTCAGGACAGGATATACTTTTCTTGGATGGAGGGACGAGCAAAACGAGCCTGTGAGCATGCCCTGCGTGGTGCAGGAGGATATGCACCTGACCGCCCTGTGGAAAGCCGATGACGGCATTCCCTATTGCGTGGTCCATCTGCTGGAAAATGCGGAGGACAGCGCTTATGGCACCAACGAGCAAATCGCACCCACCCAGCATTTGACGGGAGTTTCCGGAAGCCTGACCCAAGCCGCAGCGTATGATCTTAGCGCGCAGGGGTTTACCGTGCAGCAGGTGGAGCAGAAACACATCGCGGGCGATGGAAGCACCATCGTTTCCGTCAGATATACCCGCAACGTGTACCAGGTTCTGTTTTACAGTGAAAAGAGTGCATCCGCTTCCGTAATCCCTGAACTGACCATTACAGCCAAACACGGCGCCAACATTGAAATGCTCTGGCCGTCCAGTCGCTTTCCGGACCAGTATACCAGTGGATGGTGTGTAGCACCCACCAAAAGCACGATGCAAACCTGCCTTCCTGTGATGCCGGTTGGCGGCAAATCATTTTGGTGGCCCAATCAGTCTGGCCGGTATACGGCTTCTCTCAACTATTATATCGAAAGTCTGCCTGGAGAAAGCGGTGCAATTGACTACCAGGGAAGGTCCCTGAAACTGTACAAGGCGGACAAATGGACATCGTCCTACGCCAATGGCTATTCTACGCATGAGGACCATTACGACATCCAAGGTTTTACGTATCTTGACAACGTGACGTATACCAACGATCGGGCCTCTCTCATCCGGGATGACAGCACCCATTTCCATATTGACTTCTACTATGGCCGCAATATCTACGAACTGCGCTTTTTCAATGCGGTTGAGTTTGAGCGTACCAGTCAGCTATATTACCAGCAAAGTCTTGCGGGAATGGAATATGTACCTCAGCGCCCCGATGTGAGCACCATTCCCAAGGACGCCGTATTTGCCGGCTGGTTTACCACCGAATTATGCCTGCCCGGAACCGAGGCTGATTTTTCCCAAACCATGCCGGATCACGATATCATTCTTTATGCCGCATGGCGCCCCCAAAGCTATCAGGTGCGAGTTTACCTGGACCGGGAAGGAACCCGACCCTATACCACTGTGGACTGGTGCGTAACCAGCGGACGGACCATCAGCGATGAGGGATTGTCGCTGCCCGATGTGAGCGAACTCGTCAAGCCTGATGCGGACAGCGGGCCCGACGACTTTCTCGGCTGGGAATATCAGACGGAGAACGACGGCAAGAAGCTGTTTCATCCCGATATGCATATTACCCAGGATATCGTTCTCTTCCCCCGCTGGAGGGTTGAGAAAGCGTATCAGGTAACATACCGGGCGGGTACGTGGGGAAGCGGCAACCCGCCTGTGGACGAGCAGGGTTACGGTTATGGCGCAAAGGCGGCTGTGCTGGGACCGTCGTCCCTGAAGGGAAAGAACGGCGCGCTTTTTATCGGCTGGCTTAGCAGTGTGGATGGCCGGGTTTATCAGCCTCGTGGCGCGGTGACCGTCACTGAGAACATGACGCTGACGGCTCAGTGGGCCATGCCCATGGGACCTGTGCGGCTGACTTATCATGCCAATAACGGCAGCGGTCTGACCCAGACCCAGAGTGGGCCCAACAATAGCCAGGTGGTGATCCGTGCCAATCCATTTTCCTGGAACAACAAGATTTTTATTGGGTGGAACACACAGCCGGATGGTGGTGGCGACTCATATATACCGGGCAGCAGGGCACGTATAAAGCTTCGCGAGGCCAATGATCTTTACGCTCAATGGGTCGACGCGTATTATACCGTGACCTCATCGGTCGAAGGAGGAACCATTGCCCCGGAGGGGGATACGCGGGTGGCCTACATGGAGACGCTCGCCGTACGCTATGCGGCCAAGCCGGGATATGAGCTGCGCAGCGTTGTGGTGGACGGAGTGGAGGTTGCGGATTCTTATCCCGCGGCGTATTGGTTCGGTAATGTCAACGCAAACCATCGGATCCACGTGGTGTACCGCCCTATGGAAACGGGCGTGACGGTGAATTATTACCGCGATACGGTCGGGCCCGGCAATTTGCTGGGCACGTACCGGGCAACCGCACGGGTAGACGATCGCTTCGTGGTACCGCCGGGAGAGAATGAGGGATGTCTCAATGCCAAGAAGCCTGCCGAGGGCTATCAGGATGGTGCGAGCACTCCGAACGCCATCGTGGTTTCTGCCGACGCACAGAGCAACGTTATCAGCGTGGTCTACGCCCGGCGCACAGACCTGGACTATGTGATCCATCACTGCGAATGGGGCACCGGGCGGCAGCTGGCTCAGTCAACTGCGCGCAAGGGCACGTTTGGCGAGGAGATTCTCGCGGGAGACTGGAAACTGAATATCCCCGGCTACGTCTACCATAGCTGCGATCCGACTTCCGGGCTCATTTTGGGCAGCGGGGCTGATACCCTTACGCTTTACTACGCCGCCGAACCGGTGCTGAAAGCCCAATATAAAGTAGAATACTTCTATGACGGCAACCGTGACGAAGCGGCGACCCTCGTGTGCGAGACAGCTGTCGGTGAGGTGATCTCTGCATATCCTGACAAAAGCAAAGCCGGTTATCGTTTTGTGCGCGATACCGGTCCCCTTGCTGTGGGAGCCGACAGCGAAGGCAATGTGATACGCGTGTATTACGAGCGTATCAAGGAAAAGCCTCCGGAGGACGGGAACGACAAGCCGGGAAGCAACAAACCCGGCGGAGGACCGTCGAAAAAACCCGCCATGGCAGCCGTAGACTGGCATGCCACCGGCATGGGGGATGCGCAGACATTGGGCGATACAATCGAATGACGACCTGATGCAAGCGGTCAGTCGGTGGGAAAAATACGTTTTTCCCGTATGGAGGAAAGAAGGAACATCATGATGAATCGAATCAAACGCCTGGCCTGGCTTGTTGCGCTGGTTGTGCTGATGCCCCTGGCGCATGCCCCTGTTCATGCGGAAAGCGGGTGGGTGACTGTAGCCGTGCCCACGCAGATGAGCGGCTTCCTGTTTTCAAACATGTGGGGCAGCAATTCCGTGGACCTGGACCTGCGTGCCATGCTGCACGGATATGATACGGTCTATTCCCGTTCGCAGGATGACTTTGCACTGGACAGCACGGTTGTGAAAACCCTGGAAGTAACCAGAGAACGCGATGGTGACACCTATACCTTCACCCTTGCCCCCGGACTGACGTATAACGAAGGAACGCCTATCACAGCGGCGGATTATGTGTTTTCTCTGCTGTTGCACTCCAGTCCGGCAGTGGCCGAGCTCGGCGGCGTAAACTCGATCTATTCGCACGTGGTGGGCTGGGAGACTTACGCCGCGGGAACGTCCGCCACGCTTTCCGGGGTGCGGCTGCTGGATGCGCACCGCTTTTCCATCACCGTCATGGCGGAAGAAGTGCCCCGTTACTATGGATTGGCCGCAGTGCGGGTCAGACCATGCCCCATCCGGGTGATCGCTCCGGAATACGCCGTGGGGGATAGAGAGGAAGGATGCTTTCTCTACGCCGCCGCCGATCCCACCCAAACGCCGCGTCAGCTTTCGACCGCACTGCTGCAGGAAACGCTGACTTCCGAGAACGGTTATCTGCACCAGCCCAAAGTGACCTGCGGACCCTATCAGCTGGTGGCCTATGATGCGGCAAGCAGTCTGGTGGAGCTTAAGGCCAATCCGGCATATCTCGGCAATGCCGAGGGGCAAAAGCCCTCCATCCAGCGCGTGCGGGTGATTCAGCTGCTGGGGGCCGAGGCCGTGGCTGCCTTTGAGCGTGGCGAGGTCCAAATCGTGAACCGGCTGACGGATGGTGCGGCTATTCATCAGGCCCGAGCCCTGGATGGAAAGCAGGCGTCTCTTAGCAGCTATTTCCGGTCGGGTTATGCGTTTCTGGCTTTTGCGTGTGAGCAGGCGCCCACCAGTGATGTGCATGTACGCCGCGCCGTGGCCATGTGCGTGGACCGCAATACGCTGTGCGCTACTACCCTGGGAGGATATGCCAAACCGGTGTATGGACACTATGGCTACGGCCAGTGGATGACGCAGGCCGGCGCCGGGCAACTGGCCGCCTTTGAGGACATCCGCTATAATCCGGAGCAGGCACGTCGGGAGCTGGACCTGTCCGATTACCGCCTCAACAGCAGCGGCAACGCCTATGCGGGCATGGCCGATGGGATACGACATAAGGAGGAGAATGGCAGGCTGATCCCCTTGGAACTTCGGTGGGCAAAAACCCCCGGCGCTGTGTCCGACGCGCTGGAAAGGATGCTCGTACCGGTGCTGGAGAATCTGGGGGTGCGTGTGGTTGTGCAGCCGGTCGGTTTTGCGCAGATGCTGGCGCAGTATTACCGCCAAGATGGAGGAACTCGCACCAGCAACCTGTTCTTTCTGGGCACCAACTTCCGCGAACCGTTTGATCCATTTTATACCTACCATACGGATAAGGCCTGGCAGGGCGCCTTTAACACATCCGGTCTGCGGGACTCCGCGCTGATGGAGGCCGCCCTGGCCATGCGACAGGCAGAAGCGAGGGACCGGCAGAGCTATCTGGAACGGTGGCTGGCCTTCCAAACCGAATGGCACAATCAGTTGCCCACCGCGCCCATCTATAGCAACTACTATTGGGATGTGTGCGCACCGTCCATCCGCGGCTATGACGTGGCTGCCCACGGCGGCTTTGGAGAGGCGCTACTCTACGCCACCTGTGCGGATAAGGAACTGGTCAAGCGCAGCAACTAGCTGCCCCGAAATACGTAAAGGGTACCCTCATACGTCGTCTGAGGGTACCCTGCTTTTATGCCCGCAATGGGATTATAGGACGCGCAGCTCGTCGGCCACGACGCGCACATAGGTCTGGTCGTCCTCCTGATAGGATTCCAGCATGCCGCAGATTTCCACCTGCGTTCCGGGTTCCGGATAGACAGCCTCATCATCCGCCAGCACAAATTCCAACCCCTGCGCGCAGCAGGCCTGACGGTCCGCCACCACGATAAAGCGGTAGGTGATGCCGGATGCGCCGATGACGTTTTCCTCATAGGGCCCGCTGACGCGCAGCCGCTGCCCCACATAGGAGGCCGGTTCAAAAAGGATGTTGTAAAGGGTGGCGTAGGCCATGCCCGGTCCCATGACGCTCAGGTCCAGCTCCATGGCTGGAGGCGCTTCCTCCGTAGGGGAGGGCAGGGGGCTGAAGAGAGCCGTCGGAAGGGTGGAAGGCTCCGGTGGAGCGGCAGGCGGCAGGGACGGCGGCTCCGTTTTGGCGCAGGAGGCAAGCAGCAGTCCCGTCAGGACGATCAGCAAAAGAACGGGGTGAATTTGCCTTTTCATCGGACAGCCCTCCCGATCAGGCCAAAAGCCAGATAGGCTATGGCATTTGCCGTGACGATGGTGGCGCCCACGGGCGTGGAGGCCAGGATGGACACCACGATTCCCAGGGCGGCGCATGCCACGGACAGCGTCGCCGCACACAGCACCACGCCCCGGTAGCTTTTGAATACCCGCATGGCCGACAGCGCCGGGAAAACGATCAGCGCCGAGGTCAGCAACGAGCCGACCAGATGCATGGCCAGGACAATGACCGTGGCAGCCACCACGGCGATCAGCAGGTCATAGGCCGCAGAGGGAACCCCTGTGGCGGTGGCAAAATCCGCATCGAAGGTGACGGCGAAAATCTTGTGATAAAACATGAGAAAAATCCCGGCCGTCGCGACGGACAGGCCAACGCACAGCCATACCTCCAGCGCCGTGAGCGTAAGGATGGAGGTGGAGCCGAACAACGTGGAGCACACATCGCCCGAAAGGTTGGCCGATTTGGAGAATACGTTGAGCATGAGGTAGCCAAGCGCCAACGCGGCGACCGACAACATGGCCAGGGCGGCATCCGCCCGCACGGCGGCCTGCGTGCGGGCGCGCAGGAGCAGCACCGCACACAGCGCGGTAGCCGGCAAAACCACCAGCATATCCGCCGCGACATTCAAAACCGTGGCGGCAGCCATCGCCCCGAAGGCTACGTGCGAAAGCCCGTCCCCGATAAAGGACAGGCGGCGCAGCACCAGCGTAACCCCCAGCAGGGAGGAACACAGCGCGATCAGCACGCCCGCCACCAGCGCATACCGCACAAAGGAAAATTGAAAATAGCCGCGCAGCATATCCAGCAGGCTTTCCATCATACCTGTTCCCCTCCTTTCGCAGCCAGAAAGGTCATGCCTGCCGCACTGGCGGGATAATCCGCTGCCGCGCCCAGAAACAGCGGACGGCGGCCAAGATGTAAAATACGCCCGGCCTCGCGAACGGCTGCGGCCACGTCGTGGGAGACCATAACAATGGTCAGACGGTCCTCCCGGTTGAGACGGCGCAGCGCGGCATACATTTCCACCGAAGCTTCGGGATCGAGGCCGGATACGGGTTCATCCAGCATGAGCAGGCTGCGGGAGGCGCACAGGGCGCGGGCCAGCAGCACACGCTGCCGCTGCCCGCCGGACAGCTCGCGGTAGCACCGTCCATGCAGCCCGCTCAGTCCCAGGCGTTCCAGCCACACATGGGCCAGCATTCGTTCCGCACGGGTGTAAAAAGGCCGAAGGCCGCAGCGGTTGAGGCATCCGGAGAGCGTCACCTCCTCCACGGAGGCGGGAAAGTCGCACCGGAGCGGTCCCTGCTGAGGCAGGTAGCCGATTTCGCGCCGTTTCAGGCCTCCCGTCAGGCGCACCCGTCCCCGCAGAGGAGGCTGCAGACCCAGCAGCGTTTTGATCAGGGTGCTTTTGCCCGTGCCGTTTTGGCCTGTGATGCACAGGTAATCCCCCTAAGAAAGAGAAAAATCAATACCTTCGCACACGACCCTGCCGGCGTACCCCAGCGACAGGTCCTGGCAGATCAACTGTATCATGAGCACCTTCCTTCCCTCAATCCGGCGACCAGACCCAGCCGGTGTAGCCACAGCAGATGCAGCCCTTGCCGTTGCAGCATTCACACACGGCCCGTCTCCACTGCGTCTCCTCCTCCCCGCCGGATGAGGACTGCGTGCGGCGGTAATGGGTAGGGGCCTCAGGCAATGGCTCGGTGTTGGCCTGCGCCCCATCCGAAAACAACAGGGCCTGCAGTGCGGGCGTAGCCACACCGTCCTCCTCCAGCCCGTGCTGGCGCTGAAACATCTTGACGCGCTGTATTAAAGTATCATTGAAGCGATTGGTCATTTTGCTGCCTTCACGGTAATAGCCCAGCTCCGACAGACGCTGCTTGAGAGCGGTTACTTCCTCGCCGCAATCGCCGTTTTGCAGGGTGTGGTAGTTGAGCACGTCGGGGGAGAGATCCCCGTGTGGAGTGAGAAACTCGGCCATGGCGTAGCCCTCCAGCCCGTCATAGACCAGCCGGTACCAGCGGTCGTCATGCTTTTGCGCTGTTGCCAGGCTTCCGCGCGGCATTTCGGCAAGAATCCGCGCATCGCTGTCGGGCGCGCGGCGCAGCTTGAGCGGCCCCTTCTCCGTGCATACCTCCACGATGACGTCCTGCGCCCCAACGGCCTCCGCACGCGCGGGCGTGCAGGGAAGCGGGCGACTGAAAAATACCAGCAGCATAAGCGCGCAGAGACGCCTGCATATCTGCGTCATACATGATCCCCTCCTTGCAGGGGCGGGCCGGGCGGATGCACCCGGCCCGCCGGAGAAAAAGATTATTCGAGCGCCTGACGCAGCACGTCGAGATTGGCGCGCATGACGTCGAGGTAGGTGATACCGGCCTGAACATCGTTCGCCGTTACGGACTGAAGGGAGTTGAGGGTCGCGATGGGCAGATCTGTCTTGCCGGCGCTGGCAGCGACGGTCTGCGCGATGGAATGGTCTCCGCCTTCAAGCACCAGCACCACGGGAAGGTCCAGCTCGTCCACCTTTTGCGCAAGAAAGGCGATGGTCTGGAAGCTGGCCTCCGTTTCTGCCGAGCAGCCGGAAAATGCGGCGTAGTATTCCAGACCGTAATCCTCCGTCAGGTAGCGGAAGGGAAAACGGTCGGCAAAGAGCAGGGTGTGGCGCGCAGCGTGGTCTGCAACGGACTGGTATTGGGCATCCAAGCGCTCCAGCTGTGCCAGATAGTCCTCGGTATTTTGCGTATAGACCTCTGCGAAGCGGGGATTCAGGCTGCAAAGCTCCTCGCAGATAACGCGCACGATGGCCTGGGCGTTGCGCAGGGAAAGCCATACGTGCTCGTCGTATTCGACTTCGGCGTGGCTGCCGTGCTCCATCAGGCTTTCCAGCACCTGCTCCGTGGCAAGGGAGGCCGGCACAAAGAAGGGATGTGTGGAGGAATCCGCAAGGGCATCAAAACCGTCATCGCCAAAATAGATATGAAAGTGCTCCGCCGGGCCGGACTCATGGCCATGATCGTTGAACTGCACATAGCGCGGACCGTCGCCGGAAACGGCCTCAAACTGATAGCGCACGGTGATTTCGCCGTCATCCCTGACATTGGCGGAATAGCCCGCGCAGGCGTATTCGGAGACGCGCAGGGGTTGCCCATCGCCATCGTCAAAGGAGATGGTATCTCCCTCAACGGTTATGGCAACTGCGTCACAAGCCCATACGGCGATGTACTTTTCACGAACGGAGTCCACCGTAACGGCAGGGTCATCAGATTCCCCGGCCTTATGGCGCAAAAAGGCATCCAGCTGACCGGCCTTAAGCATGGGCCAAAGGGAAACCCATTTCCCACCAAAATCCTCCAGAGTGCGGTTTTGAATGTCCTCCAGGGTGAAGGCGGTATCGTGGTGATGGTCACTTTCCTGCATGCCCTCCACGGTTTCTTCCTCACGGGCTTCCACGCAGGAAAGCAGGGAAAGAGCGTGCAGGGACGGGGTTTGCGCCGCGGCCAGCACATCCTCAACCCATTCGTCGGATTCGCCGCCCACGTAGATGAACAGATCGCAGGTGGAAATGCGGGCAATATCCGCAGCAGTGGGCTGATAGCTGTGCAGGTCCACGCTACTGTCCAGCAGCAGGGTCAACTCCACGCCGGAGTCTTTCTCTCCCAGAATTGCACGCGCCCAGTCGTACTGAGGGAAGGTGGTACACACGACCTGCAGGGGACGGTCGCTTTCGGCCAGGCCCGTGCCGGCAAAAACGAGCGCGGTCAAGCAGGCCAACATCATCAGAAGCAGCTTTTTAAACATAGAATACACCTCGTTATGCTGTTTTTGGGTATGGGAAATCAGGGTACCGATTCGTTACAAAAACAGGTACCCAGACCGATGGTCCGGCATTGCAGCCAGCCGCGCCCCAACGGAAAAAGTGCGGGGAAATTTTCCGCCGGGCAAATGATATCTCAATTGGAGAGCTTTACTTTCAGACTGACGAGTGTGACAAAGAAACCGTTAAAACGCGTCGCACGCAGCCGCCAACGGGCAGCATGCAGGGCTGCGCAGACAGCGCACGAGAGAAGAGCAGAAGCAGCAGCCAGGCGCAACAGTCCCGTGCAGGCACACAGTACCGCGCATACGGGGCAATGGTCCCCTGTGCAGTGATGCTGTGCATGCATGGCAACAAACAGGCCGGACGCCATCAGGACAACGACAAACAGCGCGCAGAGCACGCCCGCCAACAGCCTGCGATTGCGCATAAATGCCGCCTCCCTTCGGTGTGTTAAACAATGTGACCGCATTTTTCGCAGCGGCCCACCAGCGTGGTATTGCCCATATCCAAAAATACGTTTGATGACTCATGCAGAAGCTTCGCCACAGCGGCGGAAACCTCCGGGTCCAAATGGACCACGGTGTTGCACGCCTCGCACCGCATGTGCAGGTGAGCGGCGCAGGCCAGCGGATCGCGGTACTGGTAGGCGCTTTTGCGCTTGTCTGCCAGAAAGCAGCGTTTGAGGGCCTGTTCCGCTTCCAATCCCGCTACGGTGCGGTAAACGGTGCTGCGGGAAGGCGCATTCTCCCCCAGACGGGCCCGCAACAGCGCCGTTACCTCGTCCACAGTAAAGGATTGGTCGGGATGCGCCTGAAAAAAGGCTAGAAGAGTGCTGCGCTGTTGGGTCTGGTAGCCGATCATTCAGGTCCCCATCCTTTTGAAAATGATTCTTAAAATTTGAGAACGAATCTCATTATACCGTAACGGCGCATATTGTCAAGGGGAGGAAAAACGCGAAATGGACCGCTGGCGCGCGCGGGTGGAATGCCAGATCGAGTATGACGCGCTGCCGGACGAACCGTTGGCCGCCTGCAAGAAAGCCGCTATGCCGTGCTGGATGAGCGGTACGCCAACGAGCAGGAAGAGCTGATCCGGGAAATCAAAACGCTGGAAGCGGCGATTGCGGCGTATGAGGACCGTCAGCGGTCATCAGAATGGTTCATTGCCCTGCTTGATAAATATGAACGTTTTGAACCCCTGACCACAACCATGCTCAACGAGTTTGTGGAAAAAATCCTCGTCCACGAACGCGCCCGCAAGGGCAGCGGAGCGCAAAAGAAATACGAAGACAAGGTCAGAGCAAAGAAAAAAGCTGAA